>ERZ772818.1507-NODE-1507-length-19946-cov-6.224976_pt1 | contig 19946 bp, 8 predicted proteins | sample MGYA00580837_ERZ772818 | MGnify/ENA primary metagenome ERZ772818 (study PRJEB29015, sample SAMEA2737671) | human gut metagenome | biome: human gut; feature: human-associated habitat; material: faeces | place: China | collected 2012 ...
TTAAGAGCCACTTAATATAGCTCTTACAATTATAATTTATTATATTGATAATTTTATCTTCTTTTCCTTCTTTAATATTTTACATATTAAAAATGCTGTTATGGGAATAATCAATACACATCCTATTGCTCCAAAAATGATAAAGACGAATTCCTGAAAAAATGCTTCTGAATTTATCATATCTAAAAATGAATAATTAAACCGTTTATATCTATTAAAAAGTAAGATAGATTCTCCTATTCCTGCTAGTACAAGGGTATTAGAGGTGGTTCCTAGAATATCCTTTCCCATTATTATGCCTGATTTAAATAATCCCTTTTCTGTCAAATCCTCATTATGCCTATATACTTCATATACTGCTGTAGCAATTGCAATGGCCGTATCCATAATTGAACCTAAAAGTCCCATTATTATTATAGCAATTTCCACATGCTCCATATCTACATCTATATTTTCATCTAAGAACATGGCATCATCTTCAAAAATACTTATATCATTATAACCACCAATAATTGATTTATTCCCTACTACCCATGCTGATGCAGACATGAGTATTACTACAATTTGTACAGCTAAAAATGCTGCCCAAGTCTTTTTATTTATACCATTTTGATAAAACAAAGTAATGGCACATAAAATACAGCAGCATATAAACACCACCATCATAGGAGACTTTCCTTTAGCCATCATATATGTAGCCATAATAAAGACTGCTACGTTGCATATTAAGGTGAAAAAGCTCATCATCCCTCTCTCTTCACCAATAATGCCCATTAAGGCAAATAATATAATTGCCAGCACCTTAATCATTTACTTGTCTCCTTTTCTTTAATATAGTTATAGCTATAAAGCCTGATATTGGAATTGTCACCACTATCCCTATGGCACCTACAAGGAACCTTATTATTTCAAAAGGAATTTGGAATTTAATAATACTTAAAAACTTATAGCCATTTTTTATCTTTAAAATCAGCATTGGAATGGTGCCACACATATAGGTAAAAAATAATACGTTAATCATAGTTCCCATAATATCATAACCAATTTCCTTCACTGATGAGATTAAGTTCTTCACAGAAATATTCTTATCTTTATTAATTAATTCATTTACTGCTACGGAAATAGATATTGCTACATCCATTATTGCTCCTAGGCCACCAATTAATACTCCTGCCATAAAGATATGATCTAAATGTTCAGGATTTGTTATATATTCCATCATCATATACTCTGGCTGTTCAAAGTTTTCCTTGGTAATCTTATATATAATAAATATTAAAGCCACTGATATCAGCGTCGATATTATTGCACATACGGTCTGCTTATTAATACCACTGGCTAATATTAATGAAATCATTGTAAATAGTATTATCATTAAATTACATAACTTTAATATGTCTTTACCATTTACATATTCATTTAATGCATATGTAAAAATTATTATATTCATAATGATAGATATAATGGATAATACTCCTTTTTTACCGGCAAATATCACTATTCCCAAAATAAAAACACAAATAAGCACCATAACATACATATCTCTTTTTACAGACAATATATTAGCTGATAGTTTATCTTCACTACCACTTAAACTAACAAATAAATAATTGCCTTTTTTATATCCTTCATCCTTTACCCCTGAATATGAGCATGTATTATTTAAAGTTATACTTTTTCCTTTATACTCTCCACTTTTTATTATTGCTGTGATTTCTTGATTATAGTATTTTTCCACTTCACCATTTAAGCCTTCTTTTTCATAAACTTCTTCATTCTTTACAGCTGTTATCTTCACTACATCTTCTTTATATAAAAAATAATTATTATAAGTAAAAACCATTGCTGCCATCAGTAAAAAAATAACTGCACATATGCTAATAATTCTCTTCCTCTTTTCCTTGATTATCTTTTTTATTTCTATTCCTTCTCTTGTCATAGCTTTACCTCAATTTATCTTTTAAGCTTTTTTTGCTTTATGCTTGCAAAAGGAAATGAGATGGTTTGAAACCATTACACCATCTCCTTCCCTTATATTAACACAATATATTATATCAGTTAATACCACTACTTTCAAACAAGCAGCTAACTATACTTATTTAATATACTTTTTTCCATTATGGCTACAGCCTTATACATTATAAAGGCAATTACAGCTAAAATCACAATGCTCATCATAACCATATCTAACTGTGCTATTTGCCCACCATATACAATTAAGAAACCTAAACCTTCTCTGGCCACTAGGAACTCCCCCATTATTACACCAACCCACGAAAGTCCAACATTTATCTTTAAGGCTGATATTAGTACTGGTACACAAGCTGGTAGTATTAAATGTCTTAAAATCTGCATTTTACTAGCTTTAAAAGTCTTCATTAGGATTATTTTACCAGTATCTACTTCATTAAATCCTGTTAAAACACTTATAATAGTGGTTACCAAAGATATCAGCAATGTTATTACAATTATTGCTCCTGTGCCATTGCCTACCCAAAAGATAATTATTGGTGCCAATGCCACCTTAGGCAATGAATTTAAAACCACTAGATAGGGATCCATTATTTTTGAAACTGTAGGCGATGACCATAACAAAACAGCTATTGCTCCTCCTATTATAGTTCCTAATAAGAAGCCTACAATTGTTTCATAACAAGTTACCCAAATATGAGTAAATAAGGTACCTTCTTTTATAAATTCCACCAATGATTTTAATATTCTACTGGGACTTGATGTTAAAAATGGATCAATCCATTTCAGCATGGCCGCTATTTCCCATAGAGCAATTAAGCCTATTAAGATAGCTACTCGCCAAATGCTTATCTTAATCCTTTGTCTTTTTTGCTTTTTTAAATAAGCTTCATGTTCATCATTCATTATCATCATCAAACTCCTTCCATAACATTGAGAAATATTCCATATATTCCTTTTCACCACGTTTCTCAAAAGGAGTAAGCTCACTGTTTTCAAAATGAATTTTTTGCATTTTCTTAATGGAAGCAGGCCTTTTGCTTAATACTATAACCTTGCTAGACATGACAATGGCTTCACCTATATCATGAGTTACCATGATAGTGGTCTTACCTTCTGACTTTATTATTGCATATACATCATCAGTTACCTTTTGACGTGTCTGATAATCTAAAGCTGAAAAAGGTTCATCTAATAATAATATTTCTGGCTTTAAGGCCATTGTCCTAATAAGAGCTGCTCTTTGCCTCATTCCACCTGATAATTCCTGTGGTTTATGATTTTCAAATTTCTTTAAACCATATCTTTCAATGAGTGACTCTGTAAAAGCTATATTTTCCTTGGTAAGAAGTTTTTTTATCTTAAGCCCTATGAGCACATTATCTTTTACCGTAAGCCAAGGAAAAAGATAATCTTTCTGAAACATATACCCAACTTTATCTAAATTATCTTTAACAATGCTACCTTTATACTTTATAACTCCCTTTGATGGTTCTATAAGCCCACTTATGATATTAAGTAGCGTTGATTTTCCACAACCTGATGGACCTATTATACTAATAAATTCTCCTTCATCCACTGTAAAATTTATATCTTTTATGGCTTCTGTAACGCCTTTCATATTATGATAATTCATATCTACATTACACACTTCAACTATTGCCATATTTACACCAACCTTTACTTACTTGCTTTCTCAGCAAAGGTATTATCTACAATGACTTCAAAAGGTGGTCTCTCTTTAATCAAGCTTTCATCGTAACCTTCAATGATATCCATAAGCTTATTTAATTCTTCTTCCTTCACCATAGGAGTATCACAATATGCATCAATTTCCTTATAATTATCTAGTACTGATATTATTATCTCCTTATCTGTTCCTGGGAAAAATGAAATAATTGAATCAGCTATTTCCTCACTAGTATGTTCTTTAATCCAAATTTGTCCTTTGTAAATAGCATTAGTAAAACTTTGTATTATTTCTGGATTCTTTTCCATGTAGCTCTTTGTAGAATAGAAACAAGTATAAGCTATATTACCTGCACTTTCTCCAATAGATGATACTATATATCCACTACCGTCCTTTTCCAACATAGATGCTGTAGGTTCAAATAATGCTACATACTCTGCTGTACCTGATTTAAATGCACCAGATGTGGCAGTAAAATCAATATTTGTTACCATATTTACATCTTCTTCAGGATTAAGTCCATTTTCATTTAAAACATATTCTAACGCCATTTCAGGAATTCCACCTGGTCTTCCCCCTATTATTTCCTTGCCTCTTAAACTGCTCCATGAAAAATCTTTTTCTTCTTCCCTACCAACTAAGAAAGAACCATCTTTTTTAGTAAGTTGTGCAAATACTACTGGATAATCTTCCCTACCTTGATTATAAATATAAACAACCTGTTCTGGCCCTGAAAATCCTATATCTGCACTACCACTTAAAAGTTGCTGCATTGTCTTATCTGCCCCTTGACCTGTTGATAAATCAATCTTTATGCCTTCTTCTTCAAAGAATCCTTCATTTATGGCCACATACATTGGTGCATAAAATACTGATCTTACAACTTCATTAAGTCTTACTGTCACCATGCCTTCTGCCTCTTCACTTTTTTTATTGCACCCAAATAACCCACAAAGACAAAGTGTAAAAGCTACAAATAAAGAAATAATCCTAATCTTTTTTTTCATCGCCTTTCCCCTCAAAATTTCTCTTATTAATCATAATATGATTTTAGCACTACTTTTGATAAAAAAGAGTATTACTATTCCTAAGCATTAAAAAAACAGACATAATATATGCCTGTTTTTTTATCAATTAATTTATAAATTCCATTTTCCAATTATAATATCCTGTTTCTTCATCCTTTTCATATCTTAGATATGCTGAAAATAAAGTTCCTTTCTTACTCTTAAGATTTCTAAAGCCTACTTTTCCATTCTTAAGAAGTAACTCAACCATTTCCTTAGTTACTTTCTTCCCCATAGCTTCTATGAATTTATCATTCTTCCAAATGGTATATTTACATCCATTTTTCCAATTGGTACAACCAAATCCTTTTTCTCCTTCAATTATATCATTACCACATACAGGGCATTTACCTATACTTTCTGTTCCCTCTGGTAATTCTACTTTAAAGTTCTTTAGCATAGCTGTATCTTTCTTAATATCATCTACAGCTTCTACGGTGAAATCTTTTATCATAGCTAAGAAATCATCTTTCTTAAATTTACCTTTTTCTATATCAGATAAAGTTTTTTCCAATCTTCCTGTATACTCTAAGTCTAAAAGCTCTTTAACTGGGAATATTTCAACTAATGTTCTTCCAAGGTCAGTACAAGTTAAACTCTTACCTTTTGATTTAATATATCCGGTATCCTTTAATTTCTTAATGGTTTCAGCCCTTGTTGCCGGTGTTCCTATACTAAATCCACTTAAAATTGCTTGCATCATCTCTGGAGAATCTTCTTCATCTTTAAAACTTTTTCCGCATGTCTCCATAACTCTTAATAGAGTTTTTTCATTGTGAAGCTTTGGTGGTTTCTTAGTTACAGTATTAACTTTTCCATCAATTACTTGTACCATTTCCTTTTCACTTACAAAAGGTAAAATAGTATCTTTTGTTTCAATTTTTTCAACTACACGCCATCCTTCAACTCTTTGAACCCTACCTTTAGCAGTAAAAGTACCTTTAAAGTTTTCATCATGAACTTTTACTGTTAACTTAGTTTCTTCAAATTCTGCTATTGGCATAAATTGCATTATAAATCTATTTTTAATTGCATTATATACTATTTCTTCATCTTTACTTAAACCTGTAGGCCTAATATATGTTGGTGTTATTGCACTATGGCTTTCAACCTTAGAATTATCAAATATTCTTTTATTATCTACAAATTTAATTTGATCTTCATATGGCAATCCTTTTTTTACAGTTTCTAAAACTTTTCTTGTTTTGTCCTTTAAACTTTCGTCTAACGCCACACTTCCTGTTCTAGGATAAGTGGTAAACTTCTTTTCATAAAGGCTTTGTGCCACCTTTAATACTTTATCCGATGTCCAACCTTTATATTTACTTGTTATATACCCCTGTAAGTTAGATAAATTAAATAATAGAGGAGCATATTCCCTCTTCTTTTCCACTTGTTTCTCTACAATTTCACCTTGTTTATCTTTAAGCTGCTTTTTTAATTCTTCAACAACTTTTTTATCTTCAAACTTTTCATTATTATTTTCATTATAATAAGTTCCTTCAAACTCTTCATTGTTCTTTGTCTTAAAAGTTGCCAACAGCTTATAATATGTAGATGCTTTAAAATTTTCTATTTCTTTATCTCTATCATATATGATTTTTAATGTAGGAAGTAAAACTCTTCCTATATTAATCATTTTTCTTTCTTTACCTGTACCACCATATCTTAATGTTGCTACTGAAGTTAAATTTATTCCTATAATCCAGTCAGCCCACTGTCTGCTTATACCTGCATCTTGAAGGGATTTCATTTCTATATTTTCCTTTAAGTTATTCATCCCTTTTTTAACTTCATCTGGAGTCCATTCATTTAATAATAGTCTATATATAGGCTTATTTTGATTCAAGTACATAAATACTTCCAGTGATATAAGTTCCCCTTCACGGTCTTGGTCAGTTGCAGATATAACGCCATCTACATCATCACGCTCTATTAATGTCTTAATTATATTAATTTGCTTTTCTGCCCCTTTATCTGTAACACTTCTATTTACGTTATCACATTTTACTTTATATTTAAATTCTTCAGGTATAAATGGAAACTTCTCCATTCTCCAACCTTTCATATTTTCATCATAATCTTTTGCATCAAATAATTGAAATAAATGACCAAAAGCCCATGTTACTAAATAATCATCACCTTCAAAATACCCATCTTTTCTTATTTTGATATTATATGCATCTGCAATATTCTTAGCTACAGAAGGTTTTTCTGCTATTATTACTTTTTTCACTAAAATTTTCCTCCAATAGTCTGTTCTATTTATTATCTATTAATTATATATCTTTTTTTCATAAAAAAATAGACAGATATTAAGTTTTCAATGATACTTCTTATAACTGTCTATTTTTTATTATTTAATTTTTATTAAACTATCTTAATTTAAATTTATCAATCATATTTTGTAGACTTTCAGATTGACTTGATAATTCTTCACTAGCAGCAGCACTTTCTTCTGAAATTGCTGTATTAGATTCTACTACTTCTGCAATTTGATCTATGCCTTCATATACTTCTGAAATAGACATTGCCCCTTGTTCTGTTAGTTTAGCTATTGTACCAATTACTTCTACAGCTTCCTTAGCTTTTCCTACAACAGCATTTAATGCTTCTGATGCTTCATCGGCAATATTCTTACCATTATTTACATTACTTATAGAATCTTCTATTAATATTTCAGTATTCTTTACAGCCACTGAACTTTCTTCTGCAAGCTTTCTAATTTCATCTGCAACCACTGCAAATCCTTTTCCTGACTCTCCAGCTCTAGCTGCTTCTATAGCTGCATTAAGTGCTAAAAGATTTGTTTGTTCTGATATACTATAAATAGTATTGATTATTGATTTAATATTTCTAGATGACTCTTCTATTTTATTCATAGCTGTCACCATTTCATTCATTTTTTCATTATTTAATTCAATTTGATTTCCTAGCTCTATAGTTAAAACATTTGTACTATTAGCTTGTTCAGTTGAAACTTTAACTTTTTCATTTATTTCTCCAATAGAAGCTATTAATTCTTGAATTATACCTGCTTGATTTATAGCTCCTTCTGATATAATTTGAGCTGTTGATGCAACTTGTTCTGAACCATCCTTAACTTGCTCAGTAACTATTTTAATATCATAGAATGTATTATTTATAGAATCTACTATCTTTTCTAGCGATTCTTTTATCTCTATAAATTCACCGATATAGTTATCTTCAATTTCAACATCAAAGTTACCTTCAGCAAATTTATTTAATACTTCTGTTATATTACTTATATTATCTTTAGTAAATAAAATCATTTCTCTCATACAATCTGCTAATACACCAATTTCATCTTCTGATGTATATTCTATTTCTAAATCATAGTTACCTTTAGCCATTTCTAATGCAGCAGCTTTTATTTCTTCAACTGGATTAGAAATACTTTCAATTATAGCTTGTACAACTTTTGTTATAAGTATTAAACCAATGATTATTATTACTATTATTATAATCATTACTATTCCTATGTATCTAGTAGTTCCTTGTATATCATCTTGAACATTTGTACTTATTTTATCACCTATTAAAGATACTTGTTCAATTATAACATCTAATACTTCTGGACAATCATTTAATATAAGTTTATTAGCTTTTGCCATATCCTTATTATTTATTGCTGTTAATATTTCGTTACCTATATTTATCCATTTTGATATATTATTACCAAAATTCTCAAGTTCTCTTGCTATTTCTGGATCTTTGTTAATATTATAAACATACTCTAATTCATTAGTTATTTCATTTACATATTTTTTCACATTTTGATCATATGATGATATATTTTCACCATTTTCAGCTCTTATATAAGCATCTCTTATATCTCTTGCTAAAGTTAATATACTTGTTGCAGTTTCTTGTATTGATATTTCAGAAGCATACTCAGTTTCAACAAAACTTTCAAGTTGACCTTTTAAATACATAAGACCTACTCCAGTAGCAACCGTAATAGTCGAAATAATTATTATTGCTACAATTAATACTTTTTTTAATTTTTTTGAAATTGATAAATTCTTAACTGATGTTAAATTTTCCAATTTATTGTTCATAATTAAAGCTTATCCTCCTCTTTTTAACATGTTATATATTTTAGCATATTTCGACCTAATTTGCTAACCTTTTTTTAAACTTTTAAAGTTTTATTAACTTTTATATTAAATAACCATTTTATGCAAAAAAAACAAAGCTACATGCTAATTTTTTAGCCTATAGCTTTACTCTCTTTCTATGTTTTTAACACACAATAGCTTATTTTATAGCTTTAAGATGTGCAATATCAGCCATATTCTTTCCAGTTACAGCTTGAACAGCTAATAAATCACTCTTAAATGTTTCAATATTTAAATCAACATTATCAATTTTAACTGATACATTTTGTATTGTTTCAGTATATTCATCTTGGAATCCATTTAAATTCTCTTTAATTTCTTTTTGCCCAATTTCAAGCTTATCAACTTTATATTCAAGTCTAGTTAACCTTTCATTTACTTTAACTTGTTCTGTCTTTAAAGTATTAACATCACTTTTTAATTCATTAACATCACTTTTTAACTCATTAACATCACTTTTTAACTCATTAACATCACTTTTTAATTCATTAAGTACATTAAGAATTTTTTTTAAAACCTGTTCCATAATTATACCTCACTTATTTTATGTTTAAATAATTATTAAACATATTATATCACATAATAATTTGTCTGCGCAAAAAAAGAGAGCTTCCTCTAATACAATTTATTAAAAATTATATTAGATTCTTCTCTCTTTTATTTTTTATCTAAATTCAAATATCAATTTAAATTTACCTCTAACTTTTCCGCATGTAGAAGAGATGCAGAAAGTATTATACTTTCTATTGCTCATAATGTTAATAAATTACATAATAAAATACAATATAACCGAACTGGCAAGCATTTGTTTGAGTTAAAAAAAGCTTAACAGTTAAATTTTATAAAAGTATAGAAAAGGAGCTATCGCTAACAGATTTTTTTATCCGCTATTGCGACAGCCCCCTTTATGTTACATAATTAGATTTAAAATGGCTGTCTCACTAAAACTTTTATACACAATATATTGTAGTATTTATTATTAATGCGACATCCCCATACTTTTAATGAATTATTCAAATTTAAATATTAATTCAAATTTTCCTGTAACACTTCCACCAATAAAATTTTTACCATGTTTACTTGTAAAGCCTATACTAGCTTCTTTTGGTGTATCACTTCCAGTTTCTTTAGCTGGTAATACACCTAATTCTTTGTTTATCACATTAACATTATCTCCAATAAACTCTTCAATTGTTCCAGTTCTTAAACTTGGCTCTTCTGAGTCTTCTGGAAAATCTGGATTACCTGTATTACTATTTTGTTTGTTTGTTGATAACCATAAAGGATTGCTTGGTTCATTATAATTTGACTGAGTTAAGGATTTATCCTTTATATAAATACCCAATGCCATTTTTGTCATGGAATCTTGTTCATTCATGTTATCCCAATCACAAGAATTTGGTCCTACAATTTCAAGTTCACCAGAATTAACTTTTTTAGCAAATGATTCAACTTTAACTCTTACTGGACTAGTATTATTATTCTTTATTTTTAGTACTCCAGATACAAATTGATCATTCCCTTGACTTCCATCTTCATTTGGTATTAAGTTTGTTACTATTTGAAATGGAAGTTTAGTAGGTACAGTTACATTTATAGTTCTAACAACCTGTATATTTATTTCCTTTTCTGTTGAATTTCCATATAAATCAGTTGCCCTATACCTTGCTTTATAATTACCTTCAATGCTAGGATTAACATCATTGCTTAAAAGTTCTAATATAGTTTCTCTTTCATAAAGAGAATCATCTTCATCAGTTGCCCTTACAGCTTTCTTTAAATATTCATTAATAGCTTCTGATTTATTATCTATTGAATCTAATTCTATTATCGTCTTATTAGTTGATTCAATTTTGGGCATATCATATACAATTATTGTACTTGACTTTCTAGCAGTACGACTATTACTATTAGTAACTGTATATATAGCTTCATATAAACCAACAACATTAACATTTACATCCGAATAATCAAATTCTATTTGGTTAGTAAGTGATCCATCAATACTATCATCTGCTGTTACACTTCTTTTTAGTTCTTCATAATTTATTTCTGTACCTTTTAATACTTTTTTATCCATTACTCCCATTATTCTAGGTGCTGATTTATAAATTGCTTCTAAGCCATTTGGTGTTAATTTAAAAACAGCTTCAAGTAAGTTCAAACTATTATCTACACCATCATAATAATTTTCTCTTGCTCCTTCTATATTACCCTTTATAAGCAATTTTTTAGGTGTTCTATGAGTCATAGTTAACGTGTCACCATATACATAATTAAAGTCATTAAATTGATTTAAAACACTAGCATCATTTCCATTTTGATTTCCATTTAAGGTAATTAATCGTTTCCTATTTCCTTGTTCACTTTTTAACTCCATTGTAAATACAGTAGTTGATACTGTACTATCAAGTAAAGTTGTATTTTTATCAACTACAGCAATACTACCACCATTATTTCCATTTGGAGTAATTTTAATCTTAATAGGTATTTTTTCTGGTGCTACTAATTCTATTAAATTTTCATTTACATTTAATTTATCAACCTCTGGCTCCACATAAATTGCCCTTAATCCAGAATCAGTAATTTTAAACACAGTATTTACAATATTTTCTGGATTTTGAACAAAATCAGAGTAATCTTCAGCAGCATTTCTAACTGGTCCATTAATAGAAAAATATTGTGGATGTCCTGCGTAAATTTCAATTATTGTATTATACGGAATCTTCATATTTTGAAGTGCTCCTAAAACTTGAATACTTGGTCTAGCACTTCCCATTAACTCTAAGTTTTGAGTAAGAGTATAATCACTGGAACTACCTGCTGTTGTTCCCTCTCTAGGTTCATATACCTTTATTCCATAATATTTAAAATTAGAATTACTAGATGCAAAATATTCCAAACTATTGTTAACTGTAAAATTTAATTTAACACTATTTTCATCACTAGTATCTTTAATAAAACTTAAATTCAATCTATCATTTAATCCAAATTTAATTTCATCTTCAAAGATACCATTTTTCAAATTTACTATTCTTTCAGCAGTATTACTTCTTCCCCAAGAATCTGTTACTATATAATGTAAAACATTTCTTCCTACCCTTTGCTCACCTTCTACAATTACTTCATCTTTAACTTTTTCAATTTCATCTTCTTTACCTACAGATTTATTTAAATTAATTTCTTCACCATTATTAGATGGATTCCAAATAACTTTTACATTACTCTTAGTTAAAATATCATGGTCATCAAAAATCTTTACTCCCCTTAAATAATTAAAATCATCTCCTTTAATCCCATCAAATACTTCTTCATTTCTATTTTCAACAATAATACCATTTAATTTAACTTTTTCATCTATTTGTATTACTGGTGCATTATTATATACTGCTTCTAATCCTAAATCAGTAAACTTAAACCTAACATTTTTTATTTTATCAATATTAGTAACTCCATTAAAATAATCAATTTCTTTATTTACAACAGTTCCTAATATCTTTATACACATTTTATTTAATTCAGTTACATTTTCTATAGCAATATACTGCCCATCTTCATATATAAAATTTTGTATTCCACTTTCCTCATTATATAACTTTTCTTTTATAGTAGTTGCATTATCGTTACCCAAAATCTCTATAGATTTTAATTCATTACCATTAAAATCATAAATTTTTATAGTTGCAAAAATATCACTTAAGCTATTTGGATTAAAAGTAGTATTTAATTCTTCATTAGTATTAACCATAATTTTATTTTGATTATTTATATTATCTCTAGCAAAGCTTATAGAAACTCCTTCTATTCCATCAATAGAATAAATATTTATTATATTACTATCCATGGCAGATCTAATTTCAATACTTCCTGGCTTTGTAGCACTTCTACCCCAAGAATCTTCAGCAATATATGTTATATTTTGTATTCCTAATGTATCATAATCAACTTCATCATCATTTATAGTTACTTCATTTCTACTTATTTTATCATGATCATCAGTAACTTCTATATCACTTGGAACAAGTAATAAACTTCCCTTATAATATGGAATAGGATCATCTCCACCTATTATCTTAGGTGCTTCATTATAAACATACTTTAATCCATTAGATAAAATCTCAAATCTTCCATTTTCCATTTTATCCTTACTTGATAAACCCTCAAGTTTATTTTGCTCACTATTTATTATTTCACCTTGCAACTCTAAAGTTTCCCTTGGCTCCTTAGCCCATATACTCAAAGCATAACCTTCTTCATAAGAAAAATTATTAATTTTACTTATTATAGAATTATCAATCAGTTGATTTCCCCTTAATGCAATAGTTCCCAAGTTCTTTCCCACAGTATCATAAGCATTTATTTCAAACACTTGATTTTTATCAATAAAATTAATACTAGTATTAAGCTTATAATCTAATACTCTAAGTTTTTTTTGTATTGAATCAAAACTTATTATAAGTATATTATTTCTATTATCATCTCTTACATTAAGCTTTATATTTTCCAAATTATTTCTAGGTAAAACTGTTATTGTCCTATTAATAACTTCTTTAGTTCCCCAGCTATTTGAAATAATATATTTTACAATATAAACCCCTTCCCTTAACTTTTTAAATTGTGTCTTATCTTGATTTTCTGTTCCATTTTCAATTACTTCATCACTAAAATTCACATCACTAACTTCAGTTACTACTTCATCTATACTAATTGTATAATCCTCATTATTATCATCATTAACGTTTACAGTAATGCCACTTAAAAGATTTAAAGTATCCCCCCTTTTTATAGTTAAATTATCTACACCAGTTACACTTAAAGGTTTTGGTTTCATTTCCTTAAGACCATCATCTGTTATCTTAAATCTAACATTAGAATAATTTTGAATATCTCCAAATCCATTTAAATACTTTTCACTATATATATTATTTTCATCATTAGATTCAATTATAACACCACCTATAATTCTTACAGTTGTAGATGTTTCTCCTTTTAAACTTATAGTGTCATACTTGCTAAATGATACATTATTTAAACTTGCTAACTGTAATTCATCATGCTCATTATCACCATTTAAAATCACTTTAATTTTTTCATTTCCCCTTAAATCTCTTAAAACCATCTCAAAATAATTATTTTCACTTAACTTATAAACATTACTTGTTTCATTTTGTAATATATCACTTCCTCTTAATACAAACTTATTTTCATTAGTATCAAAAATAATTTTAAATGATAAATTTCCATCTACCCCATAAACTTCTATTTCATTTTCTCTTACCTTTGATTCCACATTTATGCTAGCTTCTTTAAGAGTTGCCCTTCCCCAAGTATCATAAAGTTTATATTCCACTTTATAAGTTCCTAATTTGTTAAAATCATAATTACATATATTAGGATTTTCATTTAAATGTGTTACAAGATTATCATTTACATATACAAATACAAATTCTTTAGAAATATTTTCATCTATTTCATCACTTACATTTATATCTGCTAATAAATCTATAACACCTTTGCTAATAGTTCTGTTCTTTCTAACTCCTTCAATATTGGGCGCCTTATTATACTTAGCTATTAATCCATCATTACTTACTTTAAATCCAGTATTTTTCATATAATCTAACTTATTATCATCATCCATATTGTCATTTTCTCTTGGCTTATCACCAAATATAGTTCCAGTAATTTCAATGCAAGATAAATTACTTCTATATACTCTTATAATATCCCCATCAGCATATTGCAACTTATTAAGCTCTATTAATTTAGGAGAAGTACCTCTATCATTACCATTTAAAGTAATATTAGCTTTTTCATTTCCCTCTGAATCTTTAATTTCAATAGTAAATGCAACATCACTTAAATTATTTACAGACAACTTTTCATTACTTTGATTAAATACCTTATATGTATTTTTAACTGTATCAAATCCAATTTCAAAAGCTAATTTTCTATTAACATTTTCTGAATTAATTATATTTAAAGTATTATCACCTTCTAAATTAATACTTTCATTTTGACTTATAGCTTCATTACCTTCTTGCATATTATTAACTTCTGAAAATATTTTAAATATATTTTTATATAAATTAGGTCTTACTGTAATTTTTCTATTTACTCTTGTAGTTTTATCCCAACGGTCAGTTGCAGTATAAGTTACTGTATAAGGTCCCAATTGATTTGTATTAACAATATCACCTGAAATACTTGTTCTTAAATGACCATTATCAAAATCATCAGTATAAGTTACACCCTCACTACTAACAAATTCTTCACCTTGATAAACATCCTTATCTTCAGCTCCATGTATCTTAGGGCCTTCATTATATATAGATTCTAATCCATCAGGAGTTAATCTAAACACAACATTATTCATATTATCAATATCATTAACACCATCACTATAATCTTCCCTTGCATTTTTTATTTTACCTTTTATAATTGACCTAGCTGGTTCTATATGCCATAAATATAAACAGTCATTATACTCAAAAGGAACATTATTCCAATTCCTATCATTTTCTCCATTATTAGAATTAGTAGTGGACATATATGTTGAACCTTCCTCACGCCCATTAAACTCTGTTCTTTTTTTAATATGTCCATCACTTCCTATAAGAACCATTTTATAAACTACTTCATTTCTATCTGATAAAACCATTGTTTTTGTTACATCAACTACTTTAAACATTTTTTGTTCAAAATCAATTTGAATTTTAAATGGAAACTTTTCTGGTGCAACTGGACCAAATACAACTTTATTATTTGTTATATTATTTTCATCTGGATTAGTATATATTGATTTTAATCCACTTTTTGTAATCTCAAATTTTACATTAAGTAAGTTTTCTGGATTTTGTACACCATCAGTATAATTCTCTCTTTCATCAGTTACATTACCTATTATAGAAAATCTATTTGGATGTCCATGATAAATCTCAAAATAATCTCCATATTTAAATGTATAATCCTTTAAAGTTTGTAAAGTACTATCTGTAACTCTTTGTGATACATCAATGCTTATTTGTGGAACAATAGCAGTTGCCCCAACACCATTTTCATTTGGTCTATATACTGCAATTTTTACATAACCACTAACTCCCCCATTACCAAAAGACTTATTATAAGTAATTACATTTAATTTATTATTTTCATGATTAAAACCAATTTTTATTATCTCTCCATTTTCACCATTAAATATAATAGTATTTTTATCAACACCATTTTTTATTATTAAACTTCTTTCAACGCTACTTTCTCTTCCCCAGCTATCTTGAACTGTTAATCTAACTGTGTTATTTCCTATCCTTAAATGCTTCTTCTCCTCCTCTACAAACTTCTCTTCTTCTTTTTTTTCCTCAACATTACCGTTACTTAACCTTCCATTATCCTGTTCATTATTTTCAAGATTATCTCCCTGAGCTGTGGAGCCATCATCCTCATTGCTATCTATAAAACTAACCTTTATTTTATTATTATCAATAATATGATTATTTTCTGGATTATCCCTATCATCAACAACTTGTATATTTTCTGTATAATTAATAGGATCACCTGCATATACAGTAAGAATATCATTACTTAAAAACCTTATTTTAGGTGGCTTATTATAAATAACATGTATTCCATCTTCTGTTAAATTAAATCTAACATTATCAATATAATCATTACTAGTTATAGTTTGAGAATAATCCTGATCTCCATCTCCAGCTTCACCCAATTCATTATTTCCTGTCATATATCCATTTATTCTTAACCTAACTAAATTACTGCTCCATAAACTAAAATAATATCCATCATAAACAGTAATATCTTCTAACCTTTTTTCAATTTCTTCCACATCCCTTGATTCTGCTTCTGTTAATTGAATTTCACCAACCTTTTCTTCATCAACATTAAATACAGTTAACTTAAATACAATTTCATTTTGTTGTTCTTCAAAATTCTCTTCATTAACAATACTACCTTTTACATCAAATATATTTGATATTGGATTATAATTAATAGAAAACAACTTATTATTGCCGTCTGAACTATAAAATTCAATATCATTTGATGCAGATTTTGATATTACAGATACATTCCTTTGATAAGTAGCACTTCTTCCCCAAGCATCAGTAACCTTATAATTTAAAATAAAATCGCTAATTTCATCAGTTTCTACATAATCATCACTACTTTTATTAAAAATTTTAAACTTAAATTTTTCTTTAGCTTTACTTTCATCTTCTCCTTTAAGTTTACGTCCATCTACATCAGTAATTTCTATACTGCTAAGACTTATTTCATCTGTATCATCTTTTACTTCAATCCCATTAGTTGCAACTTCTTGAGTTATATCATCATTTTTATATACATATAAAATTTTATTTAACCCTATAATTACAGGTGCTTCATTATATATAACTTGTAACCCTTCAGATTTAATTTCAAATCTTGTATTTTCCATCTTTTCTTCATTTTCAAATCCATTTAAAATAATATCTGATTTACCAGATATAAATATTCCATCTTTTGAATCATAACACCATAAAGAAATATATCTAAAGCCTTTATATGATAAATTATTAATCTTATTAACTACTTTATTATTTAATAAATCAGAATTAGTTAAACTTATAATAACTTCCTCTTCACTTTCACTATTATTTCCATTAATTTTAGAGCCTTCAGCTTTATTATCCTTAATAAGCTTAAACTCAAATATCTTATCATTTTCCTTTAACCTACTTGGAACTTTACTTTTATCAATTTTATCTACTACAAAGCGTTTATTTTCATCATCAAATCTAATAGTTAATATAACTTCATCAGTTTCATCATTTTTAATTGTTATATAATTATATTCTAAAGGACTATATGGATAAACAGTTATCTTTCTTTTTATCATAGAACTTCTACCCCAGCTATCCACAACACTATATTCAATTTCTTTTTCTCCAATTGTATTAGTATCAAAATCGCCAATTACAACCTTTTCATTTAAAGTATTTCCATCATGGTCATCTTCCACTCTTAAACCTTCCATTAATTCCTCTCTACTTAAACTTCCATTTCTATTAACTTCTAAATTAATAGAAGAATTTATTATAAACCTTGGGGCTTCATTATAAATATAAGTTAATGTACTTTCCCCTATTTCAAATCTTACATTTTTCATAAAATCTGAATTATCAATTCCATCACTATAATCTTCACTATTTTCCCCATCCCCTTCACTTGATGAATTTTTGTCCACACCACTAATAACTATATTTTTAGGATTATTTGACCATAACTCTATACAAGCACCTATAGCATATTGATAACCATCAAATCTTTTTAACATAGACCTTAAATTATCAGTTCCCTTAATATTTAAAGTCTTTTGCAATACACCATCATTTGTATATATCCTTAATTTAAATATAGATGATGATACAGATAAATCTATAGCTTCATCTTTTACATTATCTAAATCATCAACTAAAAATTGATTTTTTACAGAATCAAATTTTATTTTAAATAAACTTTCATCACCATTTTTAAATTCTATAAATTTTTCATCAAGAGGATTTGTTGATTTAACTATTAACCTCATTTCAGCAGTATTAGACTTTCCCCAACTATCAGTAACAGTATAAACTATAATTTGCTCTCCTACCTTAGAAGTATCAAAAGGGCTATAAGTTATTGAAACAACTTTTGAATCTAAATTATCCTCTGTAAATTCATCAAAATCATCAGTTATTTTTCCATTTTTTATATAATTTAATGGCTCAAAATCTGTACTTCCTCTTATTATTTCAACAGGTTCTAAAGGTGATATTTGTGGAGCTTCATTAATTACCTCCTCCAATCCACTATTTTTAATTCTAAATCTACGAGTTGAAATATCCTCTTGTGGTACCCCTTCATTATAATGCTTAACTTCATTAGTACTTACTAAATCACCAGATGAATTTTTACTTAAAACCCTTATATCTCCATTTATTTTAAGCTTATCTTGAGATTCTGCATGCCATATTCCCACATAATCTCCCTCTTCAAAAAGATAATTTCTTATATCATTTAATTTATCAGTATCACTCTTATCAGTACCTAACAACGTAACTGATGATTTTATATTCATATCTTTATCATATAACACAAATTTAAAATACTCTCCATTTATAGAATTACTCATTTGTCTTCCATCTTCATCCATTATTTGAATTTGATTTGCTATAGTATCAAACCTTAATCTAAATCTTCTAACTTCAGTATCATAATAAGGAGTTCCTTCTACTATAATTTCATTTTGTGTTAATTGGTCAGAAGCATTTTCTATATTTACATTATTAGGGGTAGGTAATTCTTTATCATTAATAATTTGTTCTTCCTGCTTTTCAGGTTCATCTATTAACTTTGAAATACTTTTAGGAAATATCCTTCTTGACCCAATAGTTTTTCTTTCCCAACTATCTATAGCAATATACCTAACTTCTAATATGCCATCTTGAAGCTGAATTACTTCAACTTCAAGCTTAGAATTATCAATAATTCCATCATGGTCATCCTTTACTGATATTCCTGTAAATATATCATTATTAGGATTTTCAGAATCTATAATATCATTAAGACCACTTATAACTGGAGCTTCATTATATATTGAATTTAGATGGTCATCAGCTATTTCAAATCTTACATTTTCAATATAATCATAATTATCAATGCCATCTAAATAATCCTCTTTTTCTTTAGTTATATCACCTTGTATATTACCAGTAATCTTTAATACATCCTTTTTATTTACAGGTATTATTTGAACAAAATCACCAATTTCATAACTTAAATTTTTTAATGGTTCCAATTTTTTAGAATTTCCAGTATCACTACCATTAAGCTCAATTGCAAGCTTTTCCTTTCCCTCCTTATCATAAAGCCTTATTTTATACATTACTTCTTCTGGAGTTTCTTCTGATATATTTTTATCCAATTGATTTTCTACAGTAAATTTCTTTTCTAATATGTTAAATCCAATAGAAAATAATAAATCATTAGTTTTATTAATATATGCACTAAATTTAACTTTATCAAGCCCTAATTCTTCTTCAT
>ERZ772818.1508-NODE-1508-length-19941-cov-13.986322_pt1 | contig 19941 bp, 15 predicted proteins | sample MGYA00580837_ERZ772818 | MGnify/ENA primary metagenome ERZ772818 (study PRJEB29015, sample SAMEA2737671) | human gut metagenome | biome: human gut; feature: human-associated habitat; material: faeces | place: China | collected 2012 ...
GCCCCCGTCAATTCCTTTGAGTTTCACCGTTGCCGGCGTACTCCCCAGGTGGAATGCTTAACGTTTTCACTACGTTACTCAGGCCTCAGTCGGCCCGAACAACCAGCATTCATCGTTTACTGCGTGGACTACCAGGGTATCTAATCCTGTTCGATCCCCACGCTTTCGTGCCTGAGCGTCAGTAAGGCGCCGGTATGCTGCCTTCGCAATCGGAGTTCTGCGCGATCTCTAAGCATTTCACCGCTACACCGCGCATTCCGCATACCTCTCGCCCACTCAAGTCATTCAGTTTCCACGGCTGGCCGGGGTTGAGCCCCGGAATTTGACCGCAGACTTGAATGTCCGCCTGCGCACCCTTTAAACCCAATAAATCCGGATAACGCTCGCATCCTCCGTATTACCGCGGCTGCTGGCACGGAGTTAGCCGATGCTTATTCTCCGGGTACTCTCAAGCCTCCTTCACGAGGAGGTTTTGTCCCCCGGCTAAAGAGGTTTACGACGCTGAGCGCCTTCTTCCCTCACGCGGCTTGGCTGGTTCAGGCTCTCGCCCATTGACCAATATTCCTCACTGCTGCCTCCCGTAGGAGTCTGGTCCGTGTCTCAGTACCAGTGTGGGGGGCCTTCCTCTCAGAACCCCTACGCATCGTCGGTACGGTGGGCCGTTACCCCGCCGTCTGCCTAATGCGCCGCATGCCCATCCCGGAGCGGACCGAAGTCCTTTCCTATCCAGAAGATGCCTCCTGGATATATACGCGGTATTAGTCCGGCTTTCGCCGGGTTATCCCCCGCTCCGGGGCAGGTTGCATACGTGTTACTCACCCGTGCGCCGGTCGCCGGCAGCAGAGTGCAAGCACTCCGCTCCGCTGCCCCTCGACTTGCATGTGTTAAGCCTGCCGCTAGCGTTCATCCTGAGCCAGGATCAAACTCTCCGTTGTTTATGTTGCTTTTGCTTTTTTCTTTATATGAAAAATGGCAACACGTTGCAGCGTGCTGTTTTCCCGGCCCGGCCTTTTTAGGTTGGAATTGAAGGTTTGTGTTCCTTATTTCCTTGCTTGCCTTTCGTTATGGCTATCCTGTCGCAAAATGTCATTGTTCTCGGCTTTCAGGGTGCTTGCCGCATGGCCGCTGCCCTGATTGCGAGTGCAAAGTTACAACCTTTTTGAGGCCGTGTCAAGAGGGTGCGGCCTTTTTGCCGCCCCGCGGCGCCGATTTTTGCTGCCTAACTCTTTGATTGGTAAGGTTTTAGCTCTTTGTGTTAAATTTTGTTAAACATACTCTTGCCAGCCAGGGCGGGAGGAATGGGAGTTTTGGGAATGATGGGAGGCATGGGAATTTTGGGAAGGGGCGCTAAAGCGCTGAACTGAAACAATTTTTTGAGAGAAAGGGGGCGCTGAGAGGCTTAAGGGGCTTAAGGAGCTTAGGGAGCTTAGGGAGCTTAAGTGGGAGAAGGAATAAGGCCGCGGGTGGGCGCGGCCTTTAGGGAGGAGATGGGAGGGGAAGAAAGGGGTTTATGTGGCTTATGTGGGAGAGTGAACATAAGAAACATAAATTACATAAGAAACATAGGTTACATAAGGCGCCGAGGGAAGAGGCGCCGAGGGAAGAGAGAATGGAGGGAGGCGGCGAGGGGAAGGGGGGCGGGTTATTTTTCGCGCATGAAGAGGGAGATGGGGGTGCCGTGGAAGTCCCAGTGGTCGCGGATCTGGTTCTCGAGGAAGCGGCGGTAGGGCTCTTTGACCCACTGGGGCAGGTTGCAGAAGAAGATGAAGGTGGGTATGACGGCGTCTTTGAGCATGGTGACGTATTTTATCTTGATGTATTTGCCTTTGTTGGCGGGGGGCGGGGTCTGTGCTATGACGTCGAGCAGGTAGGTGTTGAGCTGTGAGGTGGGTATGATGCGTCGGCGGTTTTGGTAAACGTCGATGGCTGTCTGGAGCACTTTGAAGATGCGTTGTTTGGTGAGGGCTGAGGTGAAGAGGATGGGGAAGTCGGTGAAGGGTGCGAAGCGGCTGCGTATGGCGTTTTCGAAGGTTTGCTGGGCCTGTGTGGATTTGTCGGCCACGAGGTCCCATTTGTTGACGCACACTACGAGGCCTTTTTTGTTGCGTTGTATGAGTGAGAAGATGTTGGCGTCTTGTGCTTCGATGCCTCGTGTGGCGTCGATGAGGAGGATGCAGACGTCGGAGTTCTCGATGGCGCGGACTGACCGGATTACGGAGTAGTATTCTATGTTTTCGTTTACTTTTTGTTTTTTGCGTATTCCGGCGGTGTCTACGAGGTAGAAGTCGAGGCCGAATTTGTTGTATCGGTGGAAGATGCTGTCGCGTGTGGTTCCGGCTATGTCGGTAACGATGTGTCTGTCCTGGCCAATGAAGGCGTTGATGAGTGATGATTTGCCTACGTTGGGTCGGCCTACGATGGCGAATCGGGGCACGTTTTGTTCGGTTTCTTCTTCGTCGGGGTTGCGCTGGGGCAGGAGCTGGACTACTCGGTCGAGGAGTTCGCCTGTTCCGGAGCCGTTGACTGATGATATGCTGTATGGTTCGCCGAGGCCGAGGCTGTAGAATTCGGGCACGTTGTAGAGGGCGTCGCCCACGTCGTCTTTGTTGGCCACGAGGATGACGGGCTTTTTGGCGCGGCGGAGGATATCGGCCACGTGTTGGTCGAGGTCGGTGATGCCGTTTGAGGCGTCTACGACGAACATTATTTCGTCGGCTTCTTCAATGGCTATTTCTACTTGTTTGTTGATTTCTTCTTCGAAGATGTCGTCGGAGTTCACCACCCAGCCGCCGGTGTCGATGATTGAGAATTCTCGTCCGGCCCAGTCTACGAAGCCGTATTGGCGGTCGCGTGTGGTGCCTGCTGTGGGGTCTACTATTGCGGCGCGGCTTTGGGTGAGGCGGTTGAAGAGGGTTGATTTGCCTACGTTGGGGCGGCCTACTATGGCTACGAGTCTGCTCATTGCTGCTTGGGGTGGTGGGTGGTTGGTGTATTTTTCTTGTTCGAGAGAAGAGGGAGGAGAAGAGGGAGGAGGAGAGGGAGAAGAGAGGAGAGGGGGTGTGTTATTCTATATAGCCGAAGGCGCGGAGTTTGTTTTCGCGGCTGCGCCAGTCTTTTTCTACTTTTACGAAGAGTTCGAGGTAGACTTTCTTGCCGAAGAATTTTTCTATGTCTTTACGGGCGTCGATGCCTACTTGTTTTATTTTTTCGCCGCCTTTGCCTATGAGGATTGCTTTCTGGCTGTCGCGTTCCACATAGATTACTGCCATGATGTGTATGGCGTTTTCTTTTTCGTCGAATTTTTCCACGAGCACTTCGGTGGAATATGGCACCTCTTTGTCGTAGTTGAGGAGTATTTTCTCGCGGATTATTTCTGTTACGAAGAAGCGTGCGGGTTTATCGGTCAGTGCGTCTTTGCCGAAGAAGGGGGCGCCTTGTGGCAGACGTTCTTCTATGAGGTGTTTGAGGTTGTCGATGTTGAAGTTTAGCTTTGCGCTCACGGGCACTATGATGGCGTTGGGCAGGCGCAGCTGCCAGGCTTTGACCAGGTTATCGAGGGCGAACTGATCCGTGAGCAGGTCTATTTTGTTGATTACCAGCAATACGGGCACTGTTTCTTTGGCCACGCGGGCCAGGAAGTCGGCATTTTTCTCGGGGTCTTCCACGGTGTCGGTCACGTAGAGGAGGATGTCGGCGTCCGTGAGGGCACCTTCCGAGAACTCGAGCATGGCGTCCTGGAGTTTGTAGCGGGGCTTGAGCACACCGGGGGTGTCGGAATAGACTATCTGATAGTCGGGTGTGTTGACGATGCCGGTGATGCGGTGGCGGGTGGTCTGGGCTTTTGAGGTTATTATGGAGATGCGTTCGCCCACGAGCAGGTTCATCAGGGTTGATTTGCCCACGTTGGGGTTGCCCACTATGTTGACGAATCCGGCGCGATGGCCTGAGGGAATGGCCTGAGCGGCGTCGCGGGCCATGTCCACGGCTGTTTCTTCCACCTGTGTGCGGTTGATGGAGTGAGTGAGTTCCTCTTCTATGGCGTTTGCGTCGGCGCGCAGCTGAGCTGTTTTGGCGGCGGGCTGATTTTCTTCCATGGCGGCTATAACGGTGTCTACGGCTGCTGTCTCGCGGTCGGTGAGTTCGGTGGTGAGGTCTTCGCTGTCGGTGAGGCGGCGGGCGCTTTCGCTGTTGCTGATGGCATCCTGCTGAGCCTGCAGGCTGTTGTTTATGTTTGTATCTTCCATGTCGGTGTGTTTGTTTTTGGTGTGTGGCGCATGGGGCTCCGGGTGCGGGGCTTCTGCTCTTTTCCTAACGCGCGACGTGGTGTTTATGTTCAGACCGCAAAAGGGGGACCGAGGCTGACGGCCCGGCTCCCCTTCTGTCTGATTGGTTATGCTGTGTGCTGTGTGTTTTCCGGATTGGACTGACGGCTTGCTGGGGGTCTTAGAGCGACCAGATGAGATACATGGCGCCCCAGGTGAAACCGGCGCCAAAGGCTGTCATCACAATCTTGTCGCCTTTGTGGAGGCGATTGCGGTTTTCGTCCAGACACAGGGGTATGGAGGCTGCCGAGGTGTTGCCGCGGTATTCAATGTTGATGAGCACCTTGTCGTCGGGCACTTCAATGCGTTTGCTGATGGCCTCTATGATGCGCAGGTTAGCCTGATGTGGCACGAGGAAGTCTATGTCGTTGCCTGTGAGGTTGTTGCGCTTCATCACGTTCTGCGTGGAGGTGAGCATTGAGAGCACGGCGGCGCGGTAAACGGCGCGGCCTTCCTGGTAAACGTAGTGTTCGCGGGCGTCGAGGGTTTCCTGACTTGTGGGGCGAGCGCTGCCGCCGGCTTTCATCACCAGATGCGGCAGGCCGCTGCCGTCAACGTGGAATTCGGCGTCGATGATACCCACGGGCTCTTCGGTGGGTTCCACGAGCATACATGCTGCGGCGTCGCCGAACAGGGGGCAGGTGGCGCGGTCCTGATAGTCGGTCATGGAACTCATCTTCTCGGCTGCCACCACCACTATTTTCTTGTAGATGCCGGAGCTGATGTAGGCTCGGGCGTCCTGCAGGGCCACCAGGAAACCGGCGCAAGCGGCCTGGATGTCGTAGGCGTAGGCGCGGTCGAGGCCGCAGCCGTGGGCTATCACGGAGGCTGTGGAGGGGAATCGGTAGTCGGGGTTTGAGGTAGCGCAGATGAGCAGGTCGATGTCCTGAGGGTTCGTGCCTGTCTCGGCCAGCATTTTGTTTACTGCCTTGATGCCCATGTAGCTTGAGCCCTTGTCGGGGTCGCGCAGTATGCGGCGTTCTTTCACGCCCACGCGGGTGGTTATCCACTCGTCGTTGGTGTCTACCATTTTCGACAGCATTTCGTTGTCGAGTATTGAATCCGGTATGTAAGAGGCCAGGCCGGTGATTTTAGCGTTGAGCATGATGTGCTTATGGAATCCGTGGCAGAGCCTGCGGTGCTTTGTGCAGGCCCGGCGGCGGTGGGTTAACTACTGGGTGATTGTTTGTGTGCCGGCCCCGCGGTGGTGTTGGCGGGGTCGGCGCGCGGGTGTGCCTGCCGGCGGGGTTACTCGGCCAGCTTTTCTATGGCCAGCTTGCCGCGGTAATAGCCACATTCACCACATACCATGTGATAGATGTGCCATGCGCCGCAGTTGGGGCAGATGGCCAGTGTGGGGGCTACTGCTTTGTCGTGGGTGCGGCGTTTCGCTGTACGGGTGTGCGATTGTCTGCGTTTAGGATGTGCCATTTTATGTTTTTTTGCTTTGTTTTGTTGATGAGTTGATTATGATGTCGGCGCCGGGGGATGAGTGGCGGATGAGGAGCCGCCTCCGCCGGGCCGGGAGAAGCTATCTCTTGTGTGGCGGAGAGGAGAGAGAGGAGAGGGAACCTTCGGAGCTGTCTTCTTCACCCACTTCGCCTTCTTCGCTGCCATTCAGCGCTTTAAGAGCGTCAAACAGGGGTGTATTGGCCTCCTGCGGCTGCACGGCTGCCAGAGCCTCCTCAAAGGCCGGGTCGCACTCCCCTTCGGGATGCGTGTGGCAGAGGTCGAGGCTCAGGGCTATGGTGTCCGTAAGCGGACGCAGCAGATCGGCCGTGCCGGTTGCCGGGTCGTAAAAGACCGCGTCGGAGTCATCGCCGGCGGGAGCCACGCCCCCTTCGGCGGGGAGCAGCGGCGCCTCGTAGACGTCGTCCACACGCGCCGTCATGGATCCCATGCATCGGTCGCAGAGGGTCTCCACGGTGCCTTGGCAGTGCATTGCCACGCGCCATTGGTCGCCTGCGGGGCGCAGACTGATGCGTGCCTCCACATTGCCGCCGCGCAGGTCGGCGTGGTCGGCGGCGCGGAAGAAGTCTTCGCCAAGATGCAGCACCGTCTCCACCGGCTTGCGCGGGCCTGCGGGGATGGCTATCTGCCATGGTGTGCGTGCTTTGTTCAATGCCATGAGAGTGGTGTTGTTACAGCTCATTTTACCGTTGCCGACACGGCCCCGGACGGGCGTGTTGCCCCCGGCGGCTTATCTGCAATGGAAAAAATCGCCACAAAGGTAGCGAGTTTTTGGCAATTGACAAAGGATTTAAGATTTTTTTTCTTTTGCCGCCCCTTTTTTAGCATCCGGGCGTCCCTACATTAACCCCTTTTTTAGCACCCGGGCGCCGTAGCCTCCCTAACCCCCGCAGCCGCTTTAGCTTGCTTTCAAATTTGTTTTGGCTCAGCGCTTCAGCGCCCTCGTCCCTACGCCCCTGAAAAGAGATTGCGCCGCAAGCAATGCCTGCAGCGCAACCCTGATGTTAATTTGATATTTAGGAGTTTCTTAGTCAGCGAACAACTACCTTAAGAGCCTTCGAGCCAACACGAACAATGTAGATGCCGGGAGCGAGATTCTCGGTGCCGGTCTCCATGCCGCTCATGTTAAACACGCGCGTGCCCTGCGGGGCTATGATGTTGCCGTTCTCAATAGTGATGTCGAGGTCGTCGGCCGTGATGCCGTCAACGCCGTCTTCCCAGTTGGGGTCGTACGAGGGGAGATCCTCGGGCTTGAACCAGCCTGAGTCAAAGACCTTGCTGCTGGGCAGCACCGGACCGATGGCACGGATGGTGTAGCGGTTATCCTGACGCTGCATGGCGGCGCTTTCGTTGATGAATATCTTGGTGTCGTTCACCAGTTTGTCGTTGCAGTTGTCAACGTAGAAGGTGCTGCCCGACGAGTTGCGGCGCTGCACGGTTACGATGTAGCCCGTGGCTTCGGGCAGATGATTCCAGCAAATCTTCATGCCCTCCTGCTTGCCCTCGTTGAGCTTGCCGGCTTTGGGTGCTACCAGGCCGTCATACTTGGGTGCCTGCTTGGTATACTTGAAGCTTGCGTTCTGCGTGTCGTTGTTGTAGGCGATGTCATACAGACAGGGAGTCCAGGTCTGCGTGGGGGTGTTGAACGGGGTGAGAGCCGAGGGAATCTCCGGGGCGATAACCTTTCCGTAAGGGCCTGCGGCGGGCCACTGGGCAAAGTCGCGGGTCTGGCCAACGGGGGGCACCACGGTAAGACGCATGTGGCTGGCGGTGGAGTTCACACGGTTCGAACGCCATACCCAGTAGTCGTAGTCGACGTGCCATACGAGCATACCGCTGGCGGGCACGTTGGTGTCCACGTCCTTCTGCGTGCGGTTCTCAAACACGTAATATTCTGAGAAAGAGGCCGAGGTGGGCACCTTGAGGCGGTAAGCCACGGGAGCGGCGTTTACCAACGGGGGCAGCGAGTATTCCTTCTCGGCTTCCACTTCGGTGTACTCCATCCAGCGGCAAGCCCAGCGGTCGTAAGCGGCATAGCCGGCGGGCAGACAGCCGTCGCCCAGATAAGAGCCGTTGCACATAATGCTCCAGTTGCCGGGCGTCAGAGCCTCACACTCAGGGTTGTAGTTGGGGTCGTACATATCGGGCAGGCCGAGCACGTGGCCGAACTCATGGCAGAAAGTGCCGATGCCCGTTTTGCGTTTGTCGTTGAGATAACGGTGGCTTCCGCGCAACTCGTTGGAGCAGGCGTAGCGGCCGCCGGCCTTGCCGCCATAAGTGCCGCTGTAGCTCGAAGCGTGCGGCCAGATGGTCGACGTGTCGCCCGTATCGGCCTGGCCGTAACCGGCGTAGATGAAGTAGATGTTGTCAATAACACCGTCGTTGTCGAGGTCAAAGCGCGAGAAGTCGAAGTTCTGCGACTCAAGCTGAGTCAGAGCGTCGCGGATGGCGCGCGAGAAGTATGAGTACTTGCCGCCCGAGCCAACGTAGAACTGGCTGGTGCGCGGCAGCGTAATCACCGGACTGATAACGAAGTTGGGCTTGAACTTGCCGTCGCTCACCTTGATGTAATAGTCGCGGGCAGAGAGCTTAATGTCCTCGTCCACAAAGTTCTGCTTGTTGAACCAGTCCTGATAATACTTCTGGGGGTCAGCCATTGAGAACTTCACGTCTTTGTACTGCAGCAGCACGATGAGGTAATCGCCGGTGCCCACGCTGGGGAACTTGCTTCGGCCGTCGGTGTCGCTGAGCTCGGCATAGCGGGCAATCGGCTCAATGGTATTGCTGCCGAAGGAGGCATCCTGAGCCTCACGCAGCATATTGATGTTGTCGGCGGTGGCAGCCATCTGCATTCCGCCGCGCGTCATCACAGCCCAGTATCCGGCGGCGTTCTGCTCCATGAGCCAGCGGCCGGCGGCGTCGGTGGCGTAGCTGAAATATTCATCGCCACGCAGGCGAATCTCTACGGCCTCTCCATCGGGATTGATCTGCTTAATCAGACCCGGATAAGCCGGAACGGCAAGAGCGGCCAGCGGGCTGCACATTGCCAGAACGGGTAATAGGTGTCGGAGTTTCATATAGTTGGTTTATTCGTTTGCATCATTCAGACGGCCTTCACAGCCCTCAACGGCCTTTCCAAGGCTTGGCAAAAAGCACCTTACACAACACCCTTGCCTGCCAAAAGCCACCAATGGCTTTGAAATGCCATCGCGGTACCTCCGAGGAGAATCGAACTCCTATCTAAAGTTTAGGAAACTTCTATTCTATCCGTTGAACTACAGAGGCGGCAGATAGAGCATCGCCGGAGCGGCGATACCATTCCACCTGCAAATTTAGCTAATTTTTTCAGACCGCCAACACAGCCCCCACATTTTTAACATTTTTAAAAACTTTTCTGCCGGCGCTCATGGGAGGCATGGGAGTTTTGGGAGCCATGGGAGTTTTTGGGAGCGCTTGCCCTAACCGCCTCACCGCTCCTAAGCCGCTTTGCTGCCGCCCCTGCCGCCCCTACCGCCCTGCCTTAGCCGCGCTTTTATGTAACTTATGTTATTTATGTTACTTATGTTATTTATGTGAGCGCCGCCCTGCCGCTTTGCTGCCGCCCTGCCGCCGCTGCCGCTGCCCCCTTGCCACCACCCCTTAGCCGCCGCCCTTTTCCCCCCTTAAGCTCCTTAAGCCCCTTAGCGGCGCTCCCAGGCCGGGCGGCGCCAAAAAAAACGTCCGTATCTTTGCATCCTGAAATGCCCGACACGGGGGTTTTTCGGTCGACCGTTCGCGGTTGCCGGAGCCACCTTTTCGGCTGCTTTTTCAGCTATGCGCCGGCCTTATCCACATCCGGCGCCCCACAAGAAACAGTAAAACAAAACAAACCAAAACAATGACAAAACATCTACACAACCTTAAGGCAATCCTTGCGGCTGTCATTCTTATGGCACTTACGGCCCCTGCCGCCAATGCCCTGAGCCGGTCGTATTCCATCGACGACCTAACCGGCTCAACATGGGCTCCCTCCGAGAGTATGTATAATGCATTGGTCTACACAACGAACCATAGGATTTTCTACAGAGACCTGCTTGTGGAAGTAAATGGTGCTGAGCTTAAGCTTGAAAAACAGGATGCCAACACCATCATTGTCAAGAATGCGTTTGGCGGTCTGATGGATCTTCCTTTTACCTATAACGGAAGCACCTTTACATTGAAGACAAACGCCACTGCTGCAGGCGGTGATCCCGTTTATCGGGTTACTAATCCGGCCAGCCGCCCCGACATCAAAAAAATAATTGTGTCGCCAACATACCTGTTAAAAGATGGATTCAGCCTCAAATATGGCCAATACACAAAATTCAGCCACTTCTATCACGGCTTCGGATGGGTATCGGATGCTTTAGAGGAAAATCCCGGCACTCAAGACGCTAACGGAAACTTTGATCTTTATCTGTCTTTCAACGACAATCCTATCGAAGTTCAAGTAACCTATACCTCGGGAACTACGAAAAAGATTTACATAGATACATGGCAGATAGACTTCTTCAAGCCCACCTGTTCAATTTCCGACATTGAGGTAAAGAATTCCACTTCAAAAGTGCGTAGCTATAAGGGTGAGTTCGACTTCAAATCGGGCAATACCTTCGAGCTTAAAAATCTTGGTGGCCGTTATGCCGGTCTTTCCCCCTACTATACAAGCAACTATGGCACCACAACCATTGCTTCAAATATAGAATATCCTACAGGAAGCTACAATCTCGAAAACGGAACCGCAGTGCTCAACAGCGTTCGTTATACCGTTGAATACGCAGCCGGAAATCCCCTGAACCTCTTATATGACGGCACCACTACTCCAAAGGACCATTATGTAAAATGTTATTACACAGCCGAAAAACTGGCCAACGGCTCTTACAAGAAGAACATCGACGGCAAAGTGCGTATGCACCCCGATTTGGCCAATCATAGAGGTCAGACGCGCTGGGTAACCAACGGCGGCGACTGCACCACCTGGACCCGCCTGGAATTCTCGTTCAACGACTTCGTGGCTCTTGAAGAGGACGATAACAGCACTCTTGATTCGCGCGTGGGCACCATCAAAGATACCCGCATCACCCCCGACAAGGAGGTTGAGGTAACCCTCGGCGTTGACATCCTTGAAGGCCGTCTGAACGTAAGGCTGGAAAATGAAAACGACGCTTTCCTCACTGCCACCGTGCCCTTCGTGATTACCAAAAACGAGCACTTCACCACCTCCTACGACGTATACGTGGTGCAGGGACGCGTTTCGAGCCACGACCAGGTGGATATGTCGAAAGCCAAGTACATCGGCACCGTGCAGTATGACGCAGCCAAGCGCGGCGAATACTCGGTGGAAGGCACCTTCACCCCCGAGGTCAATGTGAAACCCGGCGAGACGTTTACTGACGACTTCACCTTCTTCGTACGCGCCAACTACGGCCGCGAGACTTCCGCCTCCACATCTACCAAGCGTATGGCCGCCAAGCTCGACCCCACGCACCACGACCTGACCACCGTCAACTTCAGCACCACAACCGGTGTCAACGGTCTTATCAACAACAGCCTCAGCCTGCAGCAGACGCCCGACGGCATCATCGTCAACGCGCCTGAGAACCTCCCCGTAGAGGTCTACAACATGGCCGGCATAAAGATTGCCGAAGGCGTGGCCAACAGCGAAATCACCCTCAACGACACCGGCGTACTGATGGTGAAAGCCGGCGCCAAGGTCTTCAAAGTGGTAAAATAATTTTTATCCTCAAACCATATAAAACGGAGCTGCAACCCTTTGCAGCCCCGTTTTTTTTGCGTTCGCCCCCTGCCGGCCGGCACAGTCAGCCCGTCTCACCGGGCACACCTTATGCACTCGGTTTGAGCAAAAATAAGGCCGCATCAGATTCTGACGCAGCCTTATTCTGTATTTGGGGTAATTACTTGTTACTTAACCACTTTGAAGACCTTGGCGCCGGCTTTCACCACGAAGACGCCCTTGCCGTCGAAGGTGATTTCGCTGTTAGCGACACCCTGAGCCACCTTCACGCCTGCCATGTTGTAAACCTCAACAGCCATATCGTTCGGAGCGTGTACAATGACGCCATTCTGAGTGTTTTCCAGCGTGAGATTGCTTTCTGCATTCACACCATTCACACCTACAGTAAAGCTCAGCGTACTGTTTCCAAGACCGTGGTTTGAGGGTGCCAGGCTTGTTATTGCCATTCTCTTTCCATTTGCAGGGGCTGCAGATGTAGGAAGAACATAATGTGCAACTATTTTAAGGCTGTAAAGATAGTTGAATGCCTCGTCTTTGTGCGTATACCAGGGTTTGCCGTCGGGCGAAGTAAGTTTAAAGTTGGTTGACAGTTTGTGGTAACCTTGCTCGTCAATGTCCTTGGCTACTACATTGCCCAGATAAATAGTTTTCTCACCTTTAGGGCTTTCGCCTTCCACCAGATAAATATCGTAGCTGTGAACAAATGTTTCGTTCTTATCTGCATAGAAAGCAATGTCAGCATTAATAGGCAATACCTCTGTATTGGTAGTACCGGGTTTCAGCTGCATACTTGCAAGTTTGAGATTGAGCGTTACATCTTCTTCGTTCATTTTAATAACCGTATTGTTGATACGGAAAGGAAGAATAGCTTTCTTTTCCACACTGAAAGCTACGAAAGGCTCAAATTTCATTGTTACAGCAGTAGTGGTTTTCAAATTTCCGTGGGGAGCCTGCCAAAGATCGTTTTCGTCGGCATGACTGATGGAGTTGAAATCAATAGTACCCTCAATATCGCGAGTTGCATAGGTAGTAACCTTGGTAACGGTAGGGTCTACAACTTGCCTCATTTCAAACCTTCTCATAGCGTTGTAAACATCGGAGGTATTTTCGTCTACATCATCGGCGTCAACCATCCAGGGGGCGCGTTTCATGTAGACCTTTCCGGTTTCGGGAACATAATAACCTTCCATGCAGTAAAGGCTTTGCGCAACGTTAGGAGTTGAAGATGTCTTTGTGGACTGAATACCTTCGCCGAATCCTGCCCAGTTTGTGAAGTTGAACCGGTTGCCGCTGAGGAAATTAATCCTTGCCTTATAGTTGCGGTTGTACGAACTCAGATTCGAGCGGATGTAAGTATCAGAGATATTTACATTGGTCTGATTGTCAAGAACTACCTGATATTTATTGAAGAACAAATATCCGTTGAAAAGGTAATAATTGTAAGCATCGGTATATCTTAAACCAATAGGATTATCGAAAGTGATAGTCACTCTACCATCGTTTGACTTGGTTACAGTTCCTTTCCAATTATCTTTTTTAGTATAATTGCCGTATATGTCTACTGAACAAGGAGTAAATGTTACACCGGCAGCATCTTCTCCTGTAAACATTAGCGAGCGGTTCGGCATCATTGTGGTGGTGATGCCATCGTTCACCGGAACATACTGATAGCCTTTTGAATTTGTTACAAGGTAGGCGTAGGTGTTGCCGTTTTCCTCAACAATATTGAAAGCAATATTTGCCATGCCCTCGAAAACGCCAAACAGAATAATCTGATTGGTGTTGTTTTTGTTCACGGCAGCTGTAATGCCATGCGACCAGAGAGTAAGCGAACGCTGTGCGTAACTACCGTGCACAGCTTCTACGCCGCATATCTTCTCCGAACCTGGAATCAGGTCCAGTGCGGTGTAGGCGCGGGCGGGAATGGCGGCAAAGAGGCATAACATCAATATGCCCGTTGCCGTGAGGAGGTTGTGTAGATGTTTTGTCATTGTTTTGGTTTGTTTTGTTTTACTGTTTCTTGTGGGGCGCCGGATGTGGATAAGGCCGGCGCATAGCTGAAAAAGCAGCCGAAAAGGTGGCTCCGGCAACCGCGAACGGTCGACCGAAAACCCCCGTGTCGGGCATTTCATGATGCAAAGATACGGACGTTTTTTTTCACTTGCAATAGTTTCACCTGATTTTTTCTTTGATTTAAGAATAATTAACAATTGAGGCGACTTGGGAGGCATGGGAGGCTGCGGTAGCCGGGTAGCTATTTTAGCTATGGTAGCTGCGGTAGCTTGGTAGCTTGTATGTAACTTATGTTATTTATGTGATTTATGTTATTTATGTGAGAGGCGCTGCCCACATAAGATACATAAATTACATAAGCCACATAAATTACATTAACCTTAGGCTCATTAAGCTCATTAAGCTCCTTAGGCTCCTTAGGCTCATTAGGCTCATTAGGCAGCAGGCGCCTCGGGCGGCGGGGAGGCAAAAAAAGTTTTGGCGGTTAAAAAGAGTTTTTGTAACTTTGCCATTGGTAAAAAAATATAATAATGTGGGCGGCAGGGCAACCGGCTGTGCCCCAATGCTGAAAATCAATATGGAAGTAAAGGAATATCTCGACAATGCCTCTGACGCCATGGAGCTGGCAGTGGCTTATCTCGACGACGCGCTGAGCCATATCCGCGCCGGCAAAGCCTCAACAAAACTGCTCGACGGCATCAAGGTTGACTATTACGGGTCGCTGACGCCCATCAACCAGGTGGCCAACGTGTCCACACCCGACGCCCGCACCATTGCCATCACCCCCTGGGAGAAGTCGATGTTCAAGGTCATTGAGAAAGCCATCATAGACTCGCCGTTAGGCATCACCCCGGAGAACAACGGCGAGGTGATACGCCTGGGCATACCGCCGCTCACGGAAGACCGCCGCAAACAGTTGGTGAAACAGTCGAAGGCCGAGGCCGAGAACGCCAAGGTGAGTGTGCGTAACGCCCGCCGCGAAGCCATCGAGGGCCTTAAGAAAGAGATAAAGAAGGGTCTCAGCGAAGACGCCGAGCGCGACGCCGAAGCCGAGGTGCAGAAACTTCACGACAAGTTCACCAAGCGCATCGACGAGGTGTTTGCCGCCAAAGAGAAAGAGATACTCACCGTGTAAGCATACCGGCTAAAATAGCTAAATTAGCTAAAATAGCTACCAACCCCTCTGCAAATGAAAAAGAAGCTTGTAATCTCCACGGGGGCGGGTATGAGCGCCGAGAGCGGCATACCCACCTTCCGCGACGTCGGCGGCCTGTGGGAGAACTATCCGGTGATGGATGTCTGCTCTGCCGACGGCTTCCGCCGTAACCCGGCTCTTGTGCATCAGTTCTACAACGAGCGTCGCCGCCAGTATATGGGGTGTATGCCCAATGCGGCGCACAAGGCGCTTGTGGAGCTGGAACGCGACTACGATGTGTATGTGATAACGCAGAACGTTGACGACCTGCACGAGCGCGCCGGCTCCACACGCGTGCTTCACCTCCACGGCGAGATAATGAAGATGCGCTCGGTCAGCAACCCTGACTATATAGAGGCGCTCGACGCCGACCATCTCGACACAACGCCGCAGACGCGCGGCCGCAACGGCGACCTGATGCGTCCGCACATAGTCTTTTTCCAGGAGCCTGTGCCCAACATTGAGAAGGCTATAGAGATAGCGCGGCAGGCGGATATCTTTGTGGTGATAGGCACGTCGTTGGTGGTATATCCGGCGGCGTCGCTGATACAGTTTGTGCGCCCCGGCACTCCTATATATTATATAGACCCGCATCCGGGCGACGTAAGCGGCATACCGGGGGTTACGGTAATACGCGCCACCGCCACCGAGGGCGTCAAGGAGCTGCAGAAGCTGCTCTCCTGAGAGGGCGCGTCAGAATAATTTGCTTGTAAGTGTGTGCCGGAATTTTGACACACCCTCTTCAGGCGAACGGAATTATAACAGAAAGACAAGCGGCGCGGGTGCCTCAGTCGGTGAAGCGGTGTCGGCGGAGCTTGCTGAGGGTCTGCTGGGTGATGCCCAGGTACTGGGCTATGTATTTGAGGGCTATGATGCGGTTGATGCGGCTCAGGGGCTGGCTCTTGATGGCGCCGGGGTTGATGTCGTAGCGGCTGCAGAAGTTCTTAAAGCGCTGCATGGCAGTGGTCATGTAGGCGTTGCGGTACATGTTCTGCACAGCGTAGAGCTGCACGCCGAGCAGGTTGTGCATCCAGATGGTCAGCTCGGGGAAACGGCGTTCCATGGCGCGGTAGGTGGCGAAACTCATCTGCCAGCCCAGGCTGAGGTCGAGAGCCATGAGGCTGAAAGTGGAGGGTTCGTTGCAGAAGAAGGTAGGCACGGAGAAGAAGACATCGCCGTCGCCACCGAAGGCCACCGTGTCTTCGCGCCCCTCTTTCACAAACCCTATGCGCAGCATGGCTGTGTGGAAGAAATAGATGACGTCGCAGGGTTCGTCCTGATAAACAACAATGTCGCCTCGCTCAAACCTTACCGGTTCGAGCTTGCGGGCTATTTCCTCTATGCACGCGCGGCTCACGGGATAGAGCCGGTGAAAGAGCTTGGTGAGGGCCGACTCTGCGTTCCACGTTGTGTTCCCGTTCATCAACATAGGCACGCAGGCCTCGGGCGCCGGCACGGTGGAATTCTTCCGCAACGGCAATATCTTCCACTCGCAGCGCTTCAACTCGCTATTAGCTAAATCAGCTAAAATAGCTACAAGGCTTTAGCTAAAGAAAGCGCAAAAATATGTTGTAAAACATATTTGCGAAACGGCGCGGGGTAAAAATAAATTTGTAATTTTGCGTGTCAGAATTTTTCCGGGTGGCCGGAGCGATGAAACGAACAACCGGTAAGCCGAACAAACCTGCACACCAACGGGCCGGAAATGGAGAAATGCCAACGGCGCCCAACGCCATGAAACGAGGCAACGCCAACGCAAGCGGCACCTAAAGCCTTTAAAACCGGGCAAGCCGCAAAACGCCATGAAACGAGGCAACGCCAACGGCGTCCAAAGCCATGAAACGCAAAACGCCGAAAAAGCCGGCCTGAACAACAACAAAGCAACTCAACCAACCAACCTAACCTATATGGCAAAAATACAAGGTGCAATCACCGTAAATATCGAGCGTTGCAAAGGCTGCAACCTGTGTGTGGTGGCCTGTCCTACAGACACCCTGTCGCTGCAACCCAACGAGGTAAATGACCGCGGCTATCATTTCGCATATATGGCCCATCCGGAAAAGTGCATAGGCTGCAGCTCATGCGCATTGGTTTGTCCGGACGCATGCATAGAGGTTTACCGCGTGAAAGTAGACTGAGACCACAAGAGCCAAGACACACAAACCACAAAAACCACATCCCCTAAGATATGAAAGAAGAGGTAAGACTCATGAAGGGTAACGAGGCAATAGCCCACGCCGCCATACGCTACGGCTGCGACGGATATTTCGGATACCCTATCACTCCGCAGAGCGAAGTACTTGAAACTCTTGAAGAGCTGATGCCGTGGGAAACCACGGGCATGACGGTGCTTCAGGCCGAGAGCGAGGTAGCCGCCATCAATATGGTATACGGCGGTGCCGCATCGGGCAAAGCAGTGATGACGTCGTCGTCGAGCCCGGGCGTGAGCCTCAAGCAGGAAGGCATCAGCTACATAGCAGCAGCCTCACTGCCGGCACTGGTGCTCAACGTAATGCGCGGAGGACCGGGTCTGGGAACCATACAGCCCTCGCAGGCCGACTATTTCCAGGCTACCAAGGGCGGCGGCCACGGCGACTATCACCTGATTGTTCTGGCCCCGAGCACCGTGCAGGAAATGGTAGACTTCGTAGGCCTGGGCTTTGACCTGGCATTCAAATATTGCACTCCGTCGATGATACTGGCCGACGGCATCGTGGGCCAGATGATGGAGAAAGTGGTGCTGCCCGACTTCCGTCCGCGCCGTACCGACGACGAAATACGCCGCGAATGTCCGTGGGCAACCACCGGACGCAAAAACGGCCGCAAACGCAACGTCGTCACCAGCCTGGAGCTGGAATCGGCCCGCATGGAGGTTATCAACCATGAGCTGCAGGCCAAATACCGCGAGATAGAACGCATGGAGACCCGCTGGGAGGAAATAGGCGTTGAAGGTGCCGACTACCTGATGGTAGCCTTCGGCTCGGTGGCCCGTATATGCGACAAAGCCCGCGAGCTGGCCGCCGAACAGGGCATCAAAGTGGGCATCGTGCGCCCCATCACCCTGTGGCCCTTCCCCACCGACGCCATCGCCAAAGCCGCCGAGGGCAAGAAAGGTATCCTCTGCGTAGAGCTTAACGCCGGCCAGATGATAGAAGATGTGCGCCTTGCCGTGCACGACCGTCTGCCCGTAGAACACTTCGGCCGCCTGGGCGGTATCATCCCCAGCCCCGATGAAGTGCTCGACGCCCTGAAGGAGAAAATCATCAAATAAGCAGTAGCAACCCACCTCTAACCAAATCTGAATCAATGGAAATCAACGATATAATCCGCCCGGAGAATAAGGTCTATTCCAAGCCTGAACTCCTTGAGGAAGTGCACATGCACTACTGCCCGGGCTGCTCTCACGGCGTCATCCATAAACTGGTGGCCGAAGTGGTGGCCGAACTGGGCCTTACAGACCGCACCATAGGCATCTCGCCGGTAGGCTGCGCCGTCTTCGCATACAACTACATAGACGTGGACTGGGTAGAAGCCGCCCACGGCCGCGCACCCGCGGTAGCCACCGCCATCAGCCGTCTGTGGCCTGAAAATGTGGTGTTCACCTATCAGGGCGACGGCGATATGTCGGCCATAGGCACCGCCGAATCCATCCACGCCGCCAACCGTGGCGAGAACATAGTGATGATCTTCGTCAACAACGCAATCTACGGCATGACCGGCGGCCAGATGGCCCCCACCACCCTCATAGGCCAGAAAACTGCCACCACACCCTACGGTCGCCGCGTTGACCTCAACGGACACCCGCTGGAAATCACCAACCTGATGAAGGAACTCGACGGCACTTGCTACGTAACCCGTCAGGCCGTACATACTCCCGCGGCAGTGCGCAAAACTAAAGCCGCTCTGAAAAAAGCCTTCGAAAACGCTATAGCCAAAAAAGGCACCAGCGTGGTGGAAGTAGTGTCTACCTGCAACACAGGCTGGAAACTCAGCCCCGAGAAAGCAAACCAGTGGATGGCCGAACACATGTTCGAGAAATATCCCCTCGGCGATCTGAAAAACAACTAATTCCCTGTCAACAATGAAAGAAGAAATCATCATAGCCGGTTTCGGCGGACAAGGTGTACTGTCGATGGGCAAGATACTGGCCTACTCGGGCCTTATGGACGACAAAGAGGTAACGTGGATGCCCAGCTACGGCCCGGAACAGCGCGGCGGCACCGCCAACGTAACCGTCATACTCAGCGACGAGAAAATCTCTTCGCCGGTACTCGACAAATACGACGTGGTGATAGCCCTCAACCAACAGAGCCTCGATAAGTTCGGTCCCAAAGTGAAACCCGGCGGCATACTTATCTACGACACGGACGGCATCCATAACCCGTGCCATCGCGACGACATCACCATCTACCCCATCGACGCTATGGGCGCCACGCTGGCCATAGGCAACTCCAAAGCCTACAACATGATTGTGATGGGCGCACTGCTGGAGGTGATGCCCTACAAGCTCCCGATGGAGAACGTGATAAAGGGCCTGAAGAAATCACTGCCCGAACGCCACCACAAACTCATTCCGATGAATGAGCAGGCCATAGAAAAAGGCCGCGAACTGGTGAAATAAAACGCCGCGCCAAAAAAGGGGCCGGGAGGCTTTGAGGCTGAGGCTCTTTTGGGGAGCCCGGCCTTTAGAGGCTTGCTTGAGAGAGGCTTGGCCTTGGAGAGCCCTTTTAGGGAGCTTAAAGAGCTTAGGGAATTTAAGGAGCTTAAGGCCTTTGAGGACACCGGCCTGCTGAGCCTTGCCTTGAAGGGCTGCTTGGGGGCTGGCGCCTGCCGAGCTGAGAGGCTTGCCTTGGATGGGCTTGGCTTTAGAGGCCTTAGAGCTTAAGAGCCCTGCCGAGAGCTGACAAAATTAGCGGCTAAGGCTCCGGGCGGCGCAAAAGAAAAATAGATTTGGTCAACGATAGACCTGAAACTCCCAAGACTGTTTCATCGTGATGCTTCGGGCGGGCAGTGATGCTCGCCCGAAGTAATTTTTGCGCACCCACGGCCCCGCCTTTTGCACCCGCGGTAGCTGTGGTAGCTGCGGTAGCTACGGTAGCTATGGTAGCAAGAAAAGCGTATCCGTCCGAAAAAAGCCGACTTTTGAATAGCATTTTTACTTGCGAACTTTG
>ERZ772818.1533-NODE-1533-length-19748-cov-53.057838_pt1 | contig 19748 bp, 18 predicted proteins | sample MGYA00580837_ERZ772818 | MGnify/ENA primary metagenome ERZ772818 (study PRJEB29015, sample SAMEA2737671) | human gut metagenome | biome: human gut; feature: human-associated habitat; material: faeces | place: China | collected 2012 ...
AACCGTATTCTAAAAAATCAATTCTAATTGGTATGGAAGACACTGGGCATTACCACGTTGCTCTTCTAAAATTTCTTCTTAACAACGGATATACTGTTGCCTTGATCAACCCTAAAACGACAGATCTTACACGCAAGATGGAAGGTGGCATTACTAAGAATGACAAGCTGGATACAATCACCATTTGTGATGTTCTAGATACTCCTGAGCGTAAGAAACAGTATCGTATTACTAAAGTTGACCGTTTTGATTTGTATGAACAAAGACAATTGACTCGCCATCACCATAACCTAAAAGAAGAACTCAATATATACTGTAATCGACTACAGAAATCAATTGATCTTGTTTTTCCTGAATTTAACACTTTGTTCAGCTCGAAATATAGTGTTGTTTACATGAATCTTCTTAAAACGTTTGGCAGCGCTGAAGCTATTGCTTCTACAGATATTCGTACAATTCGTAAATGCTTTGAAATCAAAGGTAAGGGCAATCGCATTTCATTGACACCTGAAAAGTTAAAAGAATGCGCTAAGAATTCTATTGGAATCTCTTCCGAAGTTGAAACTATACAGATCAAACACTTGGTAAGCCAAATCACGCTTATTAAAGAGCAAATCGCTGAAATAGATAAAAAAATAGAAGAGTTCTCAATCACAAACAACTCTCCTATCCTAAGCATTCCAGGGATTTCTCATTTCTCTGGTACTTCTATTTTAGCTGAATTAGGAGATATTGGCAATTATTCCAAGCCATCTCAGATCATTAAATTTGCAGGAGTAGCACCCTATCACTATGAATCGAGTCAATACAACGCCCAACATACTGGCATAACTAAGAAAGGATCTAAATATCTTAGAAAGACTTTGTATCAAATCATACTGCCTGTAATTAACAATAATCCTGTATTCAAGAAATACTATCTACTAAAGATTTCTCAAGGTAAAGGACACCGTTGTGCTCAAGGTCACTGTATAAGAAAGCTGCTTAGAATCATTTATCATTTACTAGAAACAGGACAATCATTTGATCCTGCATTATTAAGATAAGACCAATGCATCTAAAGCATCTGAACTTTTAAAAAACCGCATTTTAAAAGTTCTTTTCGTCATGCCTAAATTTAATCCAATATTCACATTTTCAAAGATCAATTCAAAAATAACTAAAAATTCTAGCAATTTTATATTTTCAAACTTTTTCATAAAAACCTACTTGAAATTTATATAGTTAGCTTTCATTAGACAAAATACTTCTTAACTTTTCAAGCACTCATATCTAATCGAAAAAAGTGCAGTTACTTAGCATCCGTTTTTTTAATTACTTTCACTTTAGATGTTAACATATTCCAAATTTCTGTAACCATAGGTTCTTTTCTCATAAAAAGGTATCCACAATACACGCCCCAAAATAAAACAGATGATACTACCAAAGTAAAAAGGGAATTCAAATTAGCATTTTTAAGCCAAACAGAACATACTGTACCTAATATAATTGCCATAATTATTCTCATATAATGTATATTCTTAAATGCCTTGTTTACATTTTTATAGAGCGAAAAATATTGCACCAATAGCACAACAAATTCTGCTACTAAAGTTCCTATTGCAGCACCCGCTGAAGAAAATCGAGGGATTAGTATCAAATTAATAATCAAATCAGTAACAGCACCTGCTATTTCTGAAAAAAGTACTACGTTTTCTTTTCCAATTGGGACTAATATCTGTATTCCTAAAATATTTGTTATTCCTATAAACAACAATGTTGGCATAATTATTTGCATAGGAAAAACTGCCCCTGCATAAGCACTACCTGACAAGAAATAAATTCCTTCTTTTGCAAATAATACAAAATAAATCATTAATGGTGTTGCTATTAAAGCTACAAAATTCAAAGCTTTTCTTGTTATTCTCCAAAAATCATCTATTAAGTTATGTTCCACATAATAAGTTGCTCTAGGCAAAAGAACAGCACCAAGTGAAGTAACTATCGAAACTAAAATATTTTTAATTTTTATAGCCGCATTATAATATCCCACATCAACATTAGTCTTCATAAATCCAAGCATAACAGTGTCAAGATTTGTGTAAATTGTAGTGGCACATGCCATTGCAAAAAAAGTTATAATCGGCTTTAAATGCCGCTTAAAATTATAGTTTCCAACAGGTCTTAAATCGATAAATCTATGGACATTTATAAAATTAAATATATTTGATGCAGATGCAGCAAAAATTGAAATCCCACCGTACAAAAGGTAATCCGATTTTTTATGAATCAAAAAAAACATCATGATTAAAGCAATAAACTTAAACAATACTGATCTTAGAGTTATATAGGTGTATTGTTCTAAAGCCTTATATAGCCATTCCATGCCTATTGAATTAAGTATAATTGTACAACTAGCAATTAGATAAAGATTCCTCTCATTGTGTAAACGAGGCACCAGTAAAATCGCACCAAAAAATAAAACATACGATACCACGCTCATAATTAAATTAATAATAAGTAATTCTTGGGCAGTACGAGTTAGTTCTTCTCTATCATCCCTAACCTTTGCACATGCTCTGATTCCATATGTTGGTATTCCTAATTGAGCAAACATTGAAAAATATGAAATTAGCGAAGTAGCAAATGATACCTTTCCAGTTCCTTCAGGTAACAAAATTCGTGAAACATAAGGAAATGTTATAAGAGGAAAAATAAAAGATGACATCGTTAATAACATGTTCATTATAATATTTAGTTTTAAAGATTTTTGTTTCATTATATAAACAATAGCCTTTCTATATACACTGTAATTTTGGCTTAAGCTACATTAAATCAATTAGGATATAAAGCTAAAATTTACACTTATACAATGTCTTGTATAAATTAATTTCTGTACACATGTTTTATTACCTCTCTTATAGGTAAAGTTGTACAAGCATATTTTACGTTAAAGATGTTTATATCCTTTTTTTTAATGCAACTTTTGGGTTAAACAAAATCACATAAATAACTATAAATAATTTAACCAAATATTTTCCATTTGAAATTTACAAAAATATTTTTACGTTTATATATTTTGTACAAACCGAATAGACATAAGGCCACACAGGCAAACCTTCTGATAGCTTATAATTGTCTCATCAATTATATAGCCTGTAAGTGTAAGAAAATATTTTAGAAAAACTATGCATTTTCTCTCACAAAGCACTTTCAATTCGTAGATTATATATATAAATTTTCACATAATTTTGATTAGTGTCTTATAGTGTGTGGTCAATATATTTTTTTTACTTTCATTTTCTCTTAAAAGTATTAGGAAGATATTTTATATTTTTCCCTTTCTCATTTCTATAAAATGCTTTTATTGCGTCCTCTATAATTTCGACTCGTTGAGGACACTTTCTTTTATTCGAAATACATCTAAGACGCAATAATAACAAATATGAAATATAATAGCGTTTATCAAAATATTTTTTTAAAGTATATAATCTATTTCTATATCCATAATACTCTTTAAATGTAACAATTCCATTTGCACCATTATTGCCACAATCATGAATCATTACTAGATCTGTAAAACATCCTATTTTGTACTTCTGATTTATTCTTATCGATAGGTCTGTATCATCATACCAAATAAAATAATTTTCATCCGGATATCCGACATCTTCAATCACGCTCATTTTAATACATACCCCTACAAAAGAAAATAAATTTATGTCAAACACAAATTTACTGTAGTCACTATCCGAAGCACTTATTCCTTTAATTCCGAATATTCCTTTTTTTAAATACCGTCTATGCAAATATTGTATTTGTTTATTAGGATAAATAACTTTTGAACAAAATACACTATAATCGTTTCCAAATTTAAATATACAATCCTTCAACTTTTTTATATAACCGTTTCCAAGGTAAGCATCATCATCACTTATCATACACCAGTCAATTCCAAGCTGCATAGCTTTCTCTAAACCAATTTTAAAACCTGAAGCACCACCATCATTCTGCTCCATATGAATGCATATCATTTTGTATTCTCTATTTGTCTGCTTTTCCCAATCAAGCAAAAATTCCTTAGTCCCATCATCCGACCCATTATTTACAACAATCAACACGTCATCTTTCTCCAACTGATCATCATAATGAGAAAGCGTAATTTTCAATTTATTCAATCTATTATAAGTAACTACCACACATCCAAACATACTATTTTCTCCTCCCTTACCTTTTTAATTTTGTTTTTAGTAAAAATATTTTTATAAAATATATCCACAAAATCATTCTAAAAAAACTTGCTCCTAGCATATTATTATAGAATCGATTTCCAAAAAAGCAAAAAACCAAGCATGATGCTGCATAGCTATAAATAACTAGCCAACTATCAATAATTTTGTTCGCTGAGTATTTTGCCTTTCGATACAAATATTGTGAACACCATCCAGAAATAAAGCTAAAAATAAAAACTCCAAAAATCCCAAAATCTATATAATAATTATAAAAACAAGTATACACATTACCAAGATTTACACCTTTTATAACTACAAAAGATAGTGTTTCGATTGTATCCTTTATATGAAATCCTAAGTAAGTATTAAAAATATTATAAAACGAAGTTAATGTTGCATAGCCAAATACAGTTGAATGTTTTAATTCTCTGCTTAAATAATAATCCAAGTTTTTCTCTTGAGCGCCAAAATAACGGTAGAAATCATCATAAAAGTTACTCCAATCCATTTCGTTACGCCCTAATATTCCTTTTATTGAAAAGAATATATATATCAATAAAATGACTGCACCTATTCCTATTAGAACATACTTTGTCTTTAGTTTTCTATTCCAATCATAGCTTTTATAATAATAAAAAAGAAGCGATACACCAAAAGCAACAATAGGTTCTAACGCTGAACCCCGAGACCCTCCAAGCAAATTAATAAATATCGGTATAATAATATTTATAGCCAAAAGAACATTGTATCCTTTTTTTCTATATACAACATTTTTTGCTAAAATAGTTGAATAAATATAACATAATGCTCTAGATCCAATAACCAGTGATGAAATCATGAATGGCAAATTAAAAGTTTCTCCCATGCCAAATTTTCCATTCATCATAGCCAAATTGACAGAAGCTGACAACCCTATTGCACCATGTCCTAGTCCCCATTTTGTCAATAAATACGAATATGAAACAAGGGCCAATAATTCAATTACCAATGATGCAAGTAAATAAGTTCTTGAAATATTCTTATTAACATCTAGGTCAATTTCATTAGCCTTTCCATGAGAAATTTTAATCTTAGACTGACATATACATCCTAGTAAAAAAGCCAATATACCTAATACGAGTACTATAGTAGTAAGTAATTTCATGTCATTAAGTTCCCATTTTTCTTTGTTAATTATTCCAATGATAGACATTAAAAAGAACGGGGAAATAAATAACACAGCTGGATTACATATCTCTCGTTTTGAAAACTTATAGGATATTATCGTTAATATACACAATAACATTGCTAAAATCCAAACCAAATTTTTTCCTCCCTAATGTTACTAAAAATCAAATGTTTATTTAATTATGTAAAGCAGCAATTTTGATTAGAAATAATTCCTGTTCATTTCTTCAAAAAAGACTATCTCTTATCATTTTTTGAAATAATATACTATATCTCCAATATATTTTTTCCTTGTCAAATATATATTTCTATACTTGAAAAGCTTTACCCAATATATGAATTTCTTTTTTACAAGTAACTTATACCTATAATCACACCAAATATTACATCTCTGTATATCATCTTCATATTTTTGGTTAAAATAACTAGATTGAATATACCAGTCATTAATACATTTCGTCCTTATAATTTCATTTACTTTATACTTATAGCCATGTGATATTTTTCTCGATGCATTGCTTTCGTGTCGCCTATACTCTATGAATGTTTCATCATATAAATACAGTTTTCTTAACAGGTTGGCAATTGTCCATAAAACAGCATCATGAGGTGTACCCGGTTTCCAGTTTATCATAAACAACGATAAAAGCTCTTTTCTAAATGCCATTGTGCAACCCGGTCGCAATATTTGATAATATTTTTCGTCAAATATAACCTTGCTAATCAACTCATTTGTCTCAGTTATAACTTTTTGCTGAATTGCCATCTTCCCGCCGTTTTCACTAAAAGCGTGATATCCAGAAACAAGTAACCATATATCCGAGTTACCCTCAAACGCTTTTGTCATTTTATCAATTTTGTCTATATGCCAAATGTCATCTTGATCACATGGAAAAATGACATCTCCCTTTGCCTGGTTCAGTCCCTGTACAAAATTTTTCTCCCATCCCAGGTTTATTTCATTCTGTCGGATTTTCCAGTTTTTTAATCCATATTTATCTATATAATTTTCTATCAAACAAACAGTGAAATCGGTTGATCCATCATCAAAAATCAACACCTCGTCTATTTTTCTTGTTTGATTTCGTAAGGATTCTAACATTACAGGCAGAAATCTTTCACCATTATATGTTGTCATTACTACTGATGTTTTCACGTTTTATCTATGCTCCTTCTGCCACTTTCTTATTTTTCCCATCATGTCCAATACAAGGAACATATGGTGCTTAATAAAAAACAATACAACTTCTCTTTGCTTTCCGATTCCAACTGTATTTTTTGTTTTCAAAGCCTCTTTTAAAATCGACTTTTCAAGATATGCTGCATATTTCCGCTTTTTATCTGCATACGGTTCCGTATTAGTCGGATTGAAATAGCCACTGATTGCTGTGGTTACAATCACATACAGCAGTCGATTGTCAAACCAAGGTTTCAGCATATCCTTGTTGTCGGAGGTATCAATAAACGCCTTGATTTTTTCAAAACACCTAATCACAAACTCGTGATTGGCTTCATTGTGCGATGCTGAAATCGAGTTTTCGTTATAGATATAATGATAAAATGGCTTATTGATGAAAGTCGCACTCTCTAACTTTTCGAATAATCGAAGATTAAATTCCAGCCCTTCCGCGCCCTGACGAAGTACTTCATCGTGAAAAATCTGATTATCCAGTAGTAATTTCCGGTTAATCAGCTTTGAATACGCAACTGCGATATTTCCGTTATAAACTAAAAGCTGTTGTTGAAGCCATTTACAATCCTGGCCTCTATATAATTTTCCATCTTCTAGGTAGAATTTGTATTCTATAGTTGATTTACCGTAATCCTTCATAATACCGCACATAACAAGTTGTACTTGTTTTTCTTCTCCGACACTATACATGGTTTGGCACATATCTGGCTCAATCCAGTCGTCACCATCCACAAACATGATCCATTTGCCCTGTGCAGCTTTACATCCGTAATTCCTAGCCGAAGAGAGTCCACCATTTTTTTTATGTAATACCCGAATTCGCTTATCTTTTTCTGCGTACTCATCACAAATCTTGCCACACTGATCCGGTGAGCCATCGTCCACCAGCAGGATTTCAATGTTTTTCAGTGTTTGTGACATTGTGCTTTCAATGCACTTTCTTAAATATTGTTCCGGTACTTTATATACCGGAACAATAATACTTACAAATGGCTCCATCATTTTATCTACCTCGCACCCTATTTAAACATTTCTTCATTGTTCCATAGATTCCAGTCATCAGAAGCGCCTTCCGAATGGCCGTTTTTACTTTTACTTTATTCGTGACAGGATAGTATTTTTTAAACAGCTCTTTACCCGACATTTTTGCTGCATCAGCCAGAAATACGGTCCGCTTTGGATTCATTGGAACAGATTCGAACATTTCCTTTACACCTGCAACCAACTTATCCGCCGAAACTTCTTCACACCTTGCATACTCCATTACCTCTTGCATAAGGCTCGCTGCTTTTTGAGAATGGCAAAGGACTCTGGTCGTACCTTTGTCATCATCCAATTTCTTATCAAAGTCATATACAGAAAAGCAATCCCAAATTGTGAAGTCACTTACACGATATCTCTTTTTGAAAGGACACTCATAACAAGAAGGCCGATCACATGTGTCTGAAAAGAAAGCTCTTAACATTGAATCAAGTTGCGATCCTGCATGGTATACGTTCTTTCCATCTTGTATAATACTCATTGTGGAGTATTTATATCCATAAAACTTATCCCGGAAACGGATGTTGTCTGGTTTTGGAAAAGTCTGTTTTTGACATTCCAGATATTTGCTCCATATCAGCGGCGACGGGATACCGTGACATACCACATCAACTAAAATCAACTTTTCATATGGTTTTCTCAAAAACTTTGATAACCCCTCAATTTGGCATGGTGTTCCGCTAAAGCAGACCCATCTATCTTTCTGGAGAAAATCTTTTACCAAACAGAAGGAATCTCCCAAATCGCTTTGTACATATTTGCTGTTCCGGAATCTTTTTAATTCATTAACAGCTTCTACATAGGTATGCTGTACATGAAAGTTCTCATCGTATGCTGCACCAAATACTACCCCGCCCCTTTGAAGAACAACTGTTGCTATGGCTGTAAATGCACCGCCTGCCGAACTATCCAATCTCACCTTTTCATCAAAGTGTTGAACCAGATAAGCTTTTTGTGGCTTTTCTTCTTCAGTAATAGGATTTTGAATTGGACAAACCATGTTGCAGGCATTACACTCTACACATCTATTTTTATCGACAAACGGATACAAAAATCCTTCTTCATCCGGTTTCATCTGTATGCATTTCTTTGGACAAATCTCTGTACAGGCCGTACAACCAGCACAATCTTTTTTATCATTAATTTCAATCATCTGATTTCCTTTCCGCATAATACAGATTCAGAAATCAAAGCGAATGGCAAACTTAGTACTTATGCGTTAACCTAACATATAGTTTTTTTGCTACGCTATAAATACCTAGTTTATAACAGGTCAACCTGATGTAGTGTTCCACTTTAACCTTAAAGGTCTCCGGAAAATACTTATTAAACAATTCTTCTCCGCTCATTCTATTTGCATCTTTGAAGAATAACTCACGCTTCTCATTCGGTGCAACAGATTCTTTCATTTCCTTTGCACCAGCTACAGCGGCTTCTGGTGCGATTTCAACGTAAGAGAAGTCATCCTTAATTGCATTAAAAATTTCTCTTCCCTTTTTTGTATGCACCAAAACTCTCGTAGCCCCTTTGTCATTATCCAGTTCTTTTGAGAACCTGCCAACATTAAAGCAATCCCATATCGTAAAATCACTAACACGATACTGTTTACGGAAATGACACGAATGGCACGATGGTCGATCACAAATATTAGAGAAAAATGCTCTTAGCCACGGATCAGATTCAACACCCTGATGGTAATTACCATGATTTCTGTCTGTTATGACATTCATTGTTGAATATTTATATCCGTAATGCTTATCTCGGAAACGAACCGTTTTTATATTGTCTGAAAGCACTTTCTTCTGATATTCCACATATTTACGAAATATCAAAGGTGAAGGTACAGCTCTGCAGACCACATCAACAGTGATCAGATTGTCAAAATCTTTCTTTAAGAAATTTTTCAGCCCCTCTATCTGACACGGCGTTCCGCTAAAGCATACGAATCTGCCTTGCTCTAAGAAGGACTTAATCTGTCGGTGGATACCCCCCCCACAGAACTTTGGACATATTTACTATTACGGAATCGATATAAATCGCTTTCCTTTTCAACTGCAACATGATGAGCCATTATGTCGGTGCCTAATTCCACACCAAACACAACACCATTATTGTGCAAAACATATTTAGCAATTGCCGTAAACGCTCCACCAGCTGTACTTTCTCTTAAGATTTTTTGATCTTTATTCTGTACGATATATGCAGCTTGTTCAAGAGGTTTTTCCTTTGCGGTATGGATGATAGGGCACACTCTTTCACAAGCACCACAATCAATACAGATTTCTTTATCAACTGTTGGATAAAGAAATCCCTCATTATCTTCTTTCATAATGATTGCATCTTTAGGACAAATTGCTGCGCAGGCAGTACAGCCGCAACAATCCTGTTTTATATTAACTTCAATCACAAATCTGTACTCCCTTCATCTTTTAATGCCGCCAAAAGATATTCATAAGACTTCTGTCGGATTCCTTCTAACTTTTTATGAACACTTTCAAAATCCGTCTCTATCTTTAAGCAATCGGCTATATTTTCTTTTCCTGTCAGTAATCTGCCAGTGATTCCCGCCATGTGAAACAGTGTATCTAAACGACTGTTTGTTGACTGTTTTGTATTTCTGTTATACCGACGGAATGTAAAAAACTGTCGCTTATAAAGAATAGAGAACACGGAGCAATGGAAAGAGTCTGTACAGACATATTCCGCATTTCGAATTAGATTCAGAAAATCTGCCGGATCAATATCATAAGGCGTTTCATCAGCATAACCTTCATCGCTCTTTACAAACTCATCCAAATGTGTCAGTGCTATAATCTTGCAGCCTGTAGCTTCTTTTAAGCGTTTTGCAAATTCTCTATGAGGCGGATTGTTGCCAAGAAAATAGCACAGAATGTACTTTTCCTTTACAATTGGCTCTTTCTGTTGAATTGCCATCCATTCATCACCTGTAAACAGCAATGTCGGATCACAAACCACTGGAACATTGCGATTCGCAATTTCTTTCACCAGTTTTTGACCCGATTCTTCTCTTACACCAATGTGCTTTATTTTCTTTAAAAATACCTCTGCCTTTTTTGTAGAATCCTTCGGCAAACTTGACTGTCCAAAACTTGTTGCATAAGCAATCGAATTTACTGTCTCTGGAACAAAGTTGAGTGTGTAATAATCCGCTGCAATGTTTCCAGGAAGCCATAACTGATCACTTCCTACAAGTACACTCAAATAATTATCATTACAATTACGTCCAAGCTCTGCCTTTGAATCATATTTTGGTGATAGCCTAAAATGTTTACGGCTAAATTCATCAAATTTTTCTGCGCGAACCTTAGACTGTTGTGCATACTGATTATTAGAAAATTTCTTAATCAATACATTCCTTGCCATACCAAGTTTAGACAGCAAAATATCTGAAGTTAGACTTGCCTTAGCAAAATACATCAACTTTGCCTTTTTAATTTCTCCGTTAAAACCTAAAATATCTATGGTTTCATTTTCATATCCCAGTTTATCTAATGCCATCTGCGTGGCATATGCCTGTAGCATACTTCCATAGTTATGCTGGAAATAGCATGACACAATTGCTGTTTTTTTCATTCCTCTACTCTCCTAACTATTCATGATTACCTAACTATCTGCTCAAGCAGTTTCTCATGTTCCTCTGAAACTATCTGAGCATCAAATCTCTTATGTACATCTTCCATGCCCTGCGTCACCAATCTATTCTTCAATCCACCATCCTGATAGATTCGCAACACAGCTTTACTTGCTCCAACATCGTCATCCACTTTGACAAGCAAACCATTTTCTCCATCCCTGATTATATTGGGAATAGCATCCATCCTGCTTGCCACAATCGGTTTTCCTGCCATCATATACTCAGGCAGTGCCAGTCCAAAGCCCTCCCAACGACTCAGTAAACATGCAACATCGAAAAGCTCCACATAAATCATCGGATCATCAACCCATCCAACTATCCGAAAAGCCGTTGTCCTTCGCATACTTTCTGATTTCTTCTTCCTGATTTCCATTACCAACGATAATAAAGTGTGCATTTGGAACTTAATCTTTCACCTGCTTTGCCATCTTAATAAAGACATCTGGTGCTTTTTGCTGACTTGTTCGCCCAACCATACTGACAGCAAATGCATCTTCTGGAATGTTCAGGTCTTGCCTTTTAACTGCACCATGCGCACCATTTTCATAGGCTTCGATGTCTACACCGTTAAAGATGATTTGCAGCTTATCCTCTTTAAAAATCTTCTTATCTAATGCCGATTGTTTCTCTGCATCAGAAATACAAATAATCTTATCGCAAAACGGTGCTACAATTTTTTCTATCATTGTGTATATTGCTTTTTTCTCTACCGAGCAGCGCATAATAAAAGCCCAGCCATGCGAATTTATATACACAGTGATTTCTCAATCCTATATCCGCAACACGAGCAATAGCCCCACCTTGCTGGAATGAGCATAGACGATATCGGGGTTATACTTTTTTATCAGTGCTCTAACCTCTTTAATTGCCTCAAATAGCTCTTGTCATCTCAATCTGTTCAAAAGAAATAACCAGTCCTTTGTAATCTTCCTCATGGAAATCCTGTGAGCAAACCAATACATTTTCAAACTTATCTTGATCCAAATACTTGAGAAGCATCCGGATATTGCGATCCACGCCACCTGCGGACTGCGCTAAATTCAAAATTCTTATTTTTTTCATCATGCCACCGCCTTTGCAGTGGTATAATCGTCATTAGTTATGACGTACAGCCTTACATTAGGCTTTTACCCCAACCGTTTATTTATAGCCATTTCGTATTTTTTACTATATTGTTCAGCCATCACCTTTGTGTTATACATCTTCAAAATATCCTGATATGCTCGCTCAGTTAGTTTTCCATTTTCGCACTGACATTCTTCGATAGCCTTTACGAAGTCTTCCACTTTCGTACATACAAAACCGTTCTCACCATTATGGATAACATCCCGATTACCGATTACATTACTTACCACACATGCTTTCTTCATATACATGGATTCAAGTAGAGAAATCGGAAGTCCTTCCCATCTACTTGGTAAAAGAAAAACATCTGCATTAACTGCATATCTAATTGCAGTGCTTCGGTCAGCCCATCCTGTGATTTCAATATTCTCGCTTGTAAGTTGGTCTCGAAGTTCACCATCACCAATCCAGACAAATTTCACATCTGGAAGTGATTCGGCTATCTCATTAAACAGTGTGGGATTTTTCTGATAACAGATTCTTCCCAGTGTGTAAACTGTGAATGAGTGCCCTACTTCTTCCGTCTTGTCAATAATCTCCTGCAGTTCTGCCATGTTGATGCCATTATTTACATAAGTAGCATGTTTGGTAAGTTTCAAAGATTCCTGATGCTCACCCACACTGCAACTTATGGTCGTGCAATTTCTCTTCGCACACACTGACTCGATCAGCTTAAACATTCTACGTTTCATCGGTTTGTAGTCTTCCATCAAGAAGCTATAACCATGCGGAGTATAAAACATTGGAATCTTTCCATTAAACACCATCCGGCCTATCGCACCAGCTTTACTACTATGCAAATGAATCACGTCAGGCTTGATTTCCGCCGCTATTTTTTTTACTTCCAAAAATGCCGCAACATCTTTCAACGGATCGATTGCTCGTCCAAAATTTTTCACTTCAATCAGATGAATCCTTTTATCGAAATAATCTTTATAATTTTGTGGTGTCTGTTTCCGCACTGCGTAAGCAATGTACATGTCATAAGAATTGACAAGCTCATTGGCAAGGTCAACTATATAAGTAAAAACGCCTCCGCCCATAGCTTCGACTATGTACAGTATTTTCTTTTTCTCCGCCATAAGTTTCTTCCTCCACTGGTCCATCAATTTTTTTATCTATCTACACATCTGCTCTTCACAGATAGTATTTCTCTCTAATTTCCGCTGTGTGATAACCACACAATCGGTTAAGTGCTTTCTTCTGCTGTCGTATCCAATTACCCCAGCAATCAATACTTTTCTCGATATTTTGTCTATTTTCTTACATATCTTTATCCAAACAGGTTCACTCAACAAAATCAGTTGTACCTTCTTCCGCATTTCTCCGGCGCATATTCATAAGGGCAAAGAAAAAGAGCTATGTGTCCAAATCTTTCACATGCCCTGCTTCCTTGTTTTCTGTATTTAATTCTTCTGCCAGACTTTCCTCTGAAAAGGCATACAGGTCAAACTCCTGTGTCCTTGTCAGCTTCACTTCCATCCGATGCCGCATATACGCCTCCACATCAAATTCATTTTTCTTATCATAGTCCGACAATTCCTTGTATCGTTTATGCTTGGTAATATCAAACTTGTCACTGAAAAACGGTCTGACACCTCGAAGCTGCAGGATACATTTACTGCCATCCATGACCGCAAGCTCGTCCCGGCTCATCAATTCCTTTCCTGTTTTCTGATAATTCATCCCATAAGAACGGCTCTGTCCACGGGTATCAGAAGTGTTGTATAAATCAATCGTTTCCTTTCCCAGTGTCTCGGAAATCTCCTTTAATGTAGAACTTTCCTTGCCGCCAAGGAACAACATCGTATCGCAGTTACCTAAAATAGTTTCAGCAGCATCTTTATAGATAGTCTTGAGCTGTGACTGCGACTGGAGGATAATGGATGCTGAAATCTCACGGCTACGAATAGTTGCGATCAGCTTGTCAAATTTCGGGATTTGTCCGATATTTGCAAATTCATCAGCTAATATTCTGACATGATATGGTAATCGTCCATGGTGTACATCGTCTGCCCTGTCACATAACAGGTTAAATAACTGGCTGTACATCATTGCCACAACAAAGTTAAACGTATCATCGGTATCTGAAATAATGATAAACAATGCTGTCCTCTGATCTCCTACCATATCCAGTTCCATTTCATCATAGCTCATGATCTCACGAAGCTCCGCAATATCAAATGGAGCAAGTCTGGCTCCACAGCTAATCAGAATCGACTTCGCTGTTTTGCCAGTAACAAAATGTCAATAGTTTTTTAATCATTTTTCTCAAAAAGGCAAAAAAATAGAACGTATAGTTTATTTCCATACGCTCTATCTCACATTTCATATTAAATTTTGAATTCTACAAATTTTTTATATTTCGTTGTCAATATGTTTTCTACTCTAACGCCCCTTTTACTTTTTTGTGGGAAATGCACCGCTCCTCCCGATTGGCAAGTGCCTTCACCCTGCCTTCTAACAGAAGTTCCCTTCCTTTTTCATTTCTTGTATACACACAGTCATAATTTCCGATATACGGATGCATGCATTTTGCAAAACGTTCCGCATCCTCCTTCTTTTTCGAAAAACAATTTGGAATGGCATAGAAACCATTCAGTCCTTTGTGTCCCTTCTTTTTCACAAGTATGTAACGCTGGTTGTCGATCACATCAAAAAATTCATTGACACACTGTGCGAACAACGCTTTATCCCTGCCGCTTCCACCGGACAGATAAATAATATGGTTATCCGGTCCGTTTGATTCTGTCTCAACTTTACAGTGTGTTTCTTCCAGAAGCTGTTGCTCCTCTAATGCTTTGCGGATTCCATTTCCAAATGCCTTTAATCTTTTTAGCGGACTTCCCAACATGAAAATTTTCGGGAAACGTATCATAATTCCAGCCAGTCCGGCAGCAATGAAGAAGTAACAGGTTCCGGCCAGGATACCATTTTGGGACGCTGCAGCAACAATACCTGCCCCAATTGCCCCGATCAGACACAGAATTCCTGACAGGATCATTGTAAGAATCGCATCCCAGAAAACAACACTTGTGACAAATTTGTCTTTTACTTCTGTCTCATCCACAATATCCATTTTGTCATAGACTGCAAGTGCACTGTTCCAACGTTCTTTTAACGTATCGCGCTGCCCCGACATTTTCAGCATTTGTCTGTTAATCCTGTCAATATTCGTTTTATTAAATGGCGTTTTAATAACTGACAACCGTTTCATTCCATTTTCAATCGTATTTTCTGTATAATGCAGACCGAGAAAATGTTCCATCCTTCGCTCCAGCATACTGTAATCTTCACTGATCTGATTGTCATCTGCCTTTAGCACTTCGTTCCACGGTCTTAAACAGACTAAATGCCAGATGTTACTTGTTTTTTCCGGATGTTCTTTCATCACACGGATGGCACGCCCTCTCATCTGGTTGCTTAACATAAATGAGCCTACAAAGCTTGCAAGGATCAGGGAATTGATACAAGGAGAATCCCATCCTTCCCCTAACAGCGATTTTGTACCGATCAGCACCTGCATATAGCCTTTTGAGAAAATATCTGTTACCGCCCCTGTGAGAAAATGTGCATTTCCAACCGCTGTCACTTTAAGATAATCTGTTTCAGAAAGATTTCCGATCCTGCTGAATGTAACTTTTCCGCTCATTCCGATCGCCTGCTCTAATGCTTCTCTTGCCTCTGCCGGAATGATCACAATCGTTCCACAAAGCACCCCAAAACGGATTTGTTCGTTTTTCTTTTCATTGTCACGACGGAGCATCTCAAAAAACGGAAGCACTCCAAGTGAGTTAACATCATATTCTGTATTTCCAATTGCTTTTTCATATTCTTTCCGGATGTAATCTGTCAAAACAAGCAGCCTCAAATCCTGACCGGATGCCTCATATTCATGGAACACAATATCACGGATGCTGTTACATTTTCCAAGGGAATTTGTGAGCATTTTTTCCACTGCCGCACTTTTCGTCATGACGACTTTTTTCTTTTCTATCAGACCGTCGGATTTTAAATCAGCAATTAGCAATTCACGATATGTCTTGTCACACAGGTATGAATCCACATCATCATACAAGAATCCCTGTAACAGACGCTCCATCCATTGCACATTCATGTCCGGTAATTTTTTTGCCCCCAAAAGCCTCTGTAATCTGGACGGAATTGCAATATTTTTGCTCTGTAAATAAATCAACAGTGATGCCAGATATGCCGGATTATCCAGAAGCAGATCATCTGAGAGCTGTCCACTGAACCCCTTATGGCTTCTTACGTACGTAAGGAACTGAGTATCCCGCATGATTTTTTCTGTCATTGCTTTACTGCGTTCTTCAAAACGTCTGACTTCCTTCTCTTCTTCTTTTGTTGGATAGTTGAAGTAAACATAATCCTGATGCGGACAGAGGCTTCCCTCTTTTACGAGCTCCGGTATCGTAATCTCTTCATCGATCTCTCCACACATATTCATGTACCGCGTCCACATAGCCGGTGTGGAATCATATGGTGGTGTTGCTGTCAAAGCGATGATTTTAAGGTTATTCACCTGTTTTTTGAATTCTTCTAATGCTTTCCACCATTCACTTCGCAAGTGGTGGCATTCATCCAGACAGAGTACTTCGATCCCAGCCTCTTTCATCGTCCCAACCAGATCAAAACCGCTGTAATCTACTTCCTTTGTCTCTGTTTTCGCCGGGCACTCGTCTGTGCCTGTGCCACTATCCTCACCTGCATCTTCCTGTATTCCCTGAAATCTTGTCATGGCACTGTGTAATGCCTGATAGGTTGCAACCGTGATCGCCTTTGGCTGTTTTAAATTCTGTGAAAGATAATCTTCCCCCTGTATGCCCTCACATAAAAAAGCTTCCTCAATCCTTGCGATCCACTGCTCCCGGATCGTAATGGATGGTGCCAAAATCAGTGCTTTTCCGTTCATCCTGCGGATCAGTTCAATTCCCAATGTCGTTTTCCCGGATCCGGGTGCCGCTACAATATGTATTTTTCCATCTGCCATGTACCTGTCTGCGTGTTCCAAAACCCTTGCCTGATACCTTCTCCATGTTCCTTTAAACTCTAAAATACCTTCGTAATTCATAATCATCCATTTTCCTCTGCTTATTCCACTTTTTCTGTGGTCTGTAACTATTATATACAACTGCCAATTTTCTTACAAGAAAGATTCCGTGTCCAATAAGAAGTATGCCTATGTTGGGATATTTAAATCATTCTGCATCCTCAAAGCAAATGAATTTAAATAGAATTTCAGGTGTGCCTGTGATAAAATATTAATAAGTTTAACAACTGAAATTTGACTGTATCATTTTGTTCATCAAATTTATTATTCATAAGGTGTCTATTTTGATCCTAAGAAGAAATGAATTTTAGGTCTTGTATATTCATCAAACTGATCTTCTGTCTCTGTATCAAATGAACAAGACAAACTGATAGGCGCATCCTGATCATAGAAACGGAAACTCTTATAAAATGTCCCATTTAGAAATTCATCTTTAAATTGTTGTGGAATAGCCTGATAAGATAATATCTCAGGATTAGATACGGATACATTTAAATTCTCAAAAGACTTTTGTAATGTCGCAAAATCTTTTTCTGTCTGCATTAAATTCTCTTCTAAACTCTTATTAATATCCACACCTTCTACATATGAGATATTGATGATAGTACCACTATTATTGACTTGAACATGAACATAACAATCAGTAGCACCTGAATCTCTTAAATATCCCATAACAGTATAACTTGATCTACTACGTGATTCATTTGGATTGTCTGCATGTACTCTTACACATACAGGTTCTAATGCCTTTTTTACTATTTCTACTTGTTTTGCAGAAGCTGCAATTCTTTGATCCATTGCCTGCTTTCCTTTTATATATTGAGGTATATAAGTACCGACTACAATAAGTATTGGGATAACTGCAAAGGCAATGAGTTGTTTTTTTATATCAGGAATAGGGATTCTATAAGCATGTGCCATGTTCTCGGCATTACTTCCTGCTTCAGATAACATATCTATAGATGTAGAGACTGTACTTACTGCACCAGCCACCTGCATAGCACTTCCTATATTCTTTGCAGTATCATTATCACTTTCTTTAAGGAATCGACCAACAGCTTGTGACGCCAAAGCAGCAGATACCTCTTTAGAATAATCTGTTTCTGACTGTTTCACATTTAATCTACCTATAAGAGATTTCCATTTCTTACCGTTCATTCCAAACTTAGGGGCAAGTGCACAGAAACAGAATATAATAACATATATAATGACAAATCCTAATGCAGTAAACATCCCTGTAGGCTGAAAACCTTTGTTTTGGAATACTAAATCATCTATCATCTCTAATGGTACTATTAATGCACATTGTACAAATGAAAAGATGAGTGCAACCACTGCAATCTTTGGATATATACAATATCTTTGAATCATTTTTTTCTCTTTATTGTTAATCATGGATATCACCTCTGTTTCTAGTATAACTTATTTTTGAATGAAAAAAGAGCGATATTTTGCTCTTACTATATTTGTTTCTTAACTAAAAGGAAATTACGAATATTTTGATGTTTAATACCATACTCAAGTTTGATTGTATCATGGTTCATCCTTGACCCGTTAGAGGGCAACGCATTTAATCCGAACAGCTCATTTAAAATAATATTATTCCTTTATAATTCTACAAACTTGAATTTTGTCTGATTACCAATTATCTTTTGTAATTTATAGCTGCATCAAAAAGAATACCAATACACTCAAGAGTATCGTTACTATTCCCATTATGATAAACATCATGGAAGTAAAACTTTTTGAAATTGGTCTATCAACATAGCACTTTTTAGGATTGTTTGGATTATAATAAACTGTCATCTTACTGTTGATAGGCCACAACTGCTCTGCAAGTTGACGCAAATTTGCAATGGATCCAGTTTTTACATGTAGCCAGCCTTTTTCATCTTCATAGACTTCTGATTTCACCGGTACGGGTACTCCAGATATTTGCGTTGTTTTAATTCCACAAAATATTTTCTTTGTTTTATAACAAGTTCCATTCACAAAGTACTCCACGATTGGATACACCCTTCCATTTCCCGGAAACCCATATTGTTTAACAATACCGTCTGTCTGCTTTGTACACAATTGATTCTGTCTTTTTACAATGATATTGAAAGTAACTCCTAGTAAAACCAATATTACACCAAGACCTCCAACTGTCATCAATTCTAACCATGCAATTTGTATTTCTGTCATAGTTTCATCACCTCAAATTCCAGTTTTCTTGATTCTGCAAACTTGAATTTGTAATTACATTCCATACATATTGGCATTCTTTACAATCACTCTATCTCC
>ERZ772818.1536-NODE-1536-length-19719-cov-10.442026_pt1 | contig 19719 bp, 19 predicted proteins | sample MGYA00580837_ERZ772818 | MGnify/ENA primary metagenome ERZ772818 (study PRJEB29015, sample SAMEA2737671) | human gut metagenome | biome: human gut; feature: human-associated habitat; material: faeces | place: China | collected 2012 ...
TCTTGTACACATAATTTTAATTTCTAGTTAAAGGTTTATTATAAGCTGCTTTCACAAGGTATTCAACCGATGCGGATTCCTCTCGCAAAAGCATATTCTCAAAACAATAACGTTTCATTTATGTTTTAGATACATATCAGATATTAATAAAGTATCAAAAAACAGGTATTATGTCATTAAGTAATCTTCTCATCATATTTTCGTCATCGTTTATGGCGCTGTTTCCGGTGATAAATCCTTTGGGGAATGGTTTTGTCGTCAATGGATTCTTTACAGACCTTGATCCTCAACAGCGGAAAGCGGCTATTCAGAAGCTGACGCTCAATTTTATAATGATCGGTGTAGGGACATTGGTGATAGGGCATTTGTTTCTGTTGATTTTCGGTTTGGCTATTCCTGTTATTCAGTTGGGAGGTGGAATATTGATTTGTAAGACGGCAATGGAGCTGTTGGGCGATTCAGGTTCGTCTGATAAAGAAGAAGCCAGTAAGAATGTAGACGGTTTCAGATGGAAAAACATCGAGCAGAAGATATTTTATCCCATCACGTTTCCTATCAGTATCGGACCGGGCAGTATATCGGTTATCTTTACTTTGATGGCGTCTGCCAGTGTTAAAGGCAAATTGTTGCAAACTGGGATTAATTATTTAGTCATTGCGCTTGTCATAATCTGTATGGCGGCTATCTTCTATGTATTTCTTTCGCAAGGACAGAGGTTCATTCAGAAATTGGGACCTGTGGGAAATCAAATCATTAATAAGCTCGTAGCCTTTTTTACTTTCTGTATCGGTATTCAGATTTCAGTGACGGGTATATCCCAAATTTTCCATCTGAATATACTCTGATTGATAGGTATATTCTTATTTGACAGCTAAATACGTATTTGTACTTATTGAAATGAAAGTGATAAAAACAATCAATTTTTCTTTGCTTTCATAGCTTTCAGGGTGTTTTTTCGTACGGAACGGATAGCGGGAACCAGTAAGTCGGGCTCCATGATTTCCAGTATTGTGCGTAGTTCCTGTTGCAGTTCCGGGATGGAGCGCGTCAGTTGATAAGCCAGTTTCATGCAGAGAGATTGCACACCGGCTGGTTCTTCACGTGATATCATGCGTTCCATGCAGAAATCGAGGAAATCCACTCGTGGCGGGTCGGCGGCAGGTTGCTGGCATATCAGGTTCAGGATCATTCTCCGCTTTCCCGAATGTGGACAGGTCATGGCAGCGTCAATCAACTCGTCCTGTCGCCGGCTTAACCATTCTACATCTGCTTTGGAGAAATGAGTACATACCCACAATGCCTGATAGGAAACAATGTGGTCTTTGTCGAATATCAGCTGGTAGACTTCTTCTCTAAGACGCTCGTCGTCCTGTATGAAATGGAGTACTTCTCTGATATCTTCAATGTGTACACGTTCGGATAATCTGGCACGTAAGTTCATGTTTCTTTCGTTTTTGGGAAATTAATCTCTATTAGTGGAATCAGCTTCCGGCAGTTGCAAATGAAGAATAGGGAAAGGTTTACCCATGCTGTCCGTTTCATCTCTGCCGATGACTTGGAATCCCAAATGGAGATAGAACTGGAGTGCTTTTTCATTCTGCTCGTTTACGTCCACCTTATCCATATGTTTTTTGTCTCTTGCATATTCCATTAATCGTTTGCCATATCCTTTTCCCTGTTCGTCGGGGTGTACGAATAACATTTCGATCAGTTCGTCGCTCAATCCCATGAAGGCGGCAATCTTTCCGTTGGCATTCCGAATAACAAAAAGTTCAACAGCGGGTAGATAATGCTTCCGCACCAGTGGTTTATAGAACTGGATATGTTCTTCCGTCAGGAAATCATGCGTGTGGCGAACGGACATTTCCCATACATGGAGGATTTCATCATAGTCTTCCGGAGTAGGTTGGGAGATGCCGGGCAGGTAGTAGCATTGGTGGTCGTAGATGTTTCCGTTGTAAGTCAGTTCTGCCTGATGAAGTGTACCTTCGTAGATGAAACCGTTCTTTTTCAGTACTTTCTGCGAACGTTTATTGTGCGGATAACAGGTCGCTGTAATGAGGCTAAGCCGCAATTCTTCAAAGCCATAGTTGAGGACACCCTGCACTGCTTCAGTCATGTATCCTTTGCCCCAATAAGATTCGTCGAGCCAGTAACCCAACATTCTCACTTGCGGATTTTCGCGTTTAGGATCGGGGATAATTCCTACGGAACCGATTAGCTGTTTCGTATCTTTTAGTATCACTGCCCATATCCCCTCTTGGTTGATAAATGTGGAATGAAGTATCCGGCGGGATTCATCCAACGTACGATGGGGCGGCCATCCGGCATTGTTTCCCAGATTCGGGTTCTGGCAGCAAGCGAAGAACGTTTCTGCATCTCTTTCTTCGAAAGGGCGGAGAAATAAACGTTCTGTATGGAGCGTCACGGGGGGAATACTTTCTGTTTCAGTTTCCTGTCTTGCTTTGTTTTTCGATTCGTTTGCAGTTCTCCGATATACGCACTCAATCCGGTTTCCGTCAGGATCGAGGACTACACTTTCAAAGTATCCGTCTCCCGAAGTACGCGGTTCGCCGGCGATGGTATATCCTTCCGAACGCATTTGTTCGGTGAAGCGTAATACTTCTTCCTGGCTGGGAAAGGTGAAAGCAAAGTGTGTCAGTCCAACCCTGTTTTCTTCAATGGGAGTGTTCTGTACATCTGTACGACTCATCAGTTCCAAGTCTGTTCCCTCTCCAAAAGAGATAAAATAGGACTCGAATCCTTTCTTGGGATTGATATATTTTTCGTTGCTTTTTCCTCCGAAGAAGCGGACATAGAACTCTTTTAGTTCTTCCAGACGAAAAGTCCAGATAGCGATATGATGTAGTTTCATATAAATGAATTTTCTAATTTCTATTACTTTGTTTCTATCTTAATGCTGCATTACATATTCGTAAACGATACGGGAAATATCAGCGATAATCTTACTGTTCGCCTGATTATTTTCTTCGGAATCCTTCACGAAGACAGCTATACTATAAGTACGTCCACCGGGCAAAAGAACGAAACCGATGTCATTGCAACCGATTTGTTGTCCTTTCGCATTAAGATCTCCCGTTCCGGTTTTATGACCTACGATTACTTTTTTGTCGAGCAACGGAGCAACCAGACGGTCTTGCCCGGTTTGACATTCTACCATTGTTTGAAATATGAAGTCTTTGTACACTTTGGGAAACAATGGCTTCTTACGGAATATTTCCACTAATTCGGCTGCGGCTAACGGAGTAGTCCAGTTTTCATAACATAGGTTCAAGTCTTGGTGCATGGCAGTTTCCGTACCGGCAATGGCACATTCCCGAATTCCCAGTGAATGGATATACTTGTTTACGGCATCCGGACCTCCCTGATAATCAAAAAGAATATCGCAGGCATTGTTGTCACTCTGTTGGAGTGTATATTTTAGCAGGTCGGCAATACTCATTTCAATTCCGCCCTGCGGATATTTATCTCGTAGCGGACTGTAAGTATCCGGCTTTAAATCCGATTTTTTAATGGGTAACCGGGTTTCCAGCGATTGCCTCTGTTTTCCCATATAATCGGCCAATGCTAATGCTTGATGAAACTTGAATACGCTCATCAGTGGATAGTGAATATCATTATTGACAGTTATCGTATCTTTCCCATCAATGATGACGGCCATTCCTATTTCGGCCTTCTTTCCCTTGATGGCTTCTTTCAACTGTGTCTCAAGTTGAGTTTGTCGAGCAAACAGGAGGGTGGGGACCAAACAAAGAAATACTATGAATGAACGCATAATCAATTTCTTTTTTAACGGGTTACTAATTCTCTATTGAAATCATATTCTTTATTGAAGTCACAAAGGTATAAATAGTAATTGCCTTTGCAAATTCTTACTTGAAATTTATAGTTGTATAATGTGTTATAGGGCCATGTTGGTTTCTGACGAACGTTTAAGTCCATTGGTTGCAATGATTCATAAATATGGGAAAGCGTATGAACAGGAAGGATATATACAGGACTAAATTAGTAATATGATTACACTGGGTAATTTTGAGAATTTTGTCCCTTATAAGATGTTGATGCGCGGGGAAGAATATTATGATACGGATACCGTTTCTGAACTGGAAGAAATTTCACCTAGTGAATGCACTGCAACCGTAGAGGGTACGGATGATTATAATGTGGAAATATTTTCTGCATCTCTGTTGTTTGGAGATAGCAAAGTTCGTACCTTTGTAAGGTTATCAAATAAGCTTGGTTATGAAAAAGTCTATAAAACGTTTACCCAAACGTACGCAGGAAGAATTGACAGTCTTGCTGGATTTAGTGCGTAAGGACATCAGGAATTGTCAGATGGTTATCCTGTTCGGAAGTTATGCAAGGGGAAACTATGTTTTATGGGATAGTAATATAGAATTCGGTGTGCATACTTCCTATCAGAGTGATTATGATATTCTTGTGGTCATAACCGGACCGGCTAAGCAAGTGGAAGAGAAATTACACCGTATTACGAATAAATATCATGACTTGTTTGCAGACCGCCGTCATGCTTTTCCGCAATTTATAGTAGAGCATATTAATACGGTAAACCGCAATTTGGAAGTCAGCCAGTATTTCTTTACGGATATAGTAAAGGAGGGTATCATGCTTTACGATAGTGGTAAATGTGAATTGGCTAAACCACGTAAGTTGAGTTTTAGGGAGCGCAAAAAGAATTTGATGAATTATATCCATATGCTTGCGGGCTTTTAGAAGGGGTGAAAGAATATTATTTGCCTAAGAAACAAACTAAGATTTCAGCTTTTCTTCTTCATCAGACGTGTGAGAAACTTTATAATTGTATCCTGATGGTCTTTACAAACTATCGCCCAAAAAGTCATAAAATCAAAGAACTTGGTGGGATGGTGAAACGTTTTTCTATGGAATTAACTACAGTCTTTCCTCAAAATACGGATGCAGAGAAAGAATGTTTTGATTTATTATGCCGTTCTTATATTGAAGCTCGCTATAACAAAGATTTCAGTATCTCGCAAGAACAATTGGAATATCTTATTTCCCGCGTAGATATTCTGAAAAATATTACTGAACGCTTATGTAAGGAGAAGATTGTGGAATATGATACGATGACGGAATAATTGTCCCCTGTGAAATAAGACTAGCCCTCCTATGAAATAAAAAACAAAATATATCTGTCATCTGTCACAGATTATAATCTAACTTGCAGAGTATAAGAACTTAGTAGCGTGACAGCACAAGGTGACAGCAGTGTGATAGCAATAATGCTGTCACCCCAAAAAACAAAGAAAAAATCAAAGATACTGTTTGGAATTTGATAGTATCAGCTATAGAAAGATAAGTCGTTCAATTTATTATCCCCGTACTTATGAGTTGTGCCCTGCCTTTAAACTAACGGTTTCAAGGCGTGAAACTGTTGGTTCTGCGGTTTGAAACTCTAGTTTCATACGCTTGAAACTCTAGTTCCAATTACTTGAAACTATTGGTTTCTTGCCGATGAAACTAGAGTTTCTCCTAGCTGGAACTTTAGTTTCAAGCAGAGAAAAATAACTTGAACCGTAATTGAGTGATAACGATCCCGTTTCTTTCGGCTAAATAGGCACTTGATATATCAATAATTTTCTATATTAAAATCTTGTTTTTCTTGTCGGTCCCGAATAATATGAGTAATTTAGCAGTCTCAACGATCACAAAGGCGCTGACAAAACAATTTATTATCAAATTAATGAAAATTACTCAATTTCGTAAGAACGAAGATACGATAGCGCTTAGCGTAATGGATCTTGATATACTGGTAAATAAGATAAAGACAGAAATAAAATCCCGTCCTGTTTCTACATTCAGAGAGCATTTGCGATATACCCTTCCCGATGAACGGTGTATGTTTGCCAATAAACTTCCTCAAATAATTCCTGCTGCCGAATTCCGAAAAGTAAACGGTCAGAAACAGATGAAAAACTACAACGGTATTGTAGAACTAACTGTCGGTCCCTTATCCAATAAGTCGGAAATAGCTTTAGTGAAACAAAAAGCCTGCGAGCAACCGCAAACCCGTTGTGCTTTCATGGGTTCAAGTGGCAAAACGGTGAAAATATGGACTACTTTTACTCGACCGGACAACTCCCTTCCCAAAACACGGGAAGAAGCGGAACTATTCCACGCCCATGCTTATCGGCTGGCTGTGAAATGTTATCAGCCCCAAATCCCGTTCGATATACTTCCCAAAGAACCGACTCTGGAACAATATTCGCGCTTATCCTACGACCCGGACATCATATATCGTCCGGATTCAGTCCAGTTTTATCTCTCCCAACCGTCATCAATGCCCGAAGAAACCACTTTCCGGGAATCGGTTCAAGCAGAAAAATCTCCATTGACCCGTGCCGTACCGGGATATGATGCGGAAAATGCCTTCTTGATGCTTTTCGAAGCCGCTTTTCGGAAAGCTTATGCCGATCTCCGGGAAGCGGGGCTCGAATTGAGCGAAGACACATGGCATCCTTTAGTTGTCCAACTGGCTAAAAACTGTTTTGCTTCGGGACTTCCACAAGAAGAAGTTGTGAAACGTACTGTTTTCCACTTCTATATGTATAAACAGGAAGAGCTTATCCGGCAAATGATTGGCAATATATATACCGAGTGCAAAGGCTTCGGTAAGAATATCAGCCTAAGCAAAGAACAGCAACTCGCCTTGCAGACTGAAGAATTTATGAAACGCCGCTATGAATTCCGTCATAATACCCAAATTGGTGAGGTAGAATATCGTGAAAGGCTTTCTTTCCGTTTCCGCTTCAATCCTCTCGACAAACGTGCGCTGAATAGCATTGCTTTGGATGCACAAATGGAAGGTATCCCGTTGTGGGATAGGGATATTAGTCGTTATATTTACTCCAACCGCGTCCCTGTATTCAACCCGTTGGAAGATTTCCTCTACCGGCTTCCTGCTTGGGACGGTAAAGACCGTATTCGTGCACTGGCAGCCACTGTCCCTTGTAAGAATCCGTATTGGATGGATTTGTTCCACCGTTGGTTCCTCAATATGGTTTCTCATTGGAAAGGAAGCAATAAAAAGTATGCAAACAGTGTTTCGCCCTTACTTGTCGGACCGCAAGGGACACGTAAATCCACCTTTTGTCGGAGCATAATGCCTCCTTCCGAGCGTTCCTACTATACCGACAGTATTGATTTTTCCCGGAAGAAAGATGCCGAACTTTACCTCAATCGTTTTGCGCTTATCAATATCGATGAATTTGACCAGGTGAGTTCGACACAACAAGGCTTCCTGAAACATATTCTGCAAAAGCCTGTACTGAATGTGAAGAAACCTCATGGCAGTGCCGTGCTTGAAATGCGTCGGTACGCCTCATTCATAGCTACAAGTAACCAGAAAGACTTGTTGACCGACCCTTCCGGCAGCCGTCGTTTTATTTGCATCGAAGTGATCGGAGTGATTGACACTAACCGTCCGATAGACTATGAGCAGCTTTACGCACAAGCTATGTACGAATTGGAACATGGCGAACGTTACTGGTTCGACCAGGAGGAAGAAAAGATCATGATGGAAAACAACCGTGAATTTGAACAAGTCCCGCCGGAAGAGCAACTTTTCTTCCGTTATTTCCGTGCCGCACAGCCTGAAGAAGGGGAGTGGTTGTCTCCAGCGGAGATCATGGAAGATATTCAAAAAGGCAGTTCAATCCCGATGTCTGTCAAGAGGGTTAATTCCTTCGGAAGAATACTGAAAAAGCAAGAAATCCCTTCCAAACATACGCGTAGCGGTACGCTTTATCATGTTGTAAGACTAATAACCAGGTGACGGCAAAAATGTCATCACCCTGCTGTCACCTCTTGCTGTCACAGTCTTATTGGCTCATTACTAAACAATTAATTCCTAAACTGTGACAGATGACAGCAACTCACCAAATATATTCTTCTGTGTAGCGTTGGTAAGTTGGCTCTTCTTTTATCCCTTTATTGCGGAATAGTTGTCTGATGTAGGCTTGGTCTTTAGGCATAAGCCCCCGTTCTCCACGATAGAACCGATAATATCCTGTTTTCCCATAGTGTCCCACTAATTGTATTCTGATACTGACTGCATCCTCATAGGGAATTCTGTTAAGCAACTGTTTAAGGCCCCATGCCACATGGACTTTTACAGTAGTTTTAAAACATTCGCACTGATTCCCATCCACAGGATAACGTACCGGATTAACGATGGAGATATAAAGGTTATCTGTTGTATCAAGTTGTGTAGCTATGTGGCGCAGGCATTTTGAGGCTTGTGGACATTGATCGTTGAAGCAACGGGCAAAATTGTAAGGGACAGACAGGCTGTCGGGTTCTTCTTTCATCTTGTAGGGGTTTATTTTATTTGTGAAATACTGTTGTAAATATAGCAAACAGAATTCTTCACAAAAGTAGGACTTTATTTTGGGAATGGGAAGCGTTGGGATTGTTTTATTTGTATGTAATAGGGATTTCTTATCAACATTTGGTAATTAGGGATACTCAATACATATCCCTAATTATTTGCAGCAAGGTTTCTCTTTCTTGTTTAAGGTTCTTTATCTCTATTTTTAGCCAATCAATTTCTTTGTTCTTTGAGGAAATCAATTCATCTACAACTCCCTTAGGGAAATAATTGTTATAAACGAAGTTGAGTATTTTATAAAGGTCATCTATTTCTCTTTTTTTAAGCTCTCAAATTGTTCTTTCTGTTTCTCTAACAGTTTCTCAAAGAGTTCAATCGTTTGTTCTATGGGAAAATTATTGAATGTTTGGTTATTACCAATTGCATTTTTTACACCGCAATTCTCGTAAAAATTATTTGTGTTATATAAAACCGTTTCTTCGTTATACTCTTTCAATCCGTCGGTAGTAACTCCTAATGCAGAGGCTATTTTTTCTAATCGTTCATCATCAATTTTCTCGGTTTGTTCCATTTTTGAAACAGCTTGCTTGGTTATTCCTAATAATTGGCCTAGCTCCGTTTGAGTCATACCGCGAAGTCTGCGTACACGTTCTATCTTTTTCCCAAGGTGAAGGTGATTTGATTTTATATTTTCTATTGTTTCCATTCTTCTATATATTAGATTGCTGAATCTAGCAGTGATTATTTCATATATTTTTTCAGGATCTCAATTTTATCTTGCTCACTTTTCAACAAACGCTCATATAACTCAACTATCTTTTCAAGTGGATTTATTTGTTGAACGATAGCGTATGTAGTAGCACCTTCAGAGATATTTGCATCCTTGTAATTATGATGATTAATATTGAAAATTGTCTTTTCAACATCAAAGTCTTTAATGACTTCTTCGGATATTCCCAACACTTCAGCAATTCTTTTTAGAAAGCCTTCTTCTATTTCCTCTTGTTTCTCAATTTTTGAAATAACCTGCTGATTTACACCAAGATCGGCAGCCAGCGCTTCCTGTTTCATGCCTAAATATACACGAATCCTTTGTAAATTGCGCCCGACATGTCTTCGGTTTTCTTTCTCTTTTATTTCAACATCCATATTATTGTTCTTTAAATGAATACGTCTAGGCAAAGATAACAAGAAACAGTTTAATTCAAATGAAAGTATGCTTTATTTTTTAGTGTATGGCTTATTGACACTATCATTTGAGGATTCATACAATATGTTAATCATGGGTAGTCAATGCACCTTTGGCAGCCTTACAATTTTTCGATTAACTAACTATTTCTTGTATCATTAATTATTATTTAAGCCAAAAGCTAGGGTACCTAACTTTTGCTTATAGCATTTCTCGATATTTATGGCTTCATAACTACTAATGCTAATAGATAGTGTTTCAAGGATAGACCAAGAGAAATTATTAGGATAGCTATTGTCTTGATCGTATAATTTTTGTAAGGTTACATTGTTTCCGTGTCCTCCTGTTTTGGCATATTCTTTCCATCTACCCCAAATGCCTTCTTTCCCATATGTTGAACCTATATAATTTTTTCCAGTTTTTCTGTCTGTTATTATATAAATACAGTTTACGGCAGAAAGCATTTTTTTCCATTCAGGATATTCTTTTTCTAATATTATATTTTTTAGCTGTGCGAGGGTTAGAGCTATTTTTTCATATCCGGGGAAAATATGGTCAAATCCTGGAGTAATTTCAATAATCTCTTTATCATTTTTATCATTAAGCCATTGATGCCAAGATATGGTTGAAGGCCCCCAGTCTATAATGATACGTTCTTTTAGTTCATCAAAGCCTTCTACTTCAGTTATTTTATAGCAATATTTGTTAGTGTTGCGTTCGTTGTCAGGACCTTCAATTTTGTAAATACCGATAAAACGGGCAATAGTGCCGTTTTCTCCAATAAAGGAAACAATATAATCGACATTTTTAAATACATCCCTATGCTGCTCACTTTGATATGCTATAAATTTGTCTTTATCATTTCTATACCAGTCATACGGGTTACCTTCTACTTCTACTCCATTTATGAATTGTTTCTGGCGTGCGTCTTTATGTCTTACTAACTTGATTCTTTTATTTATATCTAACCCTCTAAGTTTTAATAGTTCTCCAATTTTGATGATTGCCATAGTAATTTGTTTTTAAGATTAGTAGTTTTAGGATAAGCTTTCCGATTTGGATAGCTTGAGTACAAATATATGAAGAAAAAGTTATAAAGGGAAAAAGAAATTGACTTTTCCCCTTTACGTGGATTATTTTAATCCTTTAATCATTCTATCTATACATTTTTTCTTTTGTTCCATATTGGGATGAACGTAAAGATCAAGTGTTGTACTTATATTAGAATGGCCTAAAATAACACTTACAGTTTTGTAGTCGCAGTTGCTTTCTATGCAACGTGTAGCAAAACTATGTCTAAGACCATGAAATTTTAGTTCTGGAATATTTAGATCTTTCATTAGTTTCTTGTAATAATTGCGATATGTTCTAGGCTCTGTAGGCTTTTCTTCATTTGTTAGAATGTAATAGTTACCGTTCACTATCTTTTTTAATGGCTTTAGAATTCTGATTAATTCTTTTGTAATTGGGATCTCACGAATGGAATTTTTAGTTTTTGGAGTATTGATAATAAGTTCTGTATGTCTTTTCTCTCCATCAATGATATAGATGCGTTCAATTGTCCTTTTAATAGAAATTATTCCTAATTCTATGTTTATATCATCCCACGTTAAAGCACATACTTCTCCTATTCGTAGTCCGGTGCTAAGGCAAATATAAATTCCTAAATTCTTGAATGTGAAATGTTCTTGGATAAAACTCATGATCCTTTTTTGATGTGAGATACTAAGAACTTCTAAATGTTGTTTCTCATCTTCCGTTGGAAATCTGATTTCCCATTCTTTATAATCTAAGTATCCATGTTTTACTCCGAATTTTAATATCATTTTCAATACAATTAAAATATCCTTAATGGATTTTTTACTTAATCCATTATTAATCTTCTGAAGAGCAAATTCCTGTACCTTATTTTCTTCTAACTCATACATTTCTCCAAATGTCGGATAAATGTGATTTTCAAGAATTAGTACATACGCAGCAAATGTCGATTGTTTTACATATTGCTTTTTGTCTTCTTTCCAAAGTACGGAAATTTCTTTGATAGTTTTTTTTTGAATCATACTTATATATTTTTAGTTAAACAAAACAGGGTAAAGCTACGGGAATTGAGGATATAATTGCTATAATGTTCCCCATTTGAGATTCCCGGAGTTTAGCGGAGAGTGGGAAATGGCAACATTTGGAGATATTGCAAAAGGATTTGACTATGGTATGAATGCTGCAGCCAAATCTTTCGATGGGAATAATAAATATATCCGGATTACAGATATTGATGAAGTTTCTTCTCAATATCTGTATGATGATGTTGTTTCTCCAGATGGAGAACTGGAGGATCGTTATCTCGTAAAAGAGAATGATATTCTTCTTGCTCGTACAGGAGCAAGCACAGGAAAAAGCTATCTTTACCGCAATAGTGATGGTAAGCTATATTTTGCCGGATTTCTTATACGTGCAAATATTTATAAGCACAATTCATATTTTGTGTTTTCCCAACTGCATACACTTCGATATAAGAAATGGATTTCTGTAATGTCTGCTCGTTCTGGACAGCCCGGTATAAATTCACAGGAATATGCTTCTTTCCCTGTTTATACTACATCTTTGCAGGAAGAAGATAAAATTGCCACTTTTTTAAAGTTACTTGACGAGCGCATCATAACCCAAAACAAAATCATTGAGGACTTGAAGAAACTTAAGTCCGCAATTATTGAAATGGAATATACACACAAAACTAAAAGCAATTCTCACATAGGCGATTTCATTGAGCAGACTTCAAAACGGAATAAAAACCGTGCTATTCAAAATGTTTTATCCGTTAGTAATCGTCAAGGTTTCATCCAACAGAGTGAACAATTTGAAAACAGAAGCGTTGCAAGTGATGATACTTCAAATTATAAAATTGTAAAAAAAAACGACTTCGCTTTTAACCCAGCAAGAATAAATGTTGGTTCAATTGCTCGTCTTACCACATTTGATAGAGGAATAGTAAGTCCTATGTATATTTGTTTCCGTACAAAGGACACCTTATTCCCCGAATACCTTGATTACTATTTTGAGACTAAGCAATTTTTTACAGAAATACAAAAGAGATTAGAGGGTAGTGTTAGACAGTGCTTATCTTTTGAAGGATTATGCAACATTCCACTTTGTATTCCAACGATTGAAGTACAGCAACAAGTTGGAAAGCAGCTATCTACATTAGTCCAAGAAATCAAACTGGAGATAGATTTCTTGGAATTATTACAAAGACAGAAAAAGTTTCTATTGCACCAAATGTTTATATGAACATCTGACGGAGCAAATATTGTTTCTGCTTTTGGTAATTACTTAGTAAATCAAGTTCTAATACCATCTTGCTCTGAATTGCTGTCAATAACCATGCAAGGCGTTTAGTTTCTTCAGATGAGTTTGGGAGTGGAATAGTATTCTCCAAGAAACGCCCATTTGTAATGTTTATGGTATTCTTTGCTCCTTTCTGAATAAGTGGATGCAAATAGTTTAGAGCATTGCTCGGCTGCATAAAATAGAAGTGTAGAATAATTCCGATATTGTCATTAACAGGTTCATATACACCATACAAGGGTGAAACAGCCACATTGTATCTGATGTTGCTACGTTTCACTATACCGTAAGGAAAATCTCCTGTTGGGCTTTTCGTATAAACGATGTCACCATATTTAACAACATTGTAATGCAAAGTATCTTTGGCTGCAAAAGAACGTCCAAGATACTCAATCTGATTAACAACTCCTTGAGTAACAGAAACAGAACAGACCTCATATCCTTTTGTGTTTTTTTCGTTTCGTTCTTGCAATACCTTTCTCAATTCTTTTTTTTGCCAAGTATTTTGTCTTACACCATCAATCTTTGCCTGATAAACAATCCCCTTGATTAAGGACTGTAACTTGTCAATGATTTTGTTTTGGGTAGCAATACGTTCGTCTATTAAATGTAACAGTGTGGCTATTTTCGTTTGTTCTTTAGTAGATGGAATAGTAATCTTGATAGATCTAATTTGCTCAAAGTTTAATCCTTGCCTATTTCCACCTGCTTGAAAACTATCAATTTGTTTCTGACCTTGATTTGATAATAAGAAGTTGCAAAGAAATGCTGGAACAAGATTATCTTTAGTACGAATAATGCAAACATGCTGATTTACATTACCACCCGCTATTTGCTTATTCACTAATGCACTACGACCAATAGATGCACCTGTAATGTTAAGCAATACATCATCTAATTGCAGTTCTGTATTCTTTTGACGCAGATGTGTTTCTTTATCAATAAAAGCAATATCATCCAATTGTAGATGTCCCCAGCCTACATTTTGGCTACGAACAAAAGAATGTCCTTCTGATTTATATACAGTTTCTCCGCCTCTTGGAGTTACTCCACTGCCCACTTTTGTAGATAGACTACCAATTGTAGATTTTTCCCACTCTCCGCTAAACTCCGGGAATCTCAAATGGGGAACATTACATTTATCTTTATTGTTATTATTTGCCATAATCATTTTATTTTTCTAGAAAATAACATTGAGGATTTGTTACAAACAAAATATTATTGGATTAAGCCTAGCTCTTTCAAATAACCATCTATCTGTTTATCTAGTTCTGCTCGTTTTGCCTCTAATTCTTTAATTTCGGCCATGACCGCATGGATGTCTATTTCTTCTTCCTCTTCAAAAGTATCTACATAGCGAGGTATATTCAAATTATAATCATTCTCTTTAATTTCTTGTAAAGTAGCACAATGACTATATTTTTCTATTTCTTTTCTTTCACGATATGTATCGATAATTTTTTGAATATGTTCAGGACGTAACTTATTCTGTGTCTTTACTTTTTCAAATTCCTTACTTGCATCTATAAAGAGGATATTGTCATCTTCTTTGCGGCATTTTTTTATTACTAAGATACAAGTGGGAATACTGGTTCCATAGAAAATATTGGCAGGCAATCCGATAATGGCATCGATATAATTTTTCTTTTCAATTAAGAATTGGCGGATTTTTCCTTCTGCAGCTCCACGAAATAATACTCCGTGTGGTGCTACACAAGCCATTGTTCCTCCATCATTGAGATGGTAAATCATGTGAAGGATAAAAGCATAATCTGCTTTAGATCTCGGAGCTAATACTCCAGCCTTACTAAAACGGTCGTCGTTGTTGAATTTATCTGCTGCAGTCCAGTCTGCGGAAAAAGGAGGATTGGCAACTACGGCGTCAAATTGTCTGTCTCCAAAAGCGTCAGCTTCTAATGTATCTCCATTTTGGATGTCAAAGTCATTGTATTTTACACCATGAAGAAGCATATTCATTCTACAAAGATTGAACGTTGTAGGATTCTTTTCTTGACCAAAAATAGAATCGGCTTTACCACTTTTAGCTGTACGAAGAAGTAGGGAACCGCTACCGCATGTCGGGTCGAATACATCTTTTAATCGTACTTTGCCTGTTATTACAATTTCAGCTAAAATCTGACTAACTTCTTGCGGAGTATAAAACTCTCCCGCTTTCTTTCCTGCTCCGGCAGCGAATTGACTTATCATGTACTCGTAAGCATCCCCTAGAATATCTATATCTCCGGCTTCTTGTAATCCAAAGTCGATACCATTTAGTGCAATCAATACATCACTAATTAATTTATTCTTGTCGTCAGCAGTCTTTCCCAGTTTGGGAGAAGCTAAATCCAGATCAGAAAATAAACCACCAAAATCATCCTCACTATCCTGTCCTATTGTAGAATCTTCTATTTTTTTGAGTGAACGTTCTAAAGATGGCAAGATATTTTCTTTCTTGCTGATTAGCTCTATGATGGTGGAGTAAAGATATTCCGGTTCTATAAAATAACCTAGATTTTGAATACATTCTTCTTTTACATCCTGTTTTAATTCTTCATCTTTGCCATTCCATACCTCTTTGAAAGTAATATGATCTTCTTCTAATATCTCGTTGGCATAAAGTTCTATTTTCTCGGATAGATATTTGTAGAAAATAAAGCCTAAAGTGAAATACATAAAATCACTAGCAGACATGTTTCCCCTTAAAGTATTGGCGACAGTCCATAATTGACTGCGCAATTTTTGTTGTAGTTCTTCGCTCATATATTTAATGTAATTTTATTCCCAGTTAAATAATTCTATTATCGAATGTAGTTTGTCCATTATCCTTTTGAGTAGTGTACGGCGTTCTTTTAGTCCGATTCTTTTCTTTTTGACGGCTTCCTGAAGGATTTCGGGCTTTTCTTTCTGTAAAAAATCGTATTCATTTAGAAACTTAATGAGGGCTTCTTCATCAATTCCTTCTTCTTCTGCCAACTCTTGAATAGCTTTATAACGTTGTTGACTAACATAATTCGTCAGTCTACTTTCTAAGTCAATTGAACCATCAGATTTAGATTTGCTAAATCCATCTTTGTCATTATCCACGTTTTGGCGAATAAAGCCATCTATAAGTTTGGCTTTGTTACGCATAACAGCATCTTTTATCATAGTATCTAAAATCTGTTGACGTCTTTCTTGATAATCATTGCTCGAAGGATCTAAGTCATTGATTAGTGTCAGGATATATGCTACATTTATCACGTCACTATGAAGGAGTTCCAGACAGAAATCAATATCGTCTAGAGTTCTTTCATCTTTGCCATAAGGAGGCACATCTGTATCTCCTGTATTTTTCTTGTCATCAGGATTAGGGTTAATTACCCCGGTGGTAATATCTAAATATTTACTTCGAAAATCCATGAATTCTTGTTCTGATAAGATGAATTCTTTGTCGTCAGGTTCGAAGTCTTCATAGATTTGCATTTCTGCCCGCTTTTTTATAATTTCACGGAAAGCTAATACAAAGTCTCTTTTTTCATATTCACTTTGTAATTTATCAATACTTTGTACATCAGGATATTTTTCTTTAAATTTCAAAGATAACTCATTAAACTTTTCTTTTACAACAGGAAAAGGTTCACGTAGAATTGTATCTGCGGGATTATTGTTGCTAAATAATTTTATGGCAGCATCTACATTGTTTTTTAAATCACGGAAACATACAATTTTTCCGAAACGTTTCTTTTCATTTAATATACGGTTGGTTCGGCTAAAGGCTTGTAGCAATCCATGATATTCTAAGTTCTTATCAACATAAAGTGTATTTAGTTTTTTAGCGTCAAAGCCAGTAAGAAACATACCTACAACAAGAAGCAGATCCAAAGGTTCCATATCCTTCTTTTTTTTCTTCATGCGTAGATTTATGTCATCATAATAGGCACTAAAGTTATCTGTTGTGAAAGATGTACCAAATGTGTTGTTATAATCATTCATAATGACTTGTAGTTCATCTGCCGTAACTTTATCATTAGCATAGCCTTGGTTCATTCCTGTTTGTTCGTCATCTTGGCTGCTATTTGCTGCATATGTAAATACAGCCCCAATCTTAATTTTAGGATTGAGCTCTTTAAATATTTTGTAATATTGTAATAGCATGGGGACAGATTGGATTGCGAACAGCGCATTGAATTCGCCATCAACTGTTGACTTGTTGAAATTTGTAAGTATGAATCTGGCTATCTCTTTCATGCGAGCTTCATTCATATAATCAATTCCAGATTCATCTTTACCTTTATAATATTCAACTAAGAAACCTAGCACATTTTCATCAGCAATAGCATCCTTGATGAGATAACGGTGAAGGCAGTCACTAAACACTTCTTTTGTGGTATGCTCTTGTTTGGCATTCTCTACAAATATAGGAGTACCTGTAAATCCGAAAATTTGAAGGTTACTGAAGAATTTGACAATATTTTTATGGCAATCACCAAAATGACTGCGATGACATTCATCAAAAATCATCACAACTTTCTGATGGCGTACTTCTTGAAGATACTTGTTATAGTAATCTTTGGTTATAGCACAATTCAACTTTTGAATAGTAGTAATTATGATTTTAGAATTACCGCTTAATCGTTTGATTAGTTCATAGGTATTATCAGTTCCATCAACAGCACCTGGTTCAAATGCTTCGTATTCTGATTGGGTCTGTGTGTCTAAATCATGACGGTCTACAACAAACATAACTTTGTCTATACCATCAAGCTCTGAAACTAACTGGGCGGCTTTGAATGATGTTAATGTCTTTCCTGCCCCAGTAGTATGCCATATATAACCGTTTTTATTGGAGTTCTCTACTCGTTCTAATATACGTTCTACTGCGTAGAATTGATAGGGACGGAGTACCATTAAGCATTTATCGCCTTCATGCAATACAATGTATTTGCTTATCATTTTTCCCAAGTTACATTGGTCAAAAAAGAAATAAGCAAATTTACTTAAATCGTTAAAAGGTATATTTTCGGGGTCTGTCCAATTAAAAGTAAATTTGTAGCCTCCATTAGGGTTGTTGGCAAAATAGCGTGTGTTTACACCATTGGATATGACGAATAATTGTATATAATCAAATAATCCATGAAATGAGGTTTTATGATAGCGTTGAATTTGGTTATATGCTTCTTTTAATTCAACTCCTCGTTTCTTTAATTCTATCTGAACTAATGGTAATCCATTTATTAAGAGGGTTACATCGTAGCGACATTTTTTTCTCCCTTCTACTGTTATTTGATTGGATACCTGGAATTCATTTTGGCACCATTTATTTTTATTCAAGAATTCTACCCAAATACGTTCTCCATCTTCTGTTTCTAATGGATATAGGTCACGAAGTTTTTTAGCTTTCTCAAAACGTGTTCCTCCTTCCAAATAAATACAGATCTTTTCAAATTCTTTATCAGTGAAATGTTTTCTCTTGTGTAGGGAGAGTTCTCTTTTATTGTGTTTCTCAAGTTGCTTTTTAAAATTGGCGTACAGATTATCTTCTTCCTTGATAGAAATATATTCATAGTTCATTTCCATTAAGGTTTTTATTAATCCGTTTTCTAATACTTGTTCACTTTGGGTAACCATATGTTGTCGTATTTTTAATCCATAATCTAATAGATTAAGGATAAGGGAGCTTAAAATTGAATCTTTTCAATGAGGAAAAAGAAAAGATGATTTTAATATCTTACTTTTCTATCAAATTATGTTGTAAAGTATTGATTTTATTGTTATCAGTTCGTGTGTTATTGTAAAACTGATATTCTATAGGTCTTTATTCTGTTAGTCTCATAAGCAACTATCAATTCTAGCATTTTGCTAGAATTGATAGTTGCTTATGAATGCGTTTTTTATTCTACACTTGTAGTTGATACACTGAAATTCTCTACTAATGTACTACCTTTCGTTATATATTCCTTTTCTAAGCGGTTAACCTCTTTGTTGTCTATATAGGCAATAACAGAAATTTTTAGTTTTTTGCCTGCTTGTTCTGATGTACTTATTACTGATCCTGCACAAGTCATCATGGAACCTTCTTTACCTGTCTGGCAGCTTATCTTATTTTCTGTCACTTTATTTACCAAATATGAATCACCTAAATATTCGCCATTTTCATTGTATAATTTTGCAACTCCGCTGGTGTTGGCTGCTCCGAATGCGATATTTAGATCAAAATCGTCTGTATTTCCCGACTGCTCTATAACAATTTTGTGTACTCCTGTTGTGTTTTTATTATCGTCATCGTTTCCACAGCTAACTAGGATGACTCCTAAAAATAGGGCAATTATGCCTAATAATGATAATATTCGCTTCTTCATGTTTTTTTGTTTATTATTACTTAATTATTTCTTCTTCCTGTGCTTCAAAGGACAAAGATACGTATTTATTTTTGAAAACAGAGGCTTGTAAGGATATTTTTTATTCTGATTTTTGGATTTAAGAGATGGGGTGTTGGGGGCCGGTTTGTCCGGATCAGTCAGCCAAAGGACATTTTCTTCTTTATAAGTATAAGTACTAGGAACATTTCGGAATACTATCTTATAGCTGCCATCATAATTCTGGCAGCTTTCTATTTCGGGAGTCTTGATTTGACCTTTTATAATAATAAGATTTTCGGAAGTATCTATCATAGGCTTGTGTGTAAATATAATAAGTCGTGCAGCTGTTTTTATTTATTATTTGGGATATAAAAGTAAGAATATTTTCCATAATATCAAAGCTGAAGTAGAAAAAACAGTGAATGACTTTATTCAGCTTTGTATTGTTATAAATATAG
>ERZ772818.1552-NODE-1552-length-19563-cov-12.659063_pt1 | contig 19563 bp, 20 predicted proteins | sample MGYA00580837_ERZ772818 | MGnify/ENA primary metagenome ERZ772818 (study PRJEB29015, sample SAMEA2737671) | human gut metagenome | biome: human gut; feature: human-associated habitat; material: faeces | place: China | collected 2012 ...
CAAAGGCGGGCTTTAGCCAAAAAAGCTATGGCCATATTTGCAACAAGAAATTAGACAAAGTAATAGAATTTATAGATTCTAATAAAAGCAACCATGATATCAAGACTATGTGTACCGTTCTAGGCGTAGCCAGGAGTACATATTATAAATTTTTTGATAAAACTAAATCAGCAAGACAATTAGAAAATGAGGAATTAAAAGCAGCTATTAGTAGAATATACAAAGCTAATAAAGGAATATATGGAGCTCCGAGGATTCATCATATACTTGTTACAGAAGGCTTTAATGTATCTTTGAAGAGAGTTCAAAGAAAAATTATTGAACTTGGCCTTTGTGCAGTGACTGTAAAAAAATACAAGCCTCATTCTAATAAGAAAGTAGCAGAAGGGTTAGAAAACGTTTTAAAGAGAAATTTCTCAACTACTTCTATTAATGAAAAATGGGTAGGAGATATTACATATATTCATACTATCAAAGATGGTTGGTGCTATTTAGCTTCAGTTCTTGACTTGCATTCTAAAAAAATAATTGGCTATGCTTTTGGTAAAAGAATGACAAATAATTTAGTTATTAAAGCTTTAAAAAATGCTTATTACAGCCAGAATCCTGATAAAAATAAACCTTTAATATTCCATTCAGACTTAGGATCTCAATACACAAGTAATGATTTAAAAGAACTATGTAAAGAATTTAATATTATACAATCATTTAGCAAAAAAGGTTGTCCGTATGACAATGCTTGCATTGAATCTTTTCATTCTTCAATAAAGAAGGAAGAAATCTATAGAAATACATATCGTACCTTCGAAGAAGCTAATGTAGCTATATTTAAATATATTGAAGGTTGGTATAACAGAAAAAGGCTACACTCTTCTATTAATTACATGACTCCAGATCAATGTGAATTACTAGCTAGAAGTGCAGCATAAAAAAGTTTGACTTTTTGTGTCTAAAATATTGACATAAGACCAAAATCCTGCTTTATCAAATTCAGATATTGCATGGCTTTTAAGAGTACCGACTCCAACTTCTCTGCTGTTATCGGCTTAGATATATAATCAAATGTAATGACCGCAAACACATCCATAACATACTTCGTGTAACTTGTAAGAAACACAAAAAGAGCCTTTGCATCTTTTTCCCTGATTTTCTTTGCAAGTTCCAATCCATTAAGCTGTGGCATTTCAATATCAAAAATATATAGATGATATGTTTCGTCGTGTAATGTACAGTATGTCAGTAATTCTTCCCCACTAAAATACACATCATATTCAATCGGATATTGGCACAGCTTATCAAAAGCACTTTCTAACATTTCAATATCAGTTCTGCTGTCATCACATATAGCAATTTTCAACATAACAATTCCTCCTTCACATTCTAAGAAGCAGGAATAACCACATCTCACTTAATCAATTTAGACACATATGCAAGCACACGGTCAAAAAACAAATCTCTTTGTTCTTTACTACTGTTTGCAACATAATACTCCAGATTAAACTCCATTGCATTACTGCTAACACCAGTTATCAGATATGTAGGATCGATACCATAGATTCGATAAAGGATCAATATCTTATCTACGGAAAGACCTGTCGAACCAGCCTCGAACTTACGATAATGCTCTACTGTAACCCCAAGCACTTCAGCAATTTCTACTTTATCAATATTCATGTTTCTTCTTGCTTCTCTTAGTCTTTTACCAATCTGTATATTGGTATCTTTTCTGTCTGTATCCATGATTTACGCCTCTTTTCATTATAAATCATATCAATGGATAGCCTTATGTCATAGTCCAGAAAACAACCCAATGCACATCATTTTCTGCTCGCTTATTGGTCAACTTATGATTTCTTTCTGAAAAGCAGAAAACGAATGGCACATTAGATGCCATCCGTTTTCAGAACTTTATATCATTTCAATTTTTATTAGAATGATACTCCTTTAGCTTTCCATTGAATGTTTTTCCAATGTCTCTGCTCTATCTGCAACTTTCTTTTTAAAATTTTCTACCTTATGAATATACTCATTATCCATTAAAGAGGAACGAACTAAAAAATCAGCAGTAGCAATATTATTTGCAATCGGAATATCATATACCTGTGCTATTCTTAAAAGAGCTTTCACATCCGGATCATGCGGCTGTGCAGCTAGAGGGTCTGAGAAGAAAATCACCATATCAATACTCCCCTCTACAATCTTTGCACCAATCTGTTGATCGCCGCCTAACGGACCACTATTATAACCTTTTACCCTTAACCCCACTTTATCTGTAATCATTCTTGCAGTAGTTCCGGTACCGGACAAACGATGATTTTTTAAAATCTCCTTATTATCATAGCACCATTGAATCATATCCTGCTTCTTTCCATCATGAGCTATAAGTGCAATATTTTTTTGCCTCTTTATTGTCATATTTATATATTCCATTATCCTTCTCATTTACCAATTTTACGAAACAGCTAACTCGTAAATTGTACGGGATTTGTATGTTTGTCCAGCCTTTAACACACTACTCGGAAAATGTTCTTCATTACAGGCATTCGGATAATACTGTGTTTCAAAACAAATACCTGCTTTTTCTTCATACCTTGTACCGCCCTTACCAACTACTCCATCCAAGAAATTTCCTGTATATAATTGCATACCACACAAATCAGAATAAACAGTCATGGTTATACCACTTTCGTCACAGTAAAGTTTTGCCATCTTTTTCAGCTTACCATCATTTGTAAATACATAATTATGGTCATACCCTTTGGCACGTCTAATTTGAACATCGTTATAATCAATCTGTTTGCCAATTATTTTCTTTATACGAAAATCCATCGGTGTATTTTCAACATTAAGAATGTTTCCTGTAGGCACAAAATCTTCATCTATCTCAAGAAAACTATTTGCATAGATTTCCAATCGGTGCTGTAAAATATTACCATTATCCTGCCCATTCAGATTAAAATAGGTGTGATTCGTAGGATTTACTACTGTTGTTTCATTGGTTGCCATTCTGTAATCAATAATTAGCTCATTGTTGTCTGTAAGTGTGTATCTTATCCGCTGCTCCAAATCTCCCGGAAAGCCCTGTTCAAATTTAGGACTAAGACGACTAAATTCAACATAATTACCTTCTTTGGATTTTCCATATCTGGCATCATACATTTTACAGTGCGAGCGAACAAAACCACTATGAAGATTATTCTCTCCGTCATTTTTATCTAGTTTGTATTCTTTATCATCCAGTATTACGCAGGCATTTTTTATTCGATTTGCATTTCTGCCCACATAAGCACCAAAACAGGTATCTGTATTGTAATAATCTTTTAACTCATCAAAACCAAGCGTAATATCCTTTATTTCCCCATTTCTATCCGGAAACATAATTGTTAAAATAAGTGCACCAAAATCTGATACCTGCACATGCATACCGCTATCATTTTCTAAAATATAAATACTTGCTTCTTTTCCCTCTTTAGTTGTTCCAAATTTTAGACATTCAATCATCCCTGAGTCCTCCATCCATAAATTATATCAATCACAGCTATTTTCACTTGCAATGTAATGTTGTTCTATAAGGACTACTTCAAGTGGAATCACAGAATGTAACTAAAGCGTTGAAATAAACTTCCTAAACGCATTCTGTCCTTCCTCAGTACGCTTATATACACCAGCACATTCCAAAACTTTTACAAACACCTTTGCTATTTCATCTTTTAGAATCTGATTAACATTCTCTTTCGTAATGTTATAATGATTACGCCATTCATCTACCCAATCCGCATGTTTTTCAATTTCTTCCATGGTCCGAATATCTTTTCCCTCTACGATAGCCTCACCCAAAGTAAGCATTTCTTTTTTTAATCTTGCTGGAAGTACAGCCAAACCCATAACCTCAATCAGTCCGATATTTTCTTTCTTGATATGGTGCAGCTTCTCCTCCGGATGATATACACCCCAAGGCTTCTCCTCTGTCGTAATATTATTGCGAAGCACCAAATCCATCTCGTATAAATCACCATTCATTCTTGCAATTGGTGTTATTGTGTTATGCGGCTCTCCGTCGGTTTCACTAAAGATAAACGCATCCTCATCTGTGTAATTGCGCCATGCATTTAAAATGTAATCGGATAACTCCACGATTCTCTCAGGCTTTTTGCTTTGTAATCGGATCACTGACATCGGCCATTTTACAATGCCGCTTGTCACGTCCTCATAGCCTTTTACCTGAAACATATATTCATAAGGAGCTTTCGCCATAGCAAATGTATAAGAACCGCCCTGAAAATGATCATGACTTAATATGGAACCACCAACAATCGGAAGGTCTGCATTTGAACCAACGATATAATGTGGAAACTGTTTTACAAAATCAAGCAGCTTTACAAATGCAGCTTTATCAATCTTCATCGGCGTATGCTCTTTGTTAAAAACAATGCAATGCTCATTATAATAAACATAAGGCGAATACTGAAAATAATAGTCTCTATCAGCCAGTTTTACCGGAATTATTCTGTGGTTCTGTCTCGCCGGATGAGAAATATGTCCTGCATATCCCTCATTTTCTTCACAAAGAAGGCACTTCGGATACTCATTCTTTTTCGCTGTTGCCGCTTTTGCTATGTCTCTGGGGTCCTTTTCCGGCTTAGACAAATTTATCGTAATATCAATCTGTCCATACTCGGTATCTGTGGTCCATTTTTCATCCTTTTCGATTCTGTCCCTTCTGATGTAATTAGTATCCTGACTAAATTTGTAATAATAATCCGTAGCAAGCTTAGGACTTTCAGAATAGAGTCTTTGGAACTTCTCTCTTACCTGTGAAGGCATCGGAGTAATTAACCCCATTATCTTTGTATCAAACAAATCCTTAGTTGTTATGGTGTCATCTTCCATGATTCCCTGCTCGATGGCATAATTCATCATATCTTCCAAAATCAGATGTATCGGTCTTACCTGTTCATCACTCCACACAAAATCCTTCTTGTCAAACAGCTCCAACAATCTGTTAATGACATATACCTTGTCATCCTCTGTAATCAGACCGTTCAACATTCCATAACTTACTAATTCTGATATTACTTTATCCATGTGAAAAACCTCCCTTAATTCTAATAACCGTTTGGATGATTTTCATGCCACTGCCAAGCTGTTGCAATGATGGTGTGTAAATCTGCATATTGGGGATTCCAGCCTAAAACTTCCTTGGCCTTTGTACTGGATGCAATGAGAGTAGAAGGATCTCCTGCCCTTCTTGGTTCTTCCTTTGCCGGAATCGGATGTCCTGTAACCTCACGAGCTACATCAATCACTTCTTTTACTGTAAAACCTATTCCATTTCCTAAATTGAAAATGTCACTTTCTCCACCCTTTGCCAAATATTCCATTGCTAAAATATGAGCCTGTGCCAAATCATTTACATGAATATAATCTCTGATACAGGTTCCATCCTTTGTATCATAATCGTTACCAAATACAGAAATATACTCACGTTTACCATTTGGAACCTGCAAAATAAGTGGAATTAAATGAGTCTCCGGATTATGTGCTTCCCCAATCTTTCCATTCGGATGAGCACCACATGCATTAAAATATCTAAGAGACACATATCTTAAATTATGTGCTTTGGAAGTCCACTTAAACATCTTCTCCATAGAAAGCTTTGTCTCTCCATAACAGTTAGTTGGAAGTGTTCTGTCTGTTTCCAAAATAGGAATACTCTCCGGCTCTCCATACGTAGCAGCAGTTGAAGAAAATACAATCTTATCAATTCCATGCTCCATCATACTCTCTAACAACACCTCTGTTCCGCAAAGATTATTATTATAGTATTTAAGCGGATTTGTCATGCTCTCTCCAACCTGTGAGCTTGCCGCAAAATGAATCACACCATCTATCTTCTCTTTTGAAAACACTTCATCCAAAAATTTTTTATCTCGAATATCTCCCTCATAAAACTTTGCTTCCGGGTGAATTGCTTCCTTAAATCCGGTTAACAGATTATCAATTATTACTACCTCATATCCAGCGTCTATCAATTCATATACTGTATGGGAACCAATATATCCGGCTCCGCCTAACACTAAAATTCTCATTGTCCCAGCCTCCTTACATCACCTTAATGCCGCCATATTTTCTGATTCTTAAATCCTTACAGGAACCTTCTCCATAAATGCTGTCCATCTGCATCTTATATGGCACAACGAAATCATTTTTTACAAATGCCTGAATGGTTCCTGCAAAACCTCCACCATGCACTCTGCTCACACCTTCTGTTTTTAACAAAACATCACTCATCATAAGTGCAACTGAAATATTCTGATTTTCCACATCGTTACTTGAATATACATTCTGTAAGTATTTGAAAGAAGAATCCCCCGATTCCTTCACGTTATCCAAAAACAGATTCATATCTCCCCACTTTAATGCATTTACTTCTTTTTGTACTCTCTCATTTTCTGTAAAGAAATGCAGTGCTCTTAATACGCTTCTGTCTCCGTACTTCTCCCTAAGCTCTGGTATCGCCTTAATAACATCCACCACCTCTACTTCACGGAGAACCTCTTTTCCAAAATGATTTGCAACTCTTTTCATCTCCTGTGGAACGGCTGCATATTCGTATGTTAAATCTGCATGTGAACCCTTCGTATCTGTAATACACAAGCTGTATCCATGCTCACTCATATTAAAATCCAATTTTTCAACTTCCGGCTTCTTCGGGTCCTTGAAATCAATATATACCAGATTTCCAACAGAACAAGCCATCTGATCCATCAATCCACAAGGCTTTCCAAAATATACGTTTTCTGCATATTGTCCAACAATCGCTATTTCAATGGCTGAAATACTCATATCATTATAAAGTCCCGACAGAATAGTCCCAATCAGTGTTTCAAAAGCTGCCGAAGAAGAAAGACCTGCACCAATTAATACATCACTGGTAGCATATGCTCTGAAACCACCTACTTTATAGCCTCTTTCCATAAAGCCTGCAACAACACCCTTAATCAATGCAGTTGTTGTTTCCTTTTCTTCCTCTTTACAGTCAATATTATCTAATGAGATAACCACTTCATCATAATCATCAGATATGATTCGGATTTGATTATCCTCAGTCTGTCTGACAATGCCAATCGTATCAAGGTTGATGGATGCAGCCAGAACCTCTCCATGTTGATGATCCGTATGGTTTCCACCCACTTCACTTCTGCCCGGTGCACTAAATATTTCTGCTTCCCCGGCTCCATAATGTGCTTCAAACAGTTCTATGGCTTGCACATAACGCCTTTTATGATATTCAAGCTTTGTAGCATCTACATAGATGTCTAAAAATCTTTCATCCATTCCATCTTCTAAGATGTTCTTCTTCATTTCATTTGTCTTCATCCTAACCACCTCAATTCCTTCTTAACAAATCACAAAAGAATATGTTATATCTTTCTCTGCATCAATATGGTAAGCATCTTCCACATCGCTTCCCCAGCTGTCAATTCCGCCCACACCTCTTACCGCTCCGTAGATACAAAGAACGGTTCTTCTTGCAGGAGGTAATTCCTCATGGTGCGTTGCATTTTCAATCTCACTTGCTGTATAAGGAAGGCAGGAGAACGCAAATGTATCTTCCTTTTTTTCAATTCTTAATATCTGAGCTGAATTGTCTTTTCTGCTGTTGTTAAGACTTGTATGTCTTGTTACTTCAAGCCAATCAGTTCCCATTCTCATACCACATTCCTGTGGAACAAGGTACGGTGTCAGACTTAAATCGTTTATCTCATACACCCCTTTTACTCCTCCTGCCATACGATCCGGATAAGTTTCCCCGGAAAGTCCTTCATACATATATTTATCAGCCAAAGTCGGCATGATAAACCTTAATCCAAATACAGGAAGCTGTGGTAATCCTTTTACTCCTTTATAAGAAACACTTACAGTTATCTTTCCTGTATTCTCCACACTATAAATCACATCAACTGTGGTTCTTGGATTTGTAACCGTCTCATAAACAAATTTAACAACGATGTTCTCTGCAAGCACATCTCCACCATACTTATTATTATCCGGCGCACATGGTTTTCCCTGCGACTTGCCATCTGTAATAACCTCAATTTCCTTACAGTCAATAAACATATCCGCCGCAAGCCAGCTTCCGCTTTTTATATGAAACTTACTTCCTCTGTCATTATCTGTAAGTGCTCTCCAAAATGTAGGCTTCGGGCAGCGATAAAGCCACTCATATCCATTTTTCACAACAGACTCCAGACCGCCCTGTGAATAAGAGAAAACGTAATCAAAACCTTCTCCGTGAACTCCAAGTGTATAATCTCCATATACGATTCTTAATTTAGATGTACATTCCATAATAATACCTCACTTCCTGCATTGCCGGTTTTTCTCTTCTATCCGCAAAAACAATTCCATTGCCTGAAAATTCATAATCAGACGGTCTGTCATCAAAATCTCCACCATATCTTAAAACTTCTCTTCCTGTCACTTCATCCTTTACAAGAAGTGCCTGATCGATGAAGTCCCAAATATATCCGCCCTGATACATTTCATATTTATCAATTAGCTTCATGTAAGAACCGAGTCCGCCTATGGAGTTACCCATATCATGCATAAATTCACATAGTAAATATGGTTTTTTTGCACTGTTTATCAGATATTTCTCCACTTCCTCCGGTTTCGCATACATACGACTTTCCACATCAGAAATAGTATCCTCATATTCTCTGGTATAATAGGAACCTTCATAATGTACTAATCTACCATCCTTCTTTTCCTTGAAGAATTTATTCATTGCCTCTATATCATCACCTGCATAGGATTCGTTTCCTAACGACCAGAACAGAATGGAAGTATGGTTCTTAAATGTCTCAAAATTATTTCTTGCACGGTCAACAACAGCTTCTCGCCACTGTAGTACAGAACCCGGTACATTCCATGACGGTTCGATTGCTCCCAGCTTCTGCCATGAACCATGACTTTCAAGATTTGTTTCCGCCATAACATAAATTCCTGCTTCATCGCACATATAATACCAAGGTATCTGATCCGGATAATGACAGGTTCTAACAGAATTAATGTTATTTCTGGTCATACACTGAATGTCTGAAATCATTTCCTTAATACCGATTACCCGTCCGGTTTTTGCACTCCACTCATGTCTATTAACACCGGTAATGATAAGCCTCTTTCCATTTAAATGAATTACCTTGTCTATAATCTCAATTCTTCTAAATCCAACCTTATATGGAATAACCTCTGCAAGCTTTCTGTCAGTATAAACTTCAACAAATGTATCATAAAGATAAGGATTATGATTATCCCAAGGAGTAACCTTTTTTACATCTGCTGTCAATGCTCCTGCCAACATGTTCTTATCGCCTGTTAATACTAAATCTTCGGATAAAAGCTTATTTCCTGCTTTATCAGATAAGATGAATTTTGCACTTACTGTACTTTCAGAAGAAGCAGAAATTTTTACATCCACTTTAATTGCACCGCTTGTATTATCCTTATTTAATACAGGCTGAATCCACATATCCTCCACATGGATATCAGGAGTAGCCTTTAAGCTTACATTTCTGAATATACCGAAGAAACGGAAAAAGTCCTGATCCTCCAAAAATGCTGCTGTACTCATTTTGTGTACCTGCACAGCCAATACATTATTCTTTTCCTTGATATAAGGTGTCAAATCAAACTCTGACGGTGTAAAGCTGTCTTCTGTATATCCGATAAACTCACCGTTTAACCAAATATACATTGCTTCCTCCACACCCTCAAAACAGATACGAATTCTTTTATTCTGCAACTTTTCATCAAGGTCAAATACTTTTATATATGACCCTACCGGATTATACTGTGCTTCGCTGAACATTCCTTCTCCTGCACCAGCACCCTCAATGCTGTGAGCAGGTCTAAGATACCTTTTACCCTCCCAAGGGTACTGTGTATTGATATATCTAATCTGGTCATATCCTGCAAGTTCAATGTGTCCCGGAACCATGATTTTATCAAATCCACTTCTGTCATAATCTGTCTTGTAAAAATCTGCCGGTCTTTCCATTACATTGATGCTAAACCTAAAATCCCACTGTCCATTTAAGGATTGTGTCAATTTATTATCACCACTTTCCAAATCCTTATAATTCAGATAGTAGTTATGATCACTGTGGGCATCTAACTGATTTATTCTAAAAATTTCCGGGTTGTCTAACCATTTAATCTCTGCTTTCATATTAAACCTCACTTTCTGTAGATATCCCCTAAAGTCACACTCTAGAGGCTATTATGGTTTTCTGCTTATTCTCTTTTAACTTCTTGTTTGCCTCTTCAAGATTCATATTAATGTAACTTAATTATACTAATTTAACTCTATAAAATACATATCAAAAATTGGACAAAACATGCACAAAATGATACAATAAACAAAACAACACGGATTATATCCGTTTTTTTCAGCAAAGTGCACATCAAAAATTGAACAAACTATAGTTAAGGAGGTAACACTATGTATGCCAATAATGCTTATCTGAATAATACGACTATGGACATCAAGGACAAGTCAAGCCCGTTAATTGTAACAAGCTGTGGCACTTACCATTTATTTACTCGTCCCAAATTACCGACATGGCGACCACGTGGACGTCTTGACTTTCAGTTGCTATACATTGCATCCGGAAAAGCTCATTTTCACTTTAACGGAAAAGAAGAAATTGTCACCGCTGGTCACATGGTTTTATACAGACCAAAGGAACCTCAAAAATACGAATACTACGGTGAAGATCAGACAGAAGTGTATTGGGTACATTTTACCGGAAATGATGTAACAAACATTCTTCGTTATTATGGCTTTACAAAAGAAAAGCATGTTTATTACTGTGGTAAGGGACTTGATTATCAGAATCATTTTAGATTAATGATTCAGGAATTACAGATGTGTAAGGAACATTATGACGAAATACTTGAAATGCATTTAAGAGAAATCTTCATTATGGTTCACAGACATTTACAAACAAGTGCAAGAGTAAGTAACAGTCAGATTTCAGAAGATATAGATGTAGCAACGCTCTACTTCAACGAGCATTACAACGAAGAAATAAATATCGAGGAATATGCTCAAACCCATAATATGAGTACAAGCTGGTTCATCCGAAATTTTAAACAATACACCGGCTTTACTCCTTTGCAATACATATTATCTGTTCGTATTTATAACGCTGAGGCTCTGCTAAAAAGCAATATGTATAATATCACCGAAGTAGCTAGTATTGTCGGTTATGATAATCCGTTATATTTTAGCAGGACATTCAAAAAATTGAAGGGCATTTCTCCTTCAGAGTATAGAAACAGTATAGAAACCTAGCATTTTCCAAAATCAAACATGCACATATTTCTCCATTTGCAACTTTTGTCTACTTTTGGAATGGATTTGGCGAGTAATATATCTTATTTTGGATTATGATTGCCTCAGAAAGAACGAAAGGAGATGAGAAATATGAAACAGACAGTAAAAAACTTTTTTGAAGAAATCTTCAATTTTTACGCACCTGTATTTCTTCATCAAACAAATCGCATGTGGTAATCCACAAACTAGTAATTTCCTTTTCTAAATATATAACCTCGCCAGTTAATATAAAAAAGAAACGGATTTACCACAAGACAATTATGTGTTATTACCCCAAGAGCAACACTTCTTATATTTCAAAAGGATATGCCCTCTTATTCAAGAATGGAATATCCTTTTATTTTTATATGCTTCATTATTTCATTTCAAATGTAATGTGAATTTCATACTTCTGATACGTAATAAAAATCACTCAAGTAATATCTAACTCATTCACATCTTCATTGTCAATTATCTTTGCATCACAGATCACATAGTTTAATTTCATAATAATTACTCCTTAACATAAAAGATACAGTCTATATAGTAATGTCTTTTATTTTTTTATCAACAGTCATGACAGAAAATGAACCTTTATTGCAGAAAACGACAAAAAGTCCACTTGAATTACACCTTTCATTCAAGTGGACTTCACCCTTATCGGCTCTTACCCTTTACCTCTGACACAACCTCTGTCTCTGCTTTTCCTGACTGCTGATAGGCTTCAAAGGCGTCTGCCCCATACTGAAATTCCGGCTCTGCCACAGCTCCAAGCATGGAAGGCTCTGCCATTTCCACATCCTTCATTCGCTCCGGCTCTTTGGCAAGACTTTCCACCTTATCAAGTGCCTCATCCAGATATTGCTCCATTCTCTGATACAGCTTTTTCTTTGCCTCGAAAGGCTTTTTCACAAGCTCCGTTTTAGAGAACTTCTTTTCCTTTTCGGGATAATCAACCGTTTCCTTATCTGCAAAGGTACAGAAGGTATTAGCAATCTTCTGTCCGGCTTCCCTCATACCGCTACCAAAGGCATCCAATTTATTTATGGTATGCTCTGTCTCTGCAATACTCTTACGGACATTCTCTCGGACAGACTCCAGCTTATCCTTAATGCCTAAGAACTCAGATACCTTATGAAGTGCCGCTTTGCCCTTCGCTTTTGCCTCTGCCACAATTTCAGAAGCCTTTGCTTTTACCTCTGTTTTGATTTCAAACAACTGCTCCTTCATCTTCTGGCATTGCTGTTCTAAGGATTCCACAGCCTTACGGACGGTAGCCTTTAAGGTCTTGTCTGCCTTTTCCTGCTCCATCTTTTCAAGCTGTTTACGGACGCTTGATAATTCCTCTGTCACCTGCTCAAGCCTCTTGCCCATTCCATCAAAGTATTAATGTCAAGACTATTTTGAACAATTGTGCCAATATTTTTATGTACAATTGTTCAATTATTTTTATCAGATATTTTGGATAATGCAGTAGCCGTCCTGTAAGAGTTTCCGAGAATATTTACAATAGTAGAATGATGAACAAGTCTGTCTAAAATAGCACTAGCTAGCATATTGTCTAAAAATATTTGATTCCAGTCGGATAGATTAATATTACTAGTAACTATTGTGCTTTTCTTTTCATAACGTCTATCTATAAGTTGAAAAAACATTTTTGCTTCTTGTTCTCCAATTGGCAAATATCCAATTTCATCAATTATAAGAAGCTTGTATTTACTAAAATGTTTTATTCTATCATCAAGTTTGTTTTCAATATAAGCTTTTTTTAATTGCTCTATCAAATCTTGGCATTTTATAAAATAGGTACTTACTCTTTTCTTTGCTGCAGCAATTCCAATTGACGTGGCAAGGTGGGTCTTACCCACGCCACTATTGCCTATCAATATAATATTGCTATTATTATCTAAAAAACGTAAGCTTTCGAAATCTAAAAATTGTTGTTTGTTTATTTTAGGTTGAAACTCAAAATCAAAGTCCTTCAATTCTTTCAGGTGCGGGAATGCTGCTACTTTAACCATAGCGTGCGCAGCATTAAAATTTTTAACTTCAACCTCTTTACTAGTTAACTCACACAAAGCGTCTACAATGCTTAGTTTATGCTCATTTATTTTATTAATATAGTCATCTATTTGTAGGCTGATTTGTGTTAATTTAAGTTCATGTAAGTTCTTCTGTAACTGTTGATAATTGTTCATTAAACTTTTTCATCTCCTCTAAATGTTTAGCTGCATAGTTTTTAACATCTTCTTTATCCGAGTTTCTAAAAGTTAAGCTCATCATTGCTAAGTGATGATTTTCATGATAATTAATTTTTTTATTAGAAACTGTATGTAAAGTTATTAATTTATGGTCATAATAAACATATAGGTTATTATCAATAACTTTAACAACAATATTTTTATTAATAAAATCAACGGGGACAGAATATAGATTTCCCTTATAGCGAAATAGTCCATTGGAATTGACTTTCGCATGTATTGTTGTATTTTTGTAATAAGAACATATTTTATCATTTGGTAGTGGTAAAAGATGTTCTTTCTCTTTTTTAAATACTAATATTGGAGGAATACCTATTGCCTGACAGACTCTTGAATTAGCTTCATTTGTTATTTCTTGCATCTTCTCGAATAACTCTTCCTCATTATTAAGCAATCCATTATAAGTCATTATTTCATCAATAACTCGCATTGGATTTTCAACTTTTGCTTTAGTATTTGGCCTTGCTCTAATGCAAGGTACGATATTAAATCCAAAGTCATCAGCAAATTGCTGAAATTTAGGATTAACTTTACCGTCAGAACGTTCCGTTCTAGCTTTATCCATCATTGTTGAAGCATTATCTATAACTATTTCTTTGGGCACACCTCCTAATGCTTCAAAAGCATTAGTTAAGAAATCAAATAAATATGCTTGAGATGTTGATGGACAAATTGCCCAATATTTGAACCTAGATGCTGATAATATCAAACTGCCAACATTAAAGATAAACTCTTCTCCGCTTTTAAAAGAAAATTTTAATTTTTCTTTCCAATCAAATTGTGCTTGTTTTCCAAAGGAAGTTTCAGATTTTACAGCATCTTTCTTTTTGTTTGGTTTAAAGTATTCTGCAAATTTTTCATGTTTTAAAATATAATAATTAAAATTACTTCTTGAACAATCTAATCCTTTTTCTCTAACCAAATATCTATAGAGATGAGATTTATAATAAAATATTTGGTCCGTTTCTGCTGAAAGCAAACTCGAAATGATATCATAAAAATCATCTATCTTTGATTTTTTAGATTTTCTAACTTTCTTTATATCTCCATCATAATACTTTTTAACTGTTCTTCTATCCACTCCTAATTCTCTAGCTATGGCACTAAAATTAGGTCTATCCAAATTATTAACCTCGACTAAAAGTTTTAGCTTATTTAAATCTTTTACTGATCTTAAAAATATTTCAGTATTAATGTTTATCATATAAATCATATTAATCACCATTAATACTGTGCTAAATTTTACCTTCTATTATACATAGACATATTAGCAACTCTGTACATTATTATCTTAGCATTTATATGTACTGCATCCGGCATGGCTGCTATATAGTAAGGTGGCAGTTCTGTAATCTCTGTCTGAACCTCCTTTTCGTACTCATAACTTTTTTCAAAGTCATTGATAAACTTTTCCTTTACCAAGATTGCTCTTGTCTTGTTCTCCTCGCTGGCTAATTCCACCAACTCGTCCATGAACTGAATTAACTCTCGTTTTGTCATTGCCAACCTCCTTTTTCGGGCAAAAAAAGTAGGACTTATTAGCAATGCCGGATAAACCGTTTTTAAGAGCTAATTCAGTCCTACATGAATTTTAATATTAAATTTCACCTCGCATTCTAATAAAAGCCATAACTCGACCATATCAGTAATCGAACATTATCTGACTTTTTGAAATGTAGGTCTTTGATTGTAAACAGCGCTGTCCTAACCTTAACCTAATGGCATAAAAAAATAGGACTAAATCAGTGCAAACCCTTGATTTTGTTGGGTTTCTCTTAATTTAGTCCTATTATAACAGGTCCATGGCGAGATACAAATATTTTTTCTGCCAACGCATCCTGTGAAAGCTTCATTGCTATTCTATATTTTTTTATTTGTTTTCCAATCTCCATACAATGTCCTCCTGCATTTTTAGTCTATAATATTAAGGAAAAATTTACTATAAAATATCTTTGATATTGGCTATTTTTCTTATGTCAAAAGTATTTGACACTCTCAAAAAACTTATTTTAAAGTTAATTATTTAAAAATAAATAATTCTTCAATAGGTGTATTAACAGCTTTAGAAATATCTATAGCTAATTTTAATGATGGATTATACTTGCCAGCTTCAAGCCTCATTATTGTTTCTCTTCTTACACCAACCATTTCTGCCAGTTGTTCTTGTGTCAAACCTTTTAATAAACGATATTTCTTTAAGATACAAATAAATTCAGCCATTAGTATTCCTCATTCTCAAATTTGTATAATAAATATTGTTGTAAAAATCCAGATAACCCAAATGCCAATCCAATTGTAGCTATTAAAAAACTTAATAACGCTTGAATTTCCTTAACTCTTGCTAATACTATTATTGCTACTAAGATAATGGCATTCAATGCAATCTTATTTGAAATTACTTCAGCTCTATATGCATTTATTTTAAAACGTTCATCTATTAAAGTATTAGACATTTTTCCTTCATAGTAAAAGCCAAAAAAACTAAAGAATGCAAAAAAGAAAAATGGAAATGGAGCTACTATGCCTTCAAGTAAAAAACCTATGAACCCTAGAAATCCAAGGAAACCAAAGAGTCCCATCTTAGGATTTATTGTTCTACTTTGTAATGGTTCATTCTTAAAAGATGTATTTACTAAAATCCCATTTTTAAATAATCTTATTAATATGTTTATAATTTTCATTTTATCCTCCTATACCAAAAGTGATATATCTATCACTTTATGATACAAATATATCACTTAAAAATTTTATTTTCAATACATCATCTTATAATTTTAGTAAAATAATGTATTAATTACCAAATAAATTATTTTTAAGTGTAAAATAACTAAAGTATTTATATATTCTTAATGCATATATAAATAAGTTTTTTAATTAAAACACATACTAATAGAAATTGGTTATGGAGGTTTTATAATGTTAAAAAATAAAATTTTAATCAGTGATGATAATCAAGACATAGTAGAAGTGCTAGCAACTAATGGCTGTGAAATATCTTGTGACAATAAGCCTATGAAAGAATTAGTGGCTAATTCTACAAATGCTGCACAAGAAAAACACGTTCCTCAAGTTCATGTTAATGGCAATATGGTAAAAGTAGATGTAGGAAGTGTCAAACACCCTATGGAAGAAGCTCATAGCATAGTTTGGGTCCATATAGTTACAAATCAAGGTACTCAACGTAAATATTTAAAACCAAATACTGATCCTGTTATCGAATTTGCTTTATGTCCTGATGAACAGTTAGAAGAAGTTTATGCTTACTGTAATCTTCATGGACTATGGATGACTAAAGCTCAATAAAATTATATTTAATTAGTAAAAAAGCAGATGAAGAAATTTCTTCATCTGCTATATCTATAGTTTTCTATTTTAAAAATAACTTGTCCTTTATTTTTAAATTTTTAACTAAAGCTAATAATGCCATTGATCCTACTACTAACATCCCCATTACAGATCTATCTCCTGTGTTAGGATTTGTACTTGGTTTTGTAACAGTTTCAGTTGGTTTATTTATATTTTCACCTGGTTTGTTTGTGTCTTCGCTTGGCTTATTTACATCTTCACCTGGTTTGTTTGTATTTCCACCTGTAATACTTCCATCTGGGTTTATAATACTTCCATCTTGGTTTGCAACGCTTCCATTCGGGCTTACAACACTTCCACTTCCTGGAGTTACATCATCCCCATTTGGTAATACTACCATACTTCCTTCTGGTACATTAACAGTTCCATCTGGATTTACCGTTGGTACACCACCATTGCCATTTGGTGTAATAACAGTTCCAGCTGGAACTACTATTGACTGATCATTACCTGTATCCCAAACAATATTTCCGTCTGGTAGCTCTACACGTCCTCCAGTTGGTACTGTTACATTTCCAAATTGATCAACATGTGGAGCTTGTCCATTTGCTCCTGGTCTAACAAATACATCATCTGCAGTTCCTAATTGACCATCTTGTCCAGCAATTCTAGCTGATCCATCTGTTTCTATAGATACTTGACTATGTACTATAGTACTCTTTTCTTGAATTAATAAAGTTTCATCATTAACATCTGCAAAAGATGTTGTTAATCCTATATTACTTATTGTTATTGCACCTGTTAATACTAAAACACTTGTCTTTTTTTTCATGTTTTCCTCAATTTTTCTACAATATTCGACTTTTTTCTTAAATTTTAACAGTAAATAGGGAATTTTTCAATACTAAATAATTTTTTATTATTTAATCTGTTGTGCTAGTTAAAATTATTTTCCAAATAAAGTAAATTGATTTTTTCAAAAAACAATATCCAATAAAGATTAGTATTTGTAAATATTAACCAAATACTAATCTTTTTATCTTAGCCATAGAATCATCATTTTTCATCAATTTATTTATTAGAAATGAAATATTATGAGCCAAAACTTTTATTGAGGTTCTAGTCATAAATCCTAGCATTGATTTACTTTTAACCTTATTTAAATTTAATTGTTCTGTTAATTGAGAAAAACTAGTTTCTATCCTTCTTCTAACTTTAAATAATAGTTGTCTTACTTCTTTTGGATAGTTATCTCTACTATTTGCCCTTTTTAAGAATAGTAAATCTATATCTCTTTCACTTTTTAATTCAGGCGTTAGCCTTTTGTTAATATATCCTTTATCTCCGATTATAGAGATAGATCTATATTTATCGCATAAATCCCATACCGCATTTCTATCATCTATGTTTGCTGGAGTTATAACATAATCAGTTAAAAATCCATCTACAGTAGTAAGTGCATGAAATTTAAATCCGAAATAAGTTTCTTTTTTAGAAGCGCATATTCCATAGGAGGCTTCGCCTTTGAAACACTTACTAAAACGAGCTCTTCCAAACTCACATACAGGAATAGGCATACTATCTATAACTCTTATATTGTTAGAGTAAAGTTGCATAAATTCAGATATATATCCTCTTATTTTAGATATTACTAAATGTAAATTTCTTTTAGTTCTATTAAATCTAGTTCTATCTCCTAATCTTGGAAATAGTTCTTTATATTCTCTTTTTAATAAACTAAAAAATGATTTCTCTGAGTCAATAGTTAAAAGTTCTCCAACTATACTAATAGTAATTATCTCACTATCTGAAAGTTTGCTATCCTTAATATTACGTCTATTCCTTATACCAATAGGTATAATTTCATTGTATATATCATCTATAATTACAAAAATATTTGTAAACAAATCTGTTAAATTTTCTAACTCCTGGATATAATAATTATTAAGCTCCAACATCATATAGTAAACCTCCTTTAAATTAGTATTGATAATCTTAGGTTGCTATATTTGTTGGAGTTTTATTATTGAAAAAATTAACTAGCACAACGAGTTAAATTAAATCTAAAATAACAACAAGGCTTTATACATTCAATAGTAGTATTAGCTTATTCTTTATACTTTAGAACCAAGAAAGAAGTCTAAATATAAAAATCGTCAAGAGGGGTCATATTTTATTGTAAAAATGTGACCCCTTTATATTTTTTGCATACTATAAAGAGTATTAACTATAATTTTAAACATTCAAAACATAGGAGACTTATTATGTTTAAAGATATTGACATAAATTCAAAATCAGAATTAGATCCATATTTTAAATTAGTAGATTATGAAGCTAGTGAGTATTGCTTTAGTACTATATATATGTGGAGGCATTTATTTAACACAAAATATTATATAGAAAATGATTTTGCAATAATACTTTTAGAATACGAAAAGAATGTATTTTCAATAATACCTTTATGTACAAAGGATAAATTATTATATGTTATAGACTTTGTACTAAATTATATAAAAAATGAGTATAAAAGAATACAATTAAAAGGTATAAATCAAGAAATAGCAGATATAATTAAAATCAATTATAAAGAAAAATTTATATATGAAAAAGAAA
>ERZ772818.1554-NODE-1554-length-19559-cov-5.251897_pt1 | contig 19559 bp, 14 predicted proteins | sample MGYA00580837_ERZ772818 | MGnify/ENA primary metagenome ERZ772818 (study PRJEB29015, sample SAMEA2737671) | human gut metagenome | biome: human gut; feature: human-associated habitat; material: faeces | place: China | collected 2012 ...
AGGTGGCGGTTTCGTAGCTGATGCCTTTCTCTTTCGCTTCTTTCTCAGTCAGACCAACCCATGCAACTTCTGGCTCGGTGTAGGCGATAGATGGGATCACTTTCGGATCGAAGTAGTGCTTCATGCCGGCGATAACTTCAGCGGCAACGTGACCTTCGTGAACACCTTTGTGCGCCAGCATTGGCTGACCGACGATATCGCCGATAGCAAAGATGTGCGGCACGTTAGTGCGCAGCTGTTTGTCAACGCGGATGAAGCCACGGTCGTCCACTTCCACGCCAGCTTTGCCCGCGTCGAGGTTTTTACCGTTCGGCACACGGCCGATAGCCACCAGCACGGCGTCGTAACGCTGTGGTTCGGATGGGGCTTTTTTGCCTTCCATGGAAACGTAAATACCGTCTTCTTTCGCTTCAACGGCAGTCACTTTGGTTTCCAGCATCAGGTTGAATTTCTTGCTGATGCGTTTGGTGAAGACTTTAACGATGTCTTTGTCGGCAGCCGGGATAACCTGGTCGAACATTTCAACCACGTCGATCTCTGAACCCAGCGCATGGTACACGGTACCCATTTCCAGACCGATGATACCGCCGCCCATAACCAGCAGACGCTTAGGAACGGTTTTCAACTCCAGCGCATCGGTGGAATCCCACACGCGTGGATCTTCATGTGGAATGAATGGCAGTTCGATTGGGCGAGAGCCTGCCGCGATGATCGCGTTGTCGAAGTTAATCACGGTTTTACCGTTTTCACCTTCCACTTCCAGGGTGTTCGCACCGGTGAATTTACCCAGACCGTTTACCACTTTCACTTTACGGCCTTTGGCCATACCCGCCAGACCGCCGGTCAGCTGAGTGATAACTTTCTCTTTCCAGGTACGAATTTTGTCGATGTCGGTCTTCGGCTCGCCGAAGACGATACCGTGTTCAGCCAGCGCTTTGGCTTCTTCGATAACTTTCGCTACGTGCAGCAGCGCTTTAGAAGGGATACAGCCGACGTTCAGACAAACACCGCCGAGGGTGCTGTAACGTTCTACGATTACGGTTTCCAGACCTAAATCCGCGGCGCGAAATGCTGCGGAATAACCTGCCGGGCCTGCCCCAAGTACTACGACCTGAGTTTTGATTTCTGTGCTCATCATGACCTCTTAATGTATACCCGTCGTCCACCGGGTCGTTCTATCCGCCCGTATTTTACAAAATTGTTAACAATTTTGAAACAACAAACGGCTCACGAATTATCGCTTTCACCAATAACCTCAAAAACCCCATGAGATTATCAGAAAAAAGCCGGCCGATTGGCCGGCTTTTCGATTACATCACCAGGCGGCGAATGTCGCTCAGCATGTTGTTAATGATGGTGATGAAACGCGCACCATCAGCCCCGTCGATCACGCGGTGGTCGAAGGACAGAGAGATTGGCATCATCAGACGCGGTACGAACTCTTTGCCATTCCACACCGGCTCCATCGCGGACTTGGACACACCGAGGATAGCCACTTCCGGCGCGTTCACAATCGGCGCGAAGTGGGTGGTACCCAGGCCGCCGATGCTGGAGATGGTGAAGCAGCCGCCCTGCATTTCGCCGGCAGTCAGCTTACCATCACGCGCTTTCTTGGAGATGGTGGTCAGTTCACGGGACAGCTCTGTGACGCTCTTCTTGTTCACGTCTTTGAAGACCGGAACAACCAGACCATTTGGCGTATCAACCGCAACACCGATGTTGATGTATTTCTTCAGCGTCAGCTTCTGGCCGTCTTCGGACAGGGAGCTGTTGAAGCGTGGCATCTGTTCCAGCGCCGCCGCAACCGCTTTCATGATGAAGACCACTGGGGTGAACTTCACGTCCAGCTTACGCTTCTCAGCTTCGGCGTTCTGCTGTTTACGGAACGCTTCCAGATCGGTGATATCGGTCTTATCGAAGTGGGTAACGTGCGGGATCATCACCCAGTTACGGCTCAGGTTAGCACCGGAGATTTTCTGGATACGGCCCAGTTCCACTTCTTCGATTTCGCCGAACTTGCTGAAGTCCACTTTCGGCCATGGCAGCATGCCCGGGATACCGCCGCCAGCGGCTGCCGCAGGTGCAGCTTCGGCGCGTTTCACCGCGTCTTTCACGTAAGCCTGAACGTCTTCGCGCAGGATACGACCTTTACGGCCGGTGCCCTTCACTTTCGCCAGGTTCACGCCGAATTCGCGCGCCAGGCGACGGATCAGCGGAGTCGCGTGGACATAAGCGTCGTTTTCAGCGAACTCAGATTTTTCTGCTTTAGCAGCAGGGGCAGCAGCCGGTTTAGCAGCCTGAGCCGGTGCAGCAGCCGGTGCCGGAGCAGCCGCAGCAGCAGGAGCGGCGGCAGGTGCAGCGCCTTCCACTTCGAAGACCATGATCAGAGAGCCGGTAGAGACTTTGTCGCCGGTGCTGATTTTGATCTCTTTAACGGTACCCGCGAACGGCGCAGGCACTTCCATGGAAGCTTTGTCGCCTTCAACGGTGATCAGTGACTGTTCAGCGGCAACTTTGTCGCCCACTTTCACCATCACTTCGGTCACTTCAACTTCATCACCGCCGATGTCTGGTACGTTAACGTCTTTCACGCCGCCAGCAGCCGCTGGTGCAGCAGCCGGAGCCGGAGCAGCTTCCGCTTTCGCTGGAGCCGCAGCGCCTTCAGAGCCCGCCACTTCGAAAATCATGATCAGGGAACCCGTAGACACTTTGTCACCGGTGTTGATCTTGATCTCTTTAACGGTACCGGCGAATGGCGCTGGTACTTCCATAGAGGCTTTATCGCCTTCTACGGTGATCAGTGACTGCTCAGCCGCAACGGTATCGCCCACTTTCACCAGGATTTCAGTGACTTCAACTTCGTCACCGCCGATGTCAGGCACGTTCACTTCTTTCGCTGCCGCGGCCGCTGCTGGAGCAGCAGCAGGAGCGGCTTCTTTCTTCTCTTCCTGCGCAGGTGCAGCAGTTGCTGCACCGTCGGCGGAATCGAAAATCATGATCAGTTTGCCAGTCTCGGTTTTATCGCCAACAGAGACTTTGATCTCTTTAACGATGCCAGCCTGAGGAGACGGGACTTCCATAGAAGCTTTGTCGCCTTCTACGGTGATCAGCGACTGTTCAGCTTCAACTTTGTCGCCCACTTTGACCAGGATCTCGGTGATTTCAACTTCATCAGCCCCGATGTCCGGTACTTTGATTTCGATAGCCATTATTCTTTTACCTCTTACGCCAGACGCGGGTTAACTTTATCTGCATCGATGTTGAATTTAGTAATTGCGTCTGCAACCACTTTCTTATCGATTTCGCCACGTTTAGCCAGTTCGCCCAGTGCTGCTACAACCACGTAGGAAGCATCAACTTCGAAGTGGTGACGCAGGTTTTCGCGGCTGTCAGAACGACCGAAGCCGTCAGTACCCAGTACGCGATAATCATCAGCTGGAACGTAAGTACGAACCTGCTCAGCGAACAGTTTCATATAGTCAGTAGACGCCACCGCTGGCGCGTCGTTCATCACCTGAGCGATGTACGGAACGCGTGGGGTTTCCATTGGGTGCAGCATGTTCCAGCGCTCACAATCCTGGCCATCACGCGCCAGTTCAGTGAAGGAGGTAACAGAGTACACATCGGAACCCACACCGTAGTCTTTCGCCAGGATCTGCGCTGCTTCACGAACGTGACGCAGGATAGAACCGGAGCCCAGCAGCTGAACTTTACCTTTGCTACCTTCGATGGTTTCGAGTTTGTAGATACCTTTACGGATACCTTCCTCGGCACCTGCTGGCATTGCCGGCATGTGGTAGTTTTCGTTCAGGGTGGTGATGTAGTAGTAAATATTCTCTTGCGCTTCACCGTACATGCGCTGCAAGCCGTCATGCATGATGACTGCCACTTCGTACGCGTAAGACGGATCGTAAGAGATACAGTTAGGGATAGTCAGAGACTGAATGTGGCTATGACCATCTTCGTGCTGTAGACCTTCACCGTTCAGGGTCGTACGACCAGAAGTACCCCCGATCAGGAAGCCGCGAGCCTGCTGATCGCCTGCCTGCCAGCACAGGTCACCGATACGCTGGAACCCGAACATGGAGTAGTAGATGTAGAACGGGATCATCGGCAGGTTGTTGGTGCTGTAAGAGGTCGCAGCAGCCAGCCAGGATGCGCCTGCACCCAGTTCGTTGATACCTTCCTGAAGGATCTGGCCTTTCTCGTCTTCTTTGTAGTATGCAACCTGCTCACGGTCCTGAGGGGTGTACTGCTGGCCGTTCGGGCTGTAGATACCGATCTGACGGAACAGACCTTCCATACCGAAAGTACGCGCTTCGTCGGCGATGATTGGAACCAGACGATCTTTGATCGACTTGTTCTTCAGCATCACGTTCAGGGCACGAACGAAAGCGATAGTGGTAGAGATCTCTTTGTTCTGCTCTTCCAGCAGCTGAGAGAAATCTTCCAGCGCTGGCAGTTCCAGCTTCTCGGTGAAGTTAGGCTGACGAGCAGGCAGGTAGCCTTTCAGCGCCTGACGACGTTCGTGCAGGTACTTGTGTTCTTCAGACCCTTCCGGGAAGGTGATGTAAGACAGTTTTTCTACCTGCTCATCGGTCACTGGAACGTTGAAACGGTCGCGGATATAACGCACGCCGTCCATGTTCATTTTCTTAACCTGGTGAGCGATGTTCTTACCTTCTGCGGTATCACCCATGCCGTAACCTTTGATGGTGTGGGCCAGGATCACAGTCGCTTTACCTTTGGTTTCACGCGCTTTTTTCAGTGCAGCGTAAACTTTCTTCGGATCGTGACCACCGCGGTTCAGCGCCCAGATCTGCTCGTCAGTCCAGTCTGCAACCAGTGCTGCGGTTTCAGGATATTTGCCGAAGAAGTGCTCACGAACGTAGGCACCGTCTTTGGATTTGAAGGTCTGGTAGTCGCCGTCAACGGTTTCGTTCATCAGCTGGATCAGTTTACCGCTGGTGTCTTTACGCAGCAGTTCATCCCAACGACCGCCCCACATCACTTTGATCACGTTCCAGCCAGCACCTGCGAAGATGCCTTCCAGTTCGTTGATGATCTTGCCGTTACCGGTTACCGGACCATCCAGACGTTGCAGGTTACAGTTGATGATGAAGCACAGGTTGTCCAGCTTCTCACGGGTCGCGATGGTGATCGCGCCTTTAGATTCTGGCTCATCCATTTCACCGTCGCCCAGGAAGGCGTAAACGGTCTGCTCAGAGGTGTCTTTCAGACCACGGTGTTCCAGGTACTTCAGGAATTTAGCCTGATAGATCGCACCGATTGGACCCAGACCCATAGATACGGTCGGGAACTGCCAGAACTCAGGCATCAGTTTAGGGTGCGGGTAAGAAGACAGACCCTTACCGTGAACTTCCTGACGGAAGTTGTTCATCTGCTCTTCAGTCAGACGACCTTCCAGGAAGGCACGTGCATAGATGCCCGGAGAGATGTGGCCCTGGAAGTACACCAGATCGCCACCGTCTTTCTCGTTAGCTGCACGGAAGAAGTGGTTGAAGCACACTTCGTAAATGGTCGCAGAAGACTGGAAGGACGCCATGTGGCCACCCAGTTCCAGGTCTTTCTTGGATGCGCGCAGAACGGTCATGATGGCGTTCCAGCGGATAGCAGAACGGATACGGCGTTCCAGATCCAGATTGCCCGGGTATTCCGGTTCGTCTTCGACGGCAATCGTGTTTACGTAGTTGCTAGCCCCTGCACCTGAAGCCACTTTCACGCCGCCTTTGCGTGCTTCAGAAAGCAGCTGATCAATCAGATACTGAGCGCGCTCAACACCTTCTTCACGGATGACCGATTCGATCGCCTGTAGCCAGTCGCGAGTTTCGATCGGATCCACGTCATTTTGGAGACGTTCTGACATGGGGGTATTCCTTATCTATCTAATACGTTGATTTGTCTGGAACCTGTCCCATTGTATTTTCGCCAGAAAACACAATAAGACAGGTTCTGCGTTTAGTTGCCGCGCTCTAAAAGTACCTGGCGCTTAATCCTTTCGTTGCTGTATGCGGCGTAATGAACGTTCGCGACGCGATTGTTCACGGCTGCGGTCCAGCAAGATTTCCTCAATGAAAGCCAGATGGCGGTGCGACGCTTCGCGCGCCTGCTCCGGTTCCCCGGCCATTATCGCCTCGAATACTCGGGTGCGATGGTTGCTTACCAGCGGGAGCATCTCCCGACGGGCATACAACAATTCAAAATTCTGACGAACGTTCTGGGCCAGCATCGGCTCCATGCAGCGTAGCAGATGGAGGAGCACCACGTTGTGCGCCGCTTCGGTGACGGCAATTTGATACTGGACGACGGCGCTGGACTCGGCGTCTAAATCGCCGGACTGCTGTGCCCGTTCAATGGCCTGATGCAGCTCGCGAATACGTATGCGGTCTTCATCAGTGCTGCGAAGGGCGGCGTAATAGGCCGCGATACCTTCCAGCGCGTGACGGGTCTCAAGCAGATCAAACTGGGATTCTGGGTGGTCAGAGAGAAGTTCTACCAGCGGGTCGCTGAAGCTCTGCCACAGGCTGTTTTGCACAAAGGTTCCGCCACCCTGGCGACGGAGCAACAGGCCCTTTGCTTCGAGACGTTGAATCGCCTCACGCAGAGAGGGACGTGAAACGTCGAACTGTTTTGCCAGCTCGCGTTCTGGCGGGAGCTTCTCGCCCGGGCGCAGTGTCCCTTCGAGAATTAAAAACTCCAGCTGCTGCTCAATCACATCGGAAAGTTTTGGTTGGCGAATTTTGCTGTAGGCCATATTCCCTGTCTTACGCCTTTTTGCCCGGAGTCAATTGGTCTTACCAATTTCATGTTCGTATCGCTAAAGTAACAAAGTATTCACCTTCTGTCCATATTGGTTTTGATTGAAATCAGTAAACCCGGCACATTTTAACAACCTTACAGAACTAACGTTTCAGGAATGTAACTTTGCACAAATGAAATGGTTACTACCAAAGAGGCAGTTTTAACCATAGTGAAACGAGGGTTTTCGCAATCTGAAGCGATTCAACAAGGCAAAAAATGAAAATTCGCCCTCTTCTGACGCATTTCTATTCTATAGGTTGGGGTATGAGGGGTTAACGTACCGATTTACAATTGGTTTCTTTTTATTCAAGTCGTCATCGCCCCTTCATAAAGCAGGTGCATTCGCTGGCGCTTACCACTATTCTGGCGCTAACGGAAGCCATCTCCGCTTTTTTCGGTATCGTTAACCGTAAAGAAATAAATACAGAATATGGACTTTCATAATTACACACGCACAGCGTGAACATAACAACCACACACGAGGTTTCAAATGGAAGCTCAACAGCATGGCGATCAGCTAAAGCGCGGCCTTAAAAACCGCCATATACAGCTCATCGCCCTGGGCGGTGCTATTGGTACTGGCCTGTTTCTGGGCAGTGCATCGGTTATCCAGTCGGCCGGTCCGGGCATTATTTTGGGGTACGCGATAGCGGGTTTCATTGCATTTCTGATTATGCGTCAGTTAGGGGAAATGGTTGTTGAGGAGCCGGTCGCAGGCTCATTCAGCCACTTCGCCTATAAATACTGGGGCAGCTTCGCAGGTTTCGCCTCGGGCTGGAACTATTGGGTTCTGTACGTTCTGGTTGCCATGGCCGAGCTGACCGCCGTCGGGAAATATATTCAGTTCTGGTACCCGGAGATCCCTACCTGGGCGTCTGCGGCGGCCTTCTTCGTCCTGATTAACGCCATTAACCTCACCAACGTAAAAGTGTTCGGTGAGATGGAGTTCTGGTTTGCCATCATCAAAGTGATTGCCGTTGTAGCGATGATCATCTTCGGCGGCTGGCTGCTGTTCAGCGGCAACGGCGGCCCGCAGGCCACCGTGCGCAACCTTTGGGAGCAAGGCGGGTTCTTGCCTCACGGCATGACCGGCCTGGTGATGATGATGGCGATCATTATGTTCTCCTTCGGCGGTCTGGAGCTGGTGGGCATCACCGCCGCGGAAGCCGACAACCCGGAACAGAGCATCCCGAAAGCCACAAATCAGGTTATCTACCGCATCCTGATCTTCTATGTGGGCTCCCTGGCGGTGCTGCTCTCGCTGCTGCCATGGACGCGCGTCACGGCGGATACCAGCCCGTTTGTGCTCATCTTCCACGAGCTGGGCGATACCTTCGTGGCGAACGCGCTCAACGTCGTGGTGCTGACCGCTGCGCTCTCCGTTTATAACAGCTGCGTTTACTGCAACAGCCGTATGCTGTTCGGCCTGGCGCAACAGGGCAACGCACCGAAAGCGCTGCTCACCGTTGATAAGCGTGGCGTACCGGTTAATACCATCATCGTGTCGGCGGTCGTGACGGCGCTGTGCGTGCTGATTAACTACCTGGCCCCGGAATCAGCCTTCGGTCTGCTGATGGCGCTGGTGGTTTCCGCCCTGGTGATTAACTGGGCAATGATTAGCCTCGCGCACATCAAGTTCCGCCGCGCCAAGCAGCAGCAGGGCGTAACCACGCGCTTCCCTGCCCTGCTCTATCCGCTGGGGAACTGGGTTTGCCTGCTGTTCATGGCAGCTGTACTGGTCATCATGCTCATCACCCCAGGCATGGCGATTTCCGTCTACCTGATCCCGGTCTGGATTGCGATCCTCGGCGTGGGTTATATGGTGAAACAGAAAAATGCCAAAACGGTGAAAGCGCACTAAATGTTTTCTCGCTGTACTCGCGGTTGCGGGTACAGCGTCTTGTTACCTTCCTCACAAATTCGCGCCAACAGCAAAATCCTCCATATCACCGCCTTTATATTGCAACGCATATATTCGTTTGCCAGCGAATAATTCTCTCCATACCGAAACCCGGAGAGCTGTCGATGAATAACAACAAACTGTCAGTAAAAGAAAAGATCGGCTATGGCATGGGTGACGCCGGATGCAACATTATCTTTGGCGCCATCATGTTATTTGTTAACTATTTTTATACGGATATTTTTGGTCTGGCTCCTGCACTGGTTGGCGTTTTACTCCTGTCCGTGCGCGTCATTGATGCCGTAACGGACCCGATCATGGGCGCGATTGCTGACCGTACCCGCAGCAAATATGGCCGGTTTCGTCCATGGCTGCTGTGGATTGCCTTCCCCTATGCGCTGTTCAGCATTCTGATGTTCACCACGCCAGAGTGGAGCTATAACAGCAAAGTTATCTATGCCTTTGTCACCTACTTCCTGCTGTCGCTGACCTATACCGCCATCAATATTCCGTACTGCTCGCTCGGCGGCGTGATCACCAACGACCCGAAAGAGCGCGTTGCCTGCCAGTCCTACCGTTTTGTTATGGTTGGTATCGCCACGCTGCTGCTGTCGCTAACGCTCCTGCCAATGGCCGACTGGTTCGGTGGGGATAACAAAGCCAAAGGCTACCAGATGGCGATGACCGTGCTGGCGCTGATTGGTACCTGCATGTTCCTGTTCTGCTTCGCCACGGTGCGCGAGCGTGTGCGTCCGGCGGTGCAAACCCATGACGAACTGAAAAACGACCTGAAAGACGTGTGGAAGAACGACCAGTGGGTGCGGATCCTGCTGTTAACCCTGTGCAACGTCTGCCCTGGCTTTATCCGCATGGCGGCCACCATGTATTACGTCACCTGGGTCATGGGGCAAAGCACCCATTTCGCCACGCTGTTTATCAGCCTGGGCGTTGTCGGCATGATGTTCGGCAGTATGCTGGCGAAAGTGCTGACCGACCGCTGGTGCAAGCTGAAGGTCTTCTTCTGGACCAACATCGCGCTGGCGATTTTCTCCTGCGCCTTCTACTTCTTCGACCCGAAAGCGACGACAACCATTGTTGTGCTTTACGTCCTGCTGAACATCCTGCACCAGATCCCATCCCCGCTGCACTGGTCCCTGATGGCCGACGTGGACGACTACGGTGAATGGAAAACCGGGAAACGTATCACCGGGATCAGCTTCTCCGGCAACATCTTCTTCCTGAAACTGGGTCTGGCGATTGCCGGGGCAATGGTCGGTTTCCTGCTCTCCTGGTACGGCTACGATGCGGGCGCAAAAGCGCAGAGCGCGGATGCCATCAACGGGATCGTGCTGCTCTTTACCGTCATTCCTGGCATTGGATACTTAATTACCGCGGGCGTAGTACGTCTGCTGAAAGTGGACCGTGAGACCATGAAGCAGATCCAGTCCGATCTGGAAAAGCGTCGCACCAACTATCGCGAGCTGAACGATTATCAGGAACTCAAAGCCGCTGAGACTAAATAAGGAAAGCCGAATGCAAACCTGGCCAAACCCGTTTATTGAACAACGCGCCGACCCGTATATCCTGCGTCACGATGGGCAATATTACTTTATCGCCTCCGTACCGGAGTACGATCGGCTGGCGATCCGCCGCGCGGACTCGCTGGAAGGTTTACGCGATGCCGAAGAGGTGGTTGTCTGGCGCAAGCCCGACACCGGCCCGATGAGCCAGCTGATCTGGGCACCGGAACTGCATCATATCGACGGCAGTTGGTACATCTATTTTGCCGCCACGCATACCCAGGCGCTCGATCATCTCGGGATGTTCCAGCATCGCATGTTTGCCATTGAATGCGCAGATCGCGATCCGCTCACCGGTACGTGGGTAGAAAAAGGGCAAATCAAAACCCCGTTTGACACCTTCGCGCTGGATGCCACCACCTTTGTTCATCAGGGTAAACGCTGGTATCTGTGGGCGCAAAAAGCCCCGGACATTTCCGGTAACTCCAATCTTTACCTGTGTGAAATGGAAAATCCGTGGACGCTGAAAGGCGAGCCGGTGATGCTCAGTAAACCGGAATATGACTGGGAGTGCCGCGGGTTCTGGGTCAATGAAGGCCCGGCGGTGCTGTTCCATGGCGATAAGCTGTTTATCAGCTATTCCGCCAGCGCCACCGACGAGAACTACTGCATGGGATTACTGTGGGCAGACCTGAATGCCGATCCGCAAAACCCGGCTAACTGGCATAAATCCCCGCGCCCGGTGTTCGTCACCAGCTACGAAAACCGTCAGTATGGGCCAGGCCATAACAGCTTTACGCAGACGCCGGAAGGCGAAGATGTGCTGGTCTACCACGCGCGAAACTACACTGAAATTGAAGGCGATCCGCTTTACGATCCCAATCGCCATACTCGCCTGAAACTCATCCGCTGGAACGAAAACGGGATGCCTGAATTCGGCATCCCGCCCGCAGATACACCGTAACGGCTTCGGCGCGCTGGCTTAAACCAGCGTGCCGTAAATCGTCAGCAGCGCCACAATCACCACCACCACAAACGACGTTTTCTTCGCCATCGAGACGGCAGCCTTTGGCGTTGCGACTTTGTCCGTGTGCGGCTCACGCGCCAGCGAGAACTGTGCCAGTCGGGTTAAAACCTGATACTGCGAGGTATGACGGTCAGCAAGGGAGACAAACCACGCGGGCAGCGCCTTTTCACCGTGACCGATGAGGGCATAGACCACGCCTACCAGACGCACCGGAAGCCAGTCGAGCACGTGCAGGATGGCATCAATGCCGGACTGTAGACGTTCATGCGGCGTAAGATAGCGGGCAAGCCAGGTCTGCCAGGCGCGCAGGAACGCGTAACCCATCAGCAGTACCGGCCCCCAGGGCCCGCCCACCACGAACCAGAACAGCGGCGCCAGGTAGTAACGGAAGTTAATCCACAGCAGCGCGTTTTGCAGCTCCCGCAGAAACTCGCGTTCATCGCAGTCCGGCGGTACGCCGTGGATCATCGTCAACTCGCTCGCCATCGCGCCGCGCGCGTGGGCATCATCCCGGGAAGCGGCTTTCAGATACGCGTGATAGTGCAAACGCACCTTGCCCGCGCCAATACACAGCACGCCGAGCAGGATCCACACCACCAGCAGCGGCACGTTGAAAAAGAGGCCGTAAAGCGAGCGCAGCAACAGGAACGTAATGGCCATCACGCCTGCCGCCATCAGCAGCGTGCGCAGCATGGAAAAATGCCTGATGCGGCGGAATAACACCTCCAGCCGATGATCCAGATGCCAGTGCTCGCCGAGCTTAAACAGGCGTTCAGCGATCATAACCAGCAGCATGGTAAACAACGTCATGTTATCTCCTTATCTGACGACGTGGTAAGCATGGCGTGAAACCGGGACCAGTCAAACGCCGGGCCGGGGTCGGTTTTTCTTTCGGGGGCGATGTCGCTGTGCCCTGTAATATTGTCTGCAATGGCGGGATAGCGCCCGATTAACGTTTGCGTTACAGCAACCAGTTTCTCATATTGCGCATCGGTGTAAGGCGTGGTGTCCGTTCCTTCCAGTTCAATTCCAATGGAGAAATCATTGCACCGCTCGCGCCCCTGATACTTCGACACGCCGGCATGCCAGGCACGCTTATCAAAAGGAACATACTGAACCACTTCGCCATCACGACGGATCAGACAGTGCGCCGATACGCGCAGATGCGCAATCTCAGCAAAGAAGGAGTGGGCATCGGGATCTATCGTTCCAGTGAATAACGCATCGATCCACGGACCGCCAAACTCACCCGGCGGGAGACTAATATTGTGAACCACCAGCAGTGTGGGCTTTTCATCCTCCGGGCGGCAGTCGTGGTGCGGCGACGGTACATGCCGCGCGTCCACCAGCCATCCGTTTTCTAACAACATGCTGGAACTCCTTATCTATGGTGCTGTTACTCGGTTCAGAGTAGCATGTTTCAATATTATGATTCGTTACCAATTTGGAGTTTTATCATGCCGCCTCGCCGCTATAACCCCGACCACCGACGTGACGCGCTTCTGGAACGTATTAATAGTGATATCCCGGCAAGCGTTGCCCATGCCCTGAGAGAAGACCTCGGCGGTGACGTCAGCGCCGATAACGATATTACCGCCCAATTGTTGCCAAAAGAGACACGCTCGCATGCGGTGGTTATCACCCGTGAAGCAGGGGTTTTCTGCGGCAAACGCTGGGTTGAGGAGGTCTTTACCCAGCTGGCGGGCGACGAGGTGCAGGTAACATGGCACGTTGAGGACGGCGATGCGGTCACGGCGAATCAGCCACTGTTCGAACTGGACGGCCCGTCCCGCGTCTTGCTGACCGGTGAACGCACCGCGCTCAATTTTGTGCAAACGCTCTCTGGCGTTGCCAGTGAAGTACGCCGCTACGTTGACCTGCTGGCAGGCACCCGCACGCAGCTGCTGGATACCCGTAAAACCCTGCCGGGCCTGCGCACCGCGCTGAAATACGCGGTACTCTGCGGTGGCGGCGCCAACCATCGTCTGGGGCTATCCGATGCCTTCCTGATCAAAGAGAACCACATTATTGCCTCTGGCTCGGTGCGTCAGGCCGTGGAAAAAGCCTTCTGGCTGCATCCGGATGTGCCCGTCGAAGTGGAAGTGGAAACGCTGGAGGAGCTGGACGAGGCCATTAAAGCGGGGGCTGACATCATCATGCTCGATAACTTCGACACGGAGCAGATGCGTGAAGCGGTCAAACGCACAAACGGCCAGGCGCAGCTTGAGGTGTCCGGCAACGTGACGTTCGACACCATCCGCGAATTTGCTGAAACCGGCGTCGATTACATCTCCGTAGGCGCCCTGACCAAGCACGTCCGCGCCCTCGACCTCTCGATGCGCTTCAAATAAATTATCCCCCCTCTCCGCCCGGAGAGGGGAAATACGAAACCGCTCGCAATTACGCTGTCCTTCTCTGCAATACTGAATCATTTCCCTGAAAGCCCCTTCACGTTCACGCTTTTGCCCCTCGTTTCTGCGCGCAGTCACTGCCACAGTAGCGCCACTTAACATAAGGAGCAGACATGAACAGACAACAAGGATTTACCCTGATTGAGCTAATGGTAGTCATTGGCATTATTGCCATCCTGAGCGCGATTGGCGTCCCGGCCTATCAGAACTACCTGCGAAAAGCGGCGCTCACCGATATGCTGCAAACGTTCATCCCCTACCGCACCGCCATTGAGCTTTGCGCCCTGGATCGTGGTGGTGTGGATCGCTGCGACGCAGGCACCAATGGCATCCCCTCCCCGACAACCACACGTTACGTTTCAGCGATGAGCGTGGCGAAGGGGATCGTATCGTTAACAGGGCAGGAAAGCCTTAACGGACTTGAAGTGCTCATGACACCGATCTGGAGCGACGGTAACGGTATGACGGGCTGGACGCGTGACTGCAAAATTGCGTCCGACACGGCGCTCAGACAAGCCTGTGAAGATGTTTTCCGCTTCGACAACAACTGACAGGAGTGGACAATGAATACCGAACAGCTTATGACGCTCTGTCAGCGCCATCACGCACTGCTACTCGCAAGCGACACCGAGATGATCAGCATTGCGGTGGTGGGTAATCCTGCCTCTGAGCTGATGGAAGCGTTACGCTTCGCCACGCAGAAACGTATTGATATTGAGTGCTGGACGGCTGAACGGATGGAAAAACGGCTTCAGTCCCTCTCATCATCACACCTGCCGGGCATCGTGCCAAACTCAGCCGCTGACGTGCTCAGTACAACCTTGCAGCAGGCAGTAAACCAGCGGGCTTCTGACATCCATATTGAACCGACGGAGCACGGTTACCAGATCCGTTTGCGAATCGACGGTGTTCTCTACCCGCAACCGCCGATCTCTGCCGCCCTCGGGACGACGCTTGCCGCACGCCTGAAGGTGCTGGGTCAACTGGATATTGCGGAGCGCCGCCTGCCGCAGGACGGTCAGTTTACGGTGGAGCTGGCAAGCGTCCCCGTCTCTTTTCGTATCGCAACCCTTCCCTGTAGCGGTGGAGAAAAAATCGTGCTTCGTCTGCTTCACCAGGTACAGCAGGCTCTGGAGCTTGAACAGCTGGGGATGAGCGCAGACCAGCAGGCCCGTTTTGCCGAGGCGCTTAACAGCCCTCAGGGGTTGATTCTGGTCACCGGCCCGACCGGTAGCGGGAAAACGGTGACGCTGTATAGCGCGTTACAGGCGCGAAATACACCTGACGTTAATATTTGCAGCGTGGAAGATCCCGTTGAAATCCCGCTTGCAGGCTTAAACCAGACGCAGATTAATCCGCGTGCGGGGCTGACCTTCCAGAGCGTGCTGCGCGCCCTGCTCAGGCAGGATCCTGACATCATTATGGTAGGTGAAATTCGTGACGGCGAAACGGCAGAAATTGCCATTAAGGCGGCACAAACCGGGCATCTGGTGCTGTCCACCCTCCATACTAATTCGACGACTGAAACGCTGGTACGGCTGCAACAGATGGGTGTCGCGCGCTGGATGATCTCTTCGGCGCTCTCGATGGTGATTGCCCAACGGCTGGTGCGCCGTTTATGCCCGTACTGCCGACAGGAAGCCAGCCGCCACACCGAATTACCCCGCACGCTGTGGCCCCGGCCGCTTCCTCGCTGGCAACCCACCGGCTGCGATCGCTGCTACCACGGTTTTTATGGTCGCGTAGCCATTTTTGAAGTGCTCGTCATCGACGACACGCTGCGGCAGGCCATCGCCAGCGGAGCAAGCACGGAGGTGATTGGGTCCAGCGCTCGTCAGGCGGGAATGACCTCATTGTTTGAGCATGGCTGCATGGCCGTAGAGCAAGGGCTGACTACGCTCGAAGAGTTGTTGCGCGTCCTGGGAATGCCAGATGGCTGCTAATTCGCTCTGGCGCTGGCGTGCCCTGACCACCGAGGGGGAGGTGCAAACCGGCACCCTCTGGGCCATCGACCGTAACGCAGCTTACACGGCTCTGGTGCTTAAACAGCTGCACCCGCTGGCGCTAAAACGCTGCCAGCAGCACCACCGATGGCAAGTGCAGCACTGCTACGATATTTTTCGCCAGCTCGCCACGCTGCTACAGGCCGGACTCATGCTGTCCCAAAGCCTGCACATGCTGGCGGAACAGCATCCTTTGCAGCACTGGCAGGCGCTGCTGCACAGTCTTGCTGATGACCTGAGCGAAGGTTTCGCTCTGTCAGAGGCCATGAAGAAATGGCCAGAGGTGTTTAGCCCCCTTTATGTCTCGATGGTGAAGACGGGTGAACTGACGGGTAAGCTCGAAGCCTGCTGCCGTCAGCTTGCGCAGCAACAAAAATCCCAGCAGCAGCTCAGTGCAAAGGTGAAGAAAGCGCTGCGCTATCCGCTGATCATCCTGACGCTGGCCGTTTTCGTGGTGCTGGCGGACGGCCACGCCGTCGAAACGGTCCACGTTCCAGCCCTTCAGCTCCACGCCCCGGAAAATGCCCATGTCCGGCAATGTGGGACCCCAGTCCCAGCCGGACTGGTACATGGCCTTGCGCAGGTGGGCGGCGCCGGGAAGGGTGTCGCCGTCGTTCATGTACAGGTAGTGCTTGTGCTGCTGTTGGGCGAAGTAGCGCCGGGGGGACTTGAATTCCAGCCGGAGGGTGTTTTCCCCGGCTGTCAGCAGGGGCTTGACCTCGTAGACGTACTCCCGGTGCATATTTTTGACCTTGCCCAGCAGGGTGCCGTTCAGGTAAATATGGCAGATGGTGTCAAGCCCATGAAATACCAGCTCGATATGTTCCCGCGTGAGCAGAGCGGGCGGGGCGGAAAAGACGGATTCAAAGACGCAGTCCTTTTCGGCCAGATATTGCAGCTCCCGCTCATTTGTGCCGTAGAAGGGGTCGGGGATTTTTCCGTGGTCATAGAGCACGCTGTACATGGTGCAGGGCGCCTGACAGGACAAAGGCCCAAGGTTGTCATAGTACAGTGTCCAATCTTGAATGTTCATGAAGGTTCCTCCAGATTCGGGATTTGCTGTTATTATGGCGCAAAACGGCGAAGGTTTCAAGTCCCAATCTTCCGGGGCGGCCATCGGGGAAGAAAGAACGGATGAAACCGCAAAATTCGCAAAAAAAGTATTGCCAAACGGTGCAAAGCATGTTATAATGCTCTGTGTGTCCGGCCGAAGGGCGCCGCGCCAACATTGGGATGTCGCCAAGCGGTAAGGCACCAGACTTTGACTCTGGCATTCGTCGGTTCAAATCCGGCCATCCCAGCCAAGCAATGATCCGCTAGCTCAGTTGGCAGAGCAACTGCCTTTTAAGCAGTGGGTCCGGGGTTCGAATCCCCGGCGGGTCACCAGAAAAAGCACGCTTCGGCGTGCTTTTTCGCTTATTTCAGAAGACCAAAGGCCTTTTGAAATAAAGGGTCTGACAGTCTGCTGCGCGCACGCCCTGGCCGCCTGCGGGCTGCTTTCCTCTGCGAGGTTTTTGACACGTTGACATCCGGCTGTCGTGTGACAACCGGATGTTTCGTATGTATCTGTATTCTCAAACACCGGAGGGCTGCTTTTCCCGGATGACGCAGGGATTTCCCATGACGATGCTGTTGGCGGGAACGTCCTTCATCACCACGGCACCCGCGCCGATGGTCACGTTGTCCCCGATGGTAATGCCCCCGGCGACCACCGCGTTGGTGAAGACCGTCACGTTGTCGCCAATGATGGGGTTATTGATCTCCCGCCCCGGCTTCGCGTTTCGTCCGATGGTGACACCCTGATAGACGGAGAAGTTCTTTCCGATGCTGTAAGGTGCGATCACCGTTCCGTGGCCGTGGTAGATCACCAGTCCTTCGCCGATCTGTCCCAGAAGTTCCATGTCCTTCTTGGGCGGATAAAGCAGCCTTATGAGATAGCTGCACATGGCGGAAGCCTGACTGCACCGGAAAACCACATGGCTCCGATAACAGTCATAGCGCCACATGAGCCAGGCAAAGCGCAGAAAGAAATTATCGCCGTCATAGGTTTCCAGAAACCACATATAGCCTTCCGTTTCCGCGCAGATCAGCTTCTTCGCCCCGGAAAGGCACACGGCGCAGTACGCGGGCATCGCCCGGAGCAGATTGATCGCAAACAAAATGTGTCGCAGCATCCCGTTCTCCCCCTACAGCATCTCTTCCTCCGGGGTAAAGTCCAGCGTGATGGACTTGATCTCGGTGCGCATCTGGATATACCGGACACCGGCGGAATCCATCATCCGCTTGGACGCCATGGTCGCCAAAGTGTCCGCGTATTTGTCCGAGAGGTAGTAGACCTCCTTTACGCCGCTCTGGATGATGGCCTTGGCGCACTCGTTGCAGGGAAACAGCGCCACATACAGCTTGCTGCCCCGCAGGTCCCGCCCGTTGGCGTTGAGCACGGCGTTCAGCTCCGCGTGGACGACGTAGGGGTACTTGGTCTGGTCGCCGTCCCGCTCCCATGGGTACTCGTCGTCGGAACAGCCCTTGGGCATACCGTTATAGCCGGTGGAGATGATGGTGTTGTCCTGGGAGACGATGCAGGCGCCGACCTGCGTGTTGGGGTCCTTGCTGCGCTTCGCCGCAAGCATGGCGATGCCCATAAAATATTCGTCCCAGCTGATGTAGTCCTCGCGTTTCATGGCGGAAGCCTCCTTTTTGGAAAATCTTTCTCCCATTATACACAAAAGGCAGGGCAGCCGCAAGTGGCTGTCCTGCCTTTTTTTCTTAGGGAAACTCCGAATAAATTGTCTTCGGCTGAGCAGCGGATCTTTTTCCCCAGTTGTGCGGTTTCCAAAGCGGGAAATATAGCGCAGCCGTTGTCGGCGCAAGCCGGCTTACGGATGCGGCATACCCCTTGCGGGTACACAAGGTATTTCTCCGCTTTGGAAATCTTCATCTGGTGAAAAATCTCTCGCTGTCAGCTCTCGTCAATTTATTCAGAGCTTCCCTTATCCAAAGAAGTCTTTCAGATTGTTGAGAAATTTCTTCCTTTTGGGGGACTGATCCACGCTTCCGTCCAACTGGCGCAGGAGGTCTTTCTGCTCCTTGGTCAGTCTGGTGGGAGTCTCTACCACCACCGTGAAGCGCTCGTTGCCCCGGCGGCGGGTGTTGCCCACCTCGGGAATGCCCTTCTCCCGCAGGATGAATTCCCGACCGGTCTGGGTGCCTTCGGGAATCTCATAATCCACCTTGCCGTCCAGCGTGGGCACCTGAATGGTCGCGCCCAGCGCCGCCTGCGTAAAGGTGATGGGGACTTCGCACAACACGTCCGTCCCGTTCCGGGTAAAGATCGGGTGCCGCCGGATGGAAATTTCCACCAGCAGGTCGCCGTTCGGGCCGCCGCCCACGCCCACGCAGCCCTCGCCCCGGACACGGACGCTCTGTCCGGCATCCACGCCTGCAGGAATCTTCACCTTGACCCGGTTGGTCTTGCGCACCTTGCCCTTGCCGCGGCAGGTGGTGCAGGGATTCTTGATGACCTTGCCCCGGCCGCCGCAGGTGGGGCAGGCGGTGGTGGACTGCATCTGCATGCCCATGAAGTTCTGCACGGAACGCACCTGACCGGTGCCGTGGCACTGGCTGCACGTCTCGATCACGCCGTCGGCGCTGCCCGTACCCTTACAGTTGGGGCAGTTCTCAATCCGCTGGGCAGCAACCTCTTTTTCGCAGCCGAAGGCCGCTTCCTCGAAGGTCAGCTCCAGCCGGGCCATCACGTTCTCGCCCCGGCGGGACGCGTTCTGCTGGGAGCCACGGCTGCGGCCGCCGCCGAAGAACTCGCCGAAAATATCCCCCAGATCGCCGAAGCCGTCAAATCCGCCGAATCCGGAACCGCCA
>ERZ772818.1569-NODE-1569-length-19379-cov-12.913838_pt1 | contig 19379 bp, 16 predicted proteins | sample MGYA00580837_ERZ772818 | MGnify/ENA primary metagenome ERZ772818 (study PRJEB29015, sample SAMEA2737671) | human gut metagenome | biome: human gut; feature: human-associated habitat; material: faeces | place: China | collected 2012 ...
TATAGCTTTCTTTCATTGCGCTGCCTCCTTTCGTATTATTCGAGAGATACTTTTTCAAAAAGAAAAAAGTATAAGTAAATTTGAAAACAAAAACTCACTCATAAAAAAGTCCCTCTACTATACAGAGAAAAATCTTCATTTTGTTCGGGTGTTTTTCAAAAATCTTTACACCTTGTTTACATTTAATTTCATCATAGAAAAATACCCCTCTATAATACGGAGAAAAAACTCGGTTTTGTTGATGTGTTTTGAAATAAAATTTACAAATTATTTTATAAAAACAAAAATCCCCACCGTTTTTATAGATGAGGATTCATTACCTGTAGTAGCGTTCATGGTACGTACCTCCTTAAGACAGGAAATATTCATCCGCATCGGTGGAGAAGTCAGATGCTGCGCTGGACTTGCCGCCGAGGGGTTCGTCGTCACGGATCTTCTGCAGGTTGTTCAGCCCACAGGCGATGCCCTTGTTGCCGTTGGAGTTGAAAGCGTAGAAGTTGATGCTGGCACGACCGTACACACCGGAGTAAACCTCGGAGCGGGTCAGGATCGGATTGCAGTCAGCGTCTACGATTCCGGGAGCCGTAGCGAAGTTGGCATTGATGAAGTAGCTGCCAGTGTAAGCCGGATCATCCGGACGCTCGGTGTCGCCGTCACGGAGAGGCGTCTTGATAGCGGTGAGAGGCGGTACGGTGCGACCGTTGCCCTTGAGCTTGGCCTGACTTTCCTCATAGGCCGCCTGAATCGCCGCCTTGATCTTCTGAACGGTCACGGTGTTAGTCTTCGGAATAATGAGGCTGACGCTGAACTTCGGGGTGCTGTCGTTGATGGATTTGGCCTCCCAGACATTGGCGTAGGACCACGGGGTCCGGGCAGGTCTTCTTGGCACCGTACTTCAGGAGAAGGCCACGAATCTGAGCGGTGAAGCCATCACGAGACTTTTCTGCCAGAATCGCTCTGACCTCTTCGAGGGTGAGTGCCTTTTCCGGTTCCGGAGCAGGGGCCGCTTCCTCGGTGCCGCTGAATGCGCCGGTCAGCCAGTTGGCGATGTCGTTAATAGAAGATGCAATATCCCGCAACTCCCTGATGGTCGCTTCCATTTCGCTCATTTTGCTCATCTCGTTTTTCTCCTTTCTAAGGACCTGCGTTGTTTTGCTGTCCTCAGTACCCGCTGGAGGGCAACCGGTGTTTTGAATGAAAAAATATGAAAAAAATTTTGGTCGCCGCAGAATTGCTTCCACGGCGGCCTTTGTTGTATTAGATGAAGTCCTTCAGGGCTTCACGCAGGATGGAGAACACCTTGTTCTTCTGGTAGTTGATGGTCGACTGGCGTTTGCCCATGTCGGCAGCGATTTCACGCTCAGTCTTGCCCTGCATGATAAGCTCGCAGATGCGTCTGCCGTCCGGGTCAAGGTGGTTCAGCTCGTCGTATAGAGTGTCGAGCAGTTCCTTATCCATAAGGATGGACTCCGCAGACGGTGCGTCGTCGGCCAGCGTGTCGCCAAGGGTAAGCTCGTCTTCTTCGCCGCCGATAGGCGTGTCGATGGAAACCTTCTTACCGGCAGCGTAGAACGGGCAGCCGGGGCAAACACCGTCACACTTCCAAAGCTGGGCCTTGGTGCAGCGGCACTCGCCGTTCTTCTGGGCATAATAGCGGGCGTTCCAGATGGGCTGGTAGTATGCCCTGTAAACTTCCTCGCTTACCTCGATAGGGGTCCCATCGACAGGGATAAAGAAACGATTGTTTGACATTTAAATTTCCTCCGTAGGTTTTCAGATTTGCGGAAACCACAGAGGAAAAAGGCTCCTGTGGGGTTTCCACAAGAGCTATCCAATCGTTCGCAAGGTCAGCTGCCATAGTTCATAAGGTTTATAAGGTTAGCGACCGAAAAAGTTTTTATAAACCGGCCATAGTGAGTTCATCGCCGGGAATTGTAATTTCAGATTTTTTGTGTTATAATATGTTTTAGTGTGGTTTGTTGGGAATTGAAAAGCCGAAATAGCCGCCATTTTTCGGCATGTAAAGCAATGCCAATCGGAGGGACAACCTGTGACAATAAACGAATATCCTCGCCTTTGCGGAGGCACCTTCTTCACGTTGGTGTTACAAGCCCTCCAGCAACGAATGAATGCGAGAGAACACTACGACGGCGACAGCGACGGCTTATCAGACCCGGAAGTTCTGGTGGGACTCATCAAGGTCATCAATCCCGCCTATGTTGATCCCGGCAAGGAAAAGCTCAAGACCATAGTGAACAACTACAAGAGATGTGAAACATCGACCAGCACCTATTTCCCGTTTGGTGATGATCAGGTCATAAGCGCATTCGATGAGATCATAAGGAACAACTATCAAACAGCCCTGAACGGGATGATCGGGTTTGTGAATGACTTTCTCGATGTGAGCGAGACGGTTCATAAGGATATCAATCTTGTTCGAGCACTCGTTGATCTTGTTCAACAGGATCAAACTATCAAGGCTGGTGATGAGTTCTTTATCGGACCGAATGGAGAGAAAAAGAAAAAGGTCGCACTGGGCGACCTTAAGGAAGTGTGCCTCCCGTCATTCATACTTGGCGTTTGGCATTATGTTGTTGTAAATCGTAAGGACAATGGTATCGGCAAGAAGACCTATGATGCATGGTGTCCATCTACAGGCGGTGGCCAAAGAAAATACACCGCTCACATGGGTGAAGGAATCCTTAACGGGCTGACCACCTATCTGGTAGACACGAAGGAAACGATAACAGCAGAGGTCGTTGACGAGCCTATTGAAGATGATGCTTCAAATGCAGCCGGTCAGGATACGCCTCCTGTGAGTCAGCAGATGGTGAATAACAATCCGACATTTTACAACATTAACATCTCTGGCGGTAACAACAGCTTCTATCAGCACGTTGACAAGCTGACGATAAACAACGGAGGAAAACAAGATGAGTGACAATTTACCGGTCAATTCCTCCGGCAATCTCCCAGTGCCGGGGAAAGCCACCGAGATCACTGTATCCGGAGGCAATAACAATTTCGTTGCTCACGCTGATACCGTGGAGAACAATATCACGGTAATGCTGAATGATTCCAGATCAAGACGTGGCGAGAACAGAGCACGAATAATCTTTAACACAAACTTTTATCATCTGTTTGTGATTCTTGGCGAGAAGTTCGAGGATAACTATTTTCTGGTTCCCAAGGATCGTGCCTTGACCGAGAGCACTAACGATGAGCTGAAATCAAAATATGCGTCTCTCACGCCAGAAGCTATCGAGGGGCTGAAACGATATCCGGCCATCTTCGCTGACGAGAACCATTCCTACGGGAAGACGGACGATGCCCAAGATGCTTATTTCGGGTTTGTGAAGGACATTAAGATTCAAGACAACGGGATCAAAATCTACTACACGATTATAACGGCGATCCCGCAACAGATTTTAAATGAGCAGTGCTTTGAACTTGGCATCGGCGGAGCCAGATCGTTTAATGAACTGAACCGCACACATTGGGCGCTGAAACAAATAAATCTAATTGAAGCATTGCAGAAAGCTGGAGTTCAGATTATTTGAATCGTAACTCTTGTAGAAAAATGGAGGTAATACGATGAGTCGTGAATATGAAGAAATGCAGGTTGAAAAATGGGTCAATCTGGAAGATGTCGCGGAGCATTTGAGCATCAGCCAGGATACCGTTCGCACATGGATCAAAGAAGGAAAGCTCCCCGTTTATCGTGCCGGGAAAAGATATAAATTTAAAATTTCCGAAGTTGATGAATGGGTTCGTAAAGGGAAAATTCAAGAATAAAGAACACTTTTAAGGATAGGATGGTGAAATGAATGCAGCGAAAAGTTCCTTCAGCAATCGAAAACATTACACTCAATAGAGCAACATTCACGGATGTGCCAGTTGCCGATCTCACATTCGTAAACTTCTTCTATGGGAATAACGGAGCGGGCAAATCCTCAATTGCCCATGCCATTGAGGAGGACGACGGCGTTGTCTGGGCAGACGGAAAGTCTGCGGATGATTATGATGTGCTTGTTTATAATCAGGATTTTATCAATGAAAACTTTGTAAATTACGGTGATTTAAAAGGCGTATTCATTTTTGGCGAGGAAGATATCGAAGCAAAGAAGCGAATTGCTGAGCTGACCGAAGAAAAGAAGAAAAAATCCGATGCAAAGGTGACCGCCGGTGAAGAGTACAAACAGAAAACCGCCGGTGTTGACGCTGCGTTGGCTCAATTTCAGGAGGCCTGCTTCTCCAAGGCTGCGGATATCCGCAAGCATTTTGAAAAGTGCATGGACGGCAAAAAGCAGAAGAGGAATTTTGCGGAGGCTGTTCTTGGAGAGAAGACTCCCAAGGAGCATGATCTTTCCGAACTGGAACGCCTTTATGGGGTTGCTTTCGATGATACTGCCAGAGCATATGCCGAATTCAAGAAAGCCGGTGCGACGACTTACGGCAGTCTCCCCGGAAAAGAACTGCTGGATAAAGTTATCGTCAGTAGCAGTGATACACCGTTCGCCCGTTTCCTGAAAGCCCTTGGCAGCACGGCTTCCGATTGGGTTCGTGATGGGCACACGCATTTTTCTGGTTCTGCAGGTGGGAAGTGTCCATATTGTCAGCAGAAACTCCCGGCAAACTTTGAAAATGAAATTGCTGCCACTTTTGATGCACAGTATCAGCAGGACATTCGGGACTTAGGGCAGTTCCAGACCACCTACAGCAGAGAAACGGCAGATATCGTGCGCGTGCTGCAAACCAACACCGCCGATGCAATGCCTTCTCTTGATTTGAAGGCATATCAAGAGAGGCTCTCTCTGCTGGAGAGCAAGTTCGAGGTCAATCGACAGCGTATTGCCGAAAAGGTTAAAGAACCCTCAAAAACGGTGTCTTTGGAGGATACCGACACGCTTCTCCTTGAAATCGGCGCAATGATCGATGACATCAATAAGCTCATTAAAGCGAATAACGATGTTGTTGCTACCAAGAAGAGTAGCAAGGAAAAGTGTAAAACGGAGATTATGCAACACCTCGCATTTTTGCTTGCCGATGAGGTGACGAGTTATAAAGACGAGGTTGCTCGCCTGAAAACAGAAATTGATGATGTAACCGAGCGCGGGAAAAAGCTCAAAAAAGAAATCGGAGAGCTTACTACACAGATTTCCGAGTTGAATAAACATAATGTAAACACCGAAGCCGCCATCGACAGCATTAACAAAATTCTGCGAGACTCCGGTTTCCAAGGGTTCAGCATCCGAGCCAAAGATGGTGTTGAGAATGTTTATGAAATCGTTCGTGAAAACGGAACGGTTGCCGAAAACCTCAGTGAGGGTGAACGGAACTTTATCGCTTTTCTGTATTTTTACCACAGAGTGCGTGGCAGCATGAACAGTGAAGAACTGAAAGAAAAGATCGTTGTAATTGACGATCCCGTTTCCAGCATGGACAGCACTGCTCTTTTCATTGTTAGTGCCATTGTCCGCGAAATGATCAATGTCTGCCGAAATAATACCGAATATCTGAATCCGCAGGTACCCGGTGATTACATCAAGCAGCTGTTTATCCTGACACACAATGTGTATTTCCACCGGGAGGTTACATATCAGCAGGTCGGGTACTACAACTGCACATCGTTTTATATGATTCGTAAAAATGATAATGTATCCACTGTTAAGCTCTGCAAGCGGCAGAACAAGGAAATTCCGAGCGAAGAAGAAAACTACAATCCCGTGCAGAATTCCTATGCAGCTTTGTGGGACGAGCTCCGCGATCTTCATTCTACGATTCCGGCACTGAATGTGATGCGCCGCATTCTCGAATACTATTTCCTTCAGCTTTGCGGTTATGAGGGCAGCGACCTGCGGTCTATCGTGCTGGAGAAAAAGGAAAACCGGGAAAAGTTCATCAAGCAGGTTGAGGGCGAAAAGCCGGATATGACCGACTACCAGCTGGCATCTTCTCTCCTTGCCTATATCAACAATCCCAACGGTATTAGTGACGGCTTGAATTATGTGGAGGACTGTGAGGACGCTGAAGCATACAAGCGTGTGTTCCAGATGATTTTTGATGCACTCGGTCAGAGTCAGCATTATAAAATGATGACCGGACAGCGCATAAAGTCCTGATTATGGGACAGTAACGGGTGTAAAATAAAGGTAGTATGGCACTACAAGAACGAAAAGTGAGGTAAACGGCAAATGGCTGATAAGCAGATTATAGACGCAATGTGGGATGATTCTCCCGTTGATGTATCCACCGAAGTAAATTTTATCTGGTCCATCGCTAACAAACTGCGTGGACCGTACCGCAGCGACAAGTACAAGGATGTCATCATTCCTATGACGATCATCCGCCGCTTTGAGTGCGCTCTTGCGCCCACCAAGCAGAAAGTCGTTGAGCAGTTCAAAGCAAAACCTAATTTTCCGGCAAAGGCGATGTATCGCATTTCTGGCTTCCAGTTTTATAACACCAGTGAATTTGACCTTGCAGAGCTTGTAAATGACGCAGACCATATTGCCGCCAATTTTAAGAGCTATCTGCAGGGGTTTTCCGCAAATGTGCTGGAAATCTTGATGTCCAAGGAGCGCGGTCTGAATTTTGGCGAAGAAATCGACAAGATGGATAAGAATAACCGTCTGCTCTCCGTCATCAAGGCATTCTCCGAACTTGATCTTGATCCTCGCACCATCGACAATGTGAAGATGGGATACATTTTCGAGGAACTAATCCGTAAGTTCTCTGAAAATGCCGAAGCCGGCGACCACTACACCGGCCGCGACATCATTAAGCTGATGGTCAACATCCTGTTGGCCGAAGGCTGTGACGATATCTTCGATGACGGTAAGGTAATCACCATATTGGATCAAGCCTGCGGAACGGGCGGTATGCTCTCCACCGGCTACAATTTCATCAAGCGTTATAATCCCTCTGCCGATGTGCGTCTGTTCGGACAGGAAATTAACCCGGAGTCTTATGCCATGTGCCTTGCGGAGATGCTCATCAAGGGGCAGAACGCCGAAAATATTTGCTATCAGGACACCATGAAAGCCGACCGTTTCAAGTCCACCAAAATGCGCTTTGTGCTTGAAAATCCGCCGTTCGGTACTGCATGGGGCGGTAAAGATGCCGCCGAAGGCGTTGAGGATGCCGTCAACGCAGAGTATCAGAAAGGCTTTGACGGTCGCTGGGGCGCAGGGTTGCCCGGCTCTGGCGATATGCAGATGCTGTTTTTGCAGTCTGCCATCGACAAGATGGACGATAACTTTGGCCGTGCCGCTATCATCGAAAACGGCAGTCCGCTGTTCTCCGGCGGGACTGCATCCGGCGAGAGCCAGATCCGCCGTTGGATGCTGGAAAACGATCTGATCGAAGCCATCATTGCGCTGCCTACAGACCTGTTTTATAACACCGGCATCGCTACATACATTTGGGTTCTCTCCAAGAATAAGCGTCCGGAACGCAAGGGAAAAATTCAGCTGATCGACGCATCTACTTTCTTCAAAAAACTGCGTAAAGCCCTTGGCGATAAGAAAAATGAGATCTCACCCGAAGACCGCAGTACTGTAACGCAGCTCTATGCGGATTTTGCAGAAAATGAATATTGTAAGATTTACGATAATGAGGAGTTCATTTACCGTGAATATACGGTTATGCAGCCCCTTCAGCGTAGCTATGCCATTACGGCAGAGCGAATTGAAACCATGCTGTCCAAAGGTGCGCTTTCTTCGCTCTATGACCAGGCCAAGGTCGACGAGCTGGAAAATGCCGAGGAGCTGACCGGCAAGGATCAGAAAAAGCTGGAAGCCTATCGGAATAACCAGCCTGTTTATGAAGCAATCGTCTCTGCACTGAAAGCGTCGGTTTCGGAGCAGGTCTATAATACTCCGGTTGCGTTCTTGCCTGTGCTGACGAAAGCCCTCTCCTCCGTGACAGCGGATAAGAAGCTGATTGAGAAAATCGCTGGCGGCCTTTCCGTTATGGATAAAAGTGCGGAAATTCAGCGTGATCGCAAGGGCAACATCATCTACGACAAGGAAACCAAGGACACCGAACTGGTGAAATGGGAGGAAAGTATCGAGGACTATATGGCTCGTGAGGTCCTGCCGCATATCCCTGATGCTGCTGCTTTCTTTGAAGAAGATCTCGGAAAGAAAAAGCCTGTCATCAAAACCGGTGCAGAAATCCCGTTCACACGATATTTCTACAAATATCAGCCATCTACGCCGAGCGAGGAACTTGAGACCAGATTTAAGGAATTGGAACTTTCCGTGACTGAGCGTGTGGCAAAGTTGTTCGAGTAAAGGAGGCCTGAGAGGGTGTTTAAGTTTATATTCGAAATACTGACCGACCCTTTGGGACTCCCTATAGAATGGTACTGGGAGTATCTGATTTTGGCTGTAATCGGTGCCGTTGCATACACTGTTGCGTACCGTTGCGTCGGCGATATGTACAGCGGCGGGATGATTGACGGCAGCACAAGCGGTTCTTTCTTTCATTGGCTCATTCGCCTGATTCTGTTTGTCGTCCTGTGGGCAGTTACCTACGGAATCATTGCAGCGGTAAAATGGCTGACGGATAATTGGGTGCTGGTTCTGTGTATCATGGGTGGAGTTGTCGTTGTTGTGGGTATCGCCACAGTTATTGCAATAATCATACGCAAACGTAAAAATAAAGCGGAATTGGAGGTGCCGACTAATGAGAGCAACTAAAGATAGCGGAATCTCATGGTTGGGCGAATACCCTGCCGATTGGGAACTTAAGAAAATCAAATACTGCTTACAAGAACGGGTTGAGAAAAATAATCCCGTAAGAACGACCGAAATACTTTCTCTAACTGCCAAGCAGGGCGTTATTCCATATGACCAAAAAGAGGGCGGCGGCAACAAGCCAAAGGAAGATGTTAGTGCATATAGGCTGGCTTATCCTGGCGACATCGTGATGAACAGTATGAATATTTTGTCCGGCTCTGTAGGCTTGTCACAGTACTTTGGGTGTGTCAGCCCTGTTTACTATATGCTACGTCCCTGGAAAGCAATAGAAGATGTGAGATATTATAACTACATCTTCCAAACGACGATGTTTCAGCGTAGCCTGTTTGGACTCGGCAATGGCATCCTCATAAAAGAATCTGGTAATGGAAAATTAAACACAATTCGAATGCGCATACCGATGGATAAGTTTGGCGGACTTTTTATTCCTGTTGCTCCAATTGATGAGCAAAAGCGCATTGCCGATTTTCTTGACGCTAAATGCGCCGAGATCAATGCATTGACCGCCGACATTCAAACCCAAATCGACACACTGGAACAGTACAAACGGTCTGTCATCACTGAAACCGTCACCAAGGGACTGGACCCGAATGCGGAGATGAAGGACAGCGGGATTGAGTGGATTGGCGATATGCCAGCTCACTGGGATGTTATCCGTGGCAAGTACATTCTTCGCTATATACAGAAGCCCGTGCGTGAGGATGACGGTGTAATCACTTGTTTCCGTGATGGTGAGGTTACTCTTAGAAGTAACCGCCGTGACGACGGATTTACAATGTCCGACAAAGAAATCGGGTATCAAGGCATTGATGTTGGAGATCTCGTTGTTCACGGCATGGATGGATTTGCTGGGGCTATTGGAATATCAGATTCCAGAGGCAAAGCGTCTCCGGTTCTGAATGTGCTGGATACGAAGCAGAACAAGCGATACATCATGTATTATCTTCGCAGCATGGCTTACAGCGATGTATTCCTTGCTTTAGCAACGGGTATTCGTGTCCGTTCCTGTGACCTTCGGTGGAACAAGCTGGCGGAGCTTTCCTATCCGGTACCGCCGCTGAATGCGCAGAATGCCATCGTAAAGCACATTGATTCTGTGCTTTCAAAAGCAGATGCTGTTATCGCTGATAAAAAAGCACAGCTTGCAACACTCGACGAATACAAGAAATCACTCATTTTTGAGTATGTAACTGGAAAAAAGGAGATTGTCTAATGGCTACTTTTGAAGAACAACTTAGTGATTTATTGGAACGAACCAAATCCATTAAGGCCCCAATTAACGCAGCTCCGATTGGTACTGATATGAACGAATACAATAGTCCCAGCGAAGTGTGGGTCAATGACGTTGAGATTTTCTACAACAATTATCTTAAAGAGCACCCTTTGGGAGAACGCATAAAAACAATCCTGTTCCACAGAACTCTTGGTGCGTATAAGGATCTGGTTGGTTGCTTAGAGAGTATCAGTAAAGATCAAAACTTTATAGATAAAATGAACGGAATTTCCACAGTAAGCGTTCCTAAATATCAGGCTAAAACTTTACCAGAGTTTGATGTCTTTATTTCCCATGCCAATAAGGATAAGGAAAACCTGATAGATGAATTGTACAGCTCACTCAAAACTCTTGGAGTGAAAATTTTCTATGATAAAGAGTCTTTGGAATGGGGTGACAATTGGAAAGATAGAATTCTCAATGGCACTAAAAAAGCAGAGTTTGCAATTATTGTTATTTCGGAAAATTTCTTTGATCGAGAATGGACCGAGCGTGAATTGAATGAGTTTTTAAACCGACAGAATAGAAACGGTCAAAAGCTGATTCTGCCAATTTTGCACAATATTACGGTTCCGCAGTTACAAAAAAAGTATCCATCTATAGCGGATATACAAGCGATTGACTCATCTAAATATAGCTGCGACCAGATTGCTTTACTTTTTGCACGCCAACTAATCAAGCGCCTGAAAAGCGAGTAAGGAGGTAGATGGCACATGAATGACATATTGACCGAGAAAGAATATCAGCATTTCATCATGGACAGGCTCTCGCAGGACAATGGTTACATCGTCCGCAAAGCAACCAGCTATGACCGCCTGTTTGCTATGGATCGTGAGTTGCTGTTTCAGTTTCTGAACGATACCCAGCCGGATGAGATGGCGGCACTCCGCAAAATCTACAAATCCGATTTGGAGGACACCCTCGTCAGCTTTATCAATGCCGAGGTCACAAAAGCGCGCGGCAGTCTGCTGGATGTGCTGAAGCACGGCATTGAGATTTCCAACATGAAGCTGGAGCTTATGTACACCAAACCTGCAACCACCTTCAATCGTGACTTGCTGGCAAAGTACGAAAAGAATATTTTCTCCGTTATGGAGGAGGTCTGGGCAAGCGATGATGAGCGTGTTGACCTGGTCATTTTCCTGAACGGCATTGCCATCATGTCTTTTGAGCTGAAATGCAATGCCGCGGGTCAGTCCTATCAGGATGCCATCTATCAGTACCGCGTTGACCGTGATCCCAAGAACCGCCTGTTTTGGTTTAAGGCAGGCTGCCTTGTGAACTTTGCGATGGACTTAGAGCAGGTTTATATGACTACCAAGCTCGCAGGCAACGCCACCTTCTTCCTGCCGTTCAACATGGGAAACGGTGAAGGTGTCAATGCCGGTGCGGGCAATCCTACCTTCAAAGACAAGTACAGCGTCTCCTATATGTGGGAGGATATTTTGACAAAGGATACCGTCCTTGACCTTATCAGTAAGTTCATCTTTATCGAAACCAAGGAAAGTAAGGACGAGCTGACAGGAAAAACGAAAAAGTCCGAGAATGTCATATTCCCTCGGTATCATCAGCTCGATGTGATTCGCAAGCTACTGGGTGATGTCCGTGACAACGGCACAACGCAGAATTATCTGATTCAACACAGTGCAGGCTCCGGTAAAACGAACTCTATCGCATGGCTGGCACACCGACTCACTTCGCTGCACGATGCAGATAACAAAATTATTTTTGACAATGTCGTGATTATCACCGACCGAGTCGTAGTTGACCGTCAGCTGCAGAAAGCCATTATGGGCATGGAGCACAAAGCAGGACTTATCCGTGTGATGGACGATAAGTGCAACTCTGCCGACCTTGCCATTGCACTGAACGGCAATACAAAAATCATCGCCACCACGATCCAGAAATTCCCGTATATCGTGGATAGCGTTGCAGGGCTGAAAAACAAGCGTTTTGCGGTTATTATCGATGAGGCACATTCCTCCACCGCAGGTAAGGACATGGCAGCGGTCACAAAGTCGCTTGGTGCCGGAGAGCAGGAAGCTGCCGATGTGGAAGATATGATTACGGATGAAATCCGTAGAAACGGTAAACAGGCCAACGTGTCCATGTTTGCTTTCACTGCCACACCGAAGCCTACGACCATTCAGTTGTTCGGTCGGCTGAACACCAAGGGACAGCGTGAAGCATTCCATATCTACTCCATGAAGCAGGCCATCGAGGAAGGCTTTATTCTTGATGTGCTTCAGAATTACACCACTTACGACAACTTCTATCAGCTGAACAAGGAGATTGAAGAAGACCCACGCTGCAAGACAGCTGATGCAAAAAGGCAGATTGCCCGTTTTGTGGAGCTGCACGAAACGAATATTGCACAGCGTGTAGAGGTTATCGTGGAGCATTTCCGCACCACTGTCATGCCGGAACTCGGCGGTATGGCAAAGGCGATGGTCATCACTGCTTCCCGACAGGGTGCGGTAAAATACCGCCAAGCATTTGAGAATTACACTCAGAAAAAAGGCTACACCGATATCAAGGCATTAGTCGCTTTCTCCGGCAAGGTGAAACTGCCGGACGATGACACAGAATATTCAGAGTCTTCCATGAACGACTTTCCTGAGGATCGGCTGACAAAGGAATTCGACAAGGATGACTATCAGGTGCTACTGGTTGCCAACAAGTATCAGACCGGATTTGACCAGCCGAAGCTCTGCGCCATGTATGTCCTCAAGAAGCTGAAAGGTGTTTCTGCCGTTCAGACGCTTTCACGCCTGAACCGTATCTGCCCGCCCTTTGAGAAGAAAACCTTTGTGCTGGACTTTGTGAATACATACGAGGACATCAAGGCTGCGTTTGCACCATACTATACGACTACCTTACTTTCCACATCTGTAACGCCGACAGCGATTTATGATTTGGAGTCGCAGATCGATGCGTACACTGTTCTTGACCCCGATGATATCGAAAAAGCCAACGAACTGCTCTACAAGGGGAATATCTCCTCAAAGGATAAGCAGAAGCTGACTTTCTACTTCAAGCGTGCAAAGAACATGATTGAACAGTACGAGCTTATCAAACAGCATGAGATCGTGTCAATGATGCGCCATTTCGTCCGATTCTATGAGTTCCTGCTGCAGGTGTCCTGCTTCGAGGATACTGACCTGCATAAGAAGTACAATTTTATCACTTATCTGTTGGCATACATCAATATTAAACATCCGGGCGGCGGATATAATCTGGACGGCAAAATCAAAGCTACAAATTTCGTTCAGAAAAAAGCCGAGGAACATACGACTCCAAACCTTGTCGCACAGCCTGTGGTAAAGCTGCCCACAGCGGAGAGTTTTGGCCTTACCGAAGCAAAAGAGGAACGGCTTTCCCAGATCATAGCCGAAATCAACAGCCGGACGGGAAAAGCCTACGACAACGATGTTGCGGTCAAAGCTATGCTGCAGATTCGGGATATTCTGCTGAAATCCGATAAACTAAAAACCAGCGCTCGGAACAACACCGTCAAAGACTTTGAGTTTTCGTACTTTGACGATATCGACGATGCACTGATAGAGGGACTGGAGCAGAATCAGGATTTCTTTTCTCTGCTACTCAGTAATGATGAAATAAAAAAACAGGTTCTCGGTATCTTCACGGAAGAGATATACAAGAGTCTGAGAGAAGCGTAAAGGGGTGGTTTCATGTTTGATCAATTTCGATTGAAGGATGTACTGGCACAGTACAAACAGAATTTTGTCTCCACGCAGTGGGGCAATGAAAAATACAAATGGGAAGCCGTGAAGTGGTTTCAGGACAATTGGAATGTGAATGCAGCTGATTTTCCCGAAATGCTGAGCCGATCCCTTGATAAGACGTTTAACCTGCTGGCATCAAACAATAATTTTCCGAAGGGCATGATTGTGGGCTTTGCGAAAGCTGCCCCGGAAGAAGTGCGGGCTATGTTTATTGCATTGTTTGATGAGAGTCAAGATGTGTTTGAGAGAATGAATGCATTCAAGATGCAATCGTCCATTCTTCTTGAAAAATACGGAAACGGTGCGGCACAGCACTACCAGTACGAAAACGCCATCAGCACATACCTTTGGCTGCGCTACCCGGATAAGTATTACATCTACAAATTCGGTGAAGTAAAAACGGTCGCCAGTGAGCTGGAATCGGACTATCGCTTCAAAAAAGGTGCTTATGCCGATAACATCCGGAACTTCCTGAAGCTCTATGATGAAATCAGCGTGACTCTCAAAGAGGATACCGAACTGGTGAACCTGTTCCAGTCGCAGTTGACCGATACCTGCTATCCCGATCCGGAACTGAAGACGCTGACCATTGATGTCGGTTTCTATATCAGCCGCCGCTATTCGCAGGAAAATGCGGAAAAAGCGGAAGCGGCATCATGGTTTCCGAGCGATTACACACCCGAATTGACCGAAGAGGACTGGCTTGCCCTGCTTGGCGATGACAAGGTGTTCACAACCGGAAGCCTTGAAATTATGAAACGCATGAAGGATTACGGCGGACAGGCGACCTGCACACAGCTTGCTGTGAAATACGGTGAAACAAAGAATTTCTATTTGACGGGTTCAACCGCACTTGCCAAAAGAGTTGTTGAAAAGACGGGTTGCCCGGTTTTAACCGACGATAAAAATGAAAACTCTAAGTGGTGGCCTGTTCTGTACATCGGACGATATGCAACGAAAGACGAGCAAGGCAGCTATATCTGGAAATTGCGCGATGAATTGTCCGCCGCTCTTGATAAAGTCGATTTGAGCGGCATTGAGCTGTATGTCGCTGCAGCGCCGGGCGAAGAAGATCGTGGATATTGGTGGTTGAACGCCAATCCAAAAATCTGGAGTTATTCCGACATTGCTGTAGGTGAGGTGCAGTCTTACACACTTTACAACGAGAATGGAAACAAGCGTCGCATATTCCAGAACTTCTTGGATGCGAAAGTCGGAGATATGATTATCGGCTACGAATCCAATCCGGTAAAACAGATCGTTGCCATTGGTCGTGTCAGCGCAGAACAAGACGGCGAGAAGCTGTTCTTTGAAAAGGTCGAAGGCCTGACTTCACCGATTGATTATGCGACCTTAAGAGGATGCCCGGAGCTGGAGCGTATGGAGTATTTCCAGAATCCGCAAGGCAGCCTATTCAAGCTCACCAGAGGCGAATTTGACTTCATCCTCGATATGATTCGGGAAGAGAATCCGATCTCCAAGGATGCAGCTATAGATGCGTACACAAAAAGTGATTTCCTGGATGAGGTCTATATGACCGAAAAACGCTACGAAAACCTTGTGGCCGTTCTTCGCAATAAAAAGAACATCATTTTGCAGGGAGCCCCCGGTGTTGGTAAGACTTTTGCTGCCAGACGGTTGGCATGGTCTATGATGGGTGAACAAGACGACAGCCGCATTGAGTTCGTTCAGTTCCACCAGAACTATTCCTACGAAGACTTCATGATGGGCTATAAGCCGGTCGAGGATGGTTTCGAGCTGAAGTATGGTGTTTTCTATCGCTTCTGCCAGAAGGCCGCCAATCAGCCGGACAAGGAGTTCTTCTTTATCATCGACGAAATCAACCGTGGAAATATGAGTAAGATCTTCGGTGAGCTGCTGATGCTGATCGAGAAGGACTACAGAGGTACAAAAGCGACCCTCGCTTATAACGGGTTGTCTTTTTCTGTTCCTAAAAATCTGTATATCATCGGCATGATGAACACGGCAGACCGCAGCCTTGCGATGATTGACTACGCTCTGCGCCGTCGATTTAGCTTCTTTGAGATGGAGCCGGGATTTGATTCCGAAGGATTTATCCATTACCAGAACGGCTTGAACAACGAAACGCTGAATGAGCTGATATCCAAGGTAAAAGACCTGAATCATGAAATTGCACTTGATAAATCTCTGGGTAAGGGATTCTGCATTGGACACAGCTATTTCTGCGGCAGGGATATTTGTACAGATGAGTGGATGCACTCCATCGTTGATTATGATATTCTGCCAATGCTCAGCGAATACTGGTTTGATGATCCGAACAAACTACTGCGTTGGGAAAATATTCTTCAGGGTGTGTTTCAATGATTAAGGATAAAAGCATCTTCATCAAAAACATATACTATATGCTTTCGTATGCCTTCACGACGCTCAATCAAGGCGGATATGAGGATGTTGCTACTGAAGAGTTTGAAAACATACACAATCTGTTTGCAGCCATCCTCGCCAAGGGCATAGGTCGGCAGTTGAAGCAGGGGCTGTACCGGGAGTATTTGAACCGCAAGGAGGATGTGGCGGTAGTCCGGGGCAAGATTGATATGCCGGGGACCATTCAGAACCGTCTTGCCAGAAAGCGGGTGTTGACCTGCGAGTACGACGAGCTTTCCGAGAACAATCTCCTGAATCAGATACTGAAAACGACCGTTATGCTTTTGCTCCGGCACACGAGGGTGGATCAGGAGTACAAAAGCGAGCTAAAAAAGGAAATGCTGTTTTTCTCAAATGTTGACACAATCGATCCTACCACGATCCGCTGGTCGGCCATTCGGTTTCAGAGGAACAATAATACCTATCGTATGCTCATCAGCCTGTGCCAGCTTATCCTTGAAGGAATGCTCCTGACTACAGACTCCGGAGAATACAAGCTGGCCTCCTTTGTGGATGAACAGCGCCTGAACCGTCTGTACGAGAAATTCATCCTCGAATACTACGCCAAGGAATGTCCGCAGGTGACAGCGACTGCTTCGCAGATCCCTTGGGCTTTGGATGATGGTATCGGGACTATGCTGCCGGTAATGCAAAGCGACATCATGCTCACCAGAGGCAGCGAGGTGCTTATCATCGACGCCAAGTATTACACGCACACCACGCAGACTCAGTACGACGTCCACACGCTCCACTCCGGCAATCTGTATCAGATCTTTACCTACGTCAAGAACAAGGATACGGAGTTCGGGGACCAGCCCCACAAGGTTTCCGGCATGCTCCTTTATGCCGCAACGGATGAGGCCATTCAGCCAGACAATAGCTACCATATGAGTGGCAACAAGGTCAGCGTGAGGACGCTTGATTTGAACCGTGATTTCTCGGAGATTGCCGCACAGCTCAATGCCATAGTCATAGAGCATTTTGCATGATTAAAATCCAAGTTTAAAGAGGTGAAACACCGTGATTGACTCAAATGAATACAAGGATCAGGAAAACAAAGAATCTGACACTGCTCTTGTGCCTTCTGAACTGCATATTCTTGTAACTGACGCAGATACGAACGGATATGAAATATCAAAAATGAGTGATTTCATGGGCTTATATGCTCAACAGTTAATACGATCTTTGGCAGATAGTCCGTTTGTTGAAGTGGTTTCAAATATTCCCGTTGCAGACCTCGGAATAATAAATGATGTTGTTCAACATGCAGCTGTTGTTGCCAGAGGAAACATCACCCTTGTTCCTGATTTTGATAGCCTGCCAGCAGGGATAAAAGAAAAGCTCAAACAGAGTCTATACTCTATAGGAGACTCAAAACAAGTGGATGGTAACCTTCGTGCGGTAATCGTTGATGAAAATGGGGTTCGTGTCAAAGATATCACACTTAAAAAAGTGATTAATAATCCCGGAACTCTTGAAACCACTCGAAGTATCGCTAATCAAATGCAAATGAAGCAAATTCAAGATACACTAAAAGGTATCCAAGAAATGCAGAGTTATCAGTTGGATCGAGATCGGGATAGAGATACTCTTACGCCTTTCTTTGATGCTCGTGACTATATCTTACAAGCGCAGAACGCAACTTCTATTGAATCGAGGAACCAGTTCCTTGAAAAGGCATCTGACAGGATGACAACAGCGTTAAATAGCGTATATGCGGAAATGCGAACTGCTTCATTACATCTTGCGAAGAACACAAAACGGTCGTTGTTCCACAAACAATCTTCTATAGATACTCTTCTTTCAAATTTATCGGATGATTTGCAGTTGGCAACAAAGTTTTCTGGCGTACAAATGCAGGTGTTTGAGGCACTCGGTCGTCGGGAGGACTCAAAGCTCGTATTGGATCGTTATCAAACCGTAATGCACGATTTTATCACGCAGGAAATAGGCGGAAGAGGTATGTCTGCTATAGAGCTGATGCACGATAACTATCACTATAGCAAAGAAAACACAGATTGTTGGTATACATTTTCAAAAGAACTCGAACCTGCATTAGAAAGCACAAGACTCGCAATCGAAAACAAAGATGTTTACATAGTTTCAGTGGAGGATGTAAATGATGAGCAAGAATAACAATGAAGAGAGAAAATGCAAAATGTGTGGAAAAACCATAGTAGGTAAAAACAAGACAGGTATTTGTTCTGCATGTAAAAAGAAAGCCGGAGATACAGGCGTTACTGTAATGGGAGTTCTCGCATTAATAGGCGGAGCAATATGGACAGGGGTGAAGGCTTTTACAAAAAAGGATTAGAGTTCGAAACCTTTTAATTATTCCACACTTTTTAATTATTCCTCTGACAGCCGTTTTTGAGGGGTAAGTTCCAAAAGCCACAGAAGCGGCCAGCAACAATCAAATAAACAGAAAAAGGTCTTCCGAAGCTCTGCTGTAAAACACAGCGAAACCTTGAAAGCCCTTTATTTCAAGTCTTTTTCTGTTTGTATCAAAGACAGCGTTTTTATAGACCCTGCTTGCGGTTCAGGTTCTCTTTTGCTCAAGGCTGCTAAAGTCCTTGGCAAAGACGCTGTTCGTCAAGGCTTTTACAGTCAGGAAATCAATATAACTACATATAACCTTTGCCAATATTGTAAGCTACATTATTGATAATTTTGATACTAAAACAATGCGTAATGCTTATTACAGCCTAAAAGGACAAAGAGTAAACGGCTTTAACTCAATGTTTGCTGTCAGCTCAATTCCTATGGCTAAAAAGTATTATCTTGAATTCAAAAGCAACTTGAAGAGAAAAATAAAGATTTAACCATTGCTACAATTTACTCTTATGCTGCAAACGAAGAAGGTTATGAGGATGGTATCATTAAGTTGAATTCTAATCAAAATAATGTTATAATAAACACATAAATCTTACGAGAAATTGTAGTTTTTAGAGGTGCAATATGGCACTTGAAATTATCGATAAATGCCTAAAACAACTTTCAAGGCTGAAGAATTATAAAACTCATACCGAAAGGGTTTACTATTATTTGTCACTGCGTCTTATAGTGGGGTGCATTAAATTTGAGTTATGATACTTCTCAATTTTCAAGAGCATCAAAAAAGCATCAATTTTCAGCAAAAACTATAAAGACAAAAACGAACAGCACTTTCAAATCCTGAAAGTGCTGTTT
>ERZ772818.1580-NODE-1580-length-19316-cov-4.525777_pt1 | contig 19316 bp, 15 predicted proteins | sample MGYA00580837_ERZ772818 | MGnify/ENA primary metagenome ERZ772818 (study PRJEB29015, sample SAMEA2737671) | human gut metagenome | biome: human gut; feature: human-associated habitat; material: faeces | place: China | collected 2012 ...
CTGTCTTGGCATCCGGAAAAAGAATTATCTGTTGCTGACACTCAACCGGCATGACCTGTTGAACCGCCGCAGCAATCTAGAGAAACTGCTCCGCACCCTGCTCGACAAGGCAGAAGGACTTCCCGTCATCGCCCCTCTGCACGGATATGCAGAAACTGCTGTCAAAGCTCTCGGCCTGAATGCTCCGAACCTTCATATTCTGCCGCCGCAAAGTTACCTGCATTTCGGTTTCCTGGTAGATCAGGCCAAAGGGATCATAACCGACTCGGGAAACATTGCAGAAGAAGCCACCTTCCTGGATGTCCCCTGCATCACACTGAACAGCTATGCGGAACACCCTGAGACCTGGCGCACCGGAACCAATGAACTGGTCGGTGAAGATCCGTCAGCTCTTGCTGCAGCACTGAATCACCTGATGCACGGTGAATGGAAGCACACTACCCTGCCCGACCGTTGGGACGGACGTACTGCCGAGCGCATCGTACAGACTTTACTGAAAGATGCCTGATCACTGAAAGGCAATTTATAAAAACAGATCCGGCTGATGTCCCTGCCATTTCAAGCAGAAAAGACATCAGCCGGATGCTTTTTCACAGAAAATATCGTATTGTTCGATGTTGTTTCAACGAGCGGTCGATTCGCCTCAAACGAGCGGTCGATTCAGCCCCAACGAACGGTCGATTCAGCCTCAACGAGCGGTCGATTCAGCCTCAACGAGCGGTCGATTCCAAAAGGGGATCAAGCCTTGCCTCCTTTACGCTCCAGTTCACGAAGACTTTCCATCTTTTTCGTTTCCAGGAACTCATAAATTCCGCAAAGATGTTCTTTCACACGCTGGTTACCGAACTCATATACTTTCGTAACCAGCCCGTCCAGGAAGTCACGGTCGTGTGAAACGACAATCAGCGTTCCGTCGAAATCCATCAATGCCTGCTTCAGAATATCCTTTGTCTTCATGTCCAGATGGTTGGTCGGCTCATCCAGAATCAGCAGATTGACCGGTTCCAGCAAAAGCTTGATCATCGCCAGCCGGGTACGTTCTCCACCGGAAAGCACCTTGACTTTCTTCATGGATTCTTCCGGTCCTCCGAACATGAAAGCTCCCAGCAGATCGCGGATCTTGTTGCGGATTTCTCCCTTCGCCACATCATCGATGGTCTGGAATACGGTCAGATTCTCGTCAAGAAGGGAAGCCTGGTTCTGGGCAAAATAACCGATCTGTACATTATGTCCCAGTGTCAGTGTACCTTCGTGATCTATCTCATTCATGATACATTTCACCAGAGTAGACTTACCCTCTCCGTTTTTACCCACAAAAGCAACCTTATCTCCCCGTTCGATCGTCAGATTGGCATTCCGGAACACGACGTGGTCACCATATGACTTTCCGACTCCTTCCATGATAACCGGATAACTTCCGCTGCGCGGAGACGGAGGAAACTTCAGACGCAGGGCTGAAGTGTCTTCTTCATCCACTTCAATCAGTTCCAGCTTTTCAAGCATCTTCACGCGGCTCTGCACCTGGAGTGTCTTGCTGTAGGTTCCTTTGAAACGTTCGATGAAGTCTTTGGTTTCCTGAATCATCTTCTGCTGTTCTTCATACTGCTTCATCTGCTGTTCACGGCGTTCCTTGCGAAGCACCAGATACTGGGAGTAGTTCACCTTGTAATCATAGATACGTCCCATCGTAACTTCAATGGTACGGGTCGTGATGTTATCCACAAATTTCCGGTCGTGACTGATCACCACAACGGCCTTTGCACTGCTGATCAGAAAATCTTCCAGCCACTGAATAGACTCAATATCCAGATGGTTGGTAGGCTCATCAAGCAAAAGTACGTCCGGATTCTGCAGCAACAGCTTGGCCAGTTCAATACGCATACGCCATCCACCGCTGAAATCACTCGTAGGACGGTCGAAATCTTCACGCTGGAATCCCAGTCCGAGCAACGCCTTCTCCACGTCTTCTTCGAAATGAGTCATGTCGATGGCATAGAACTTTTCTGAAAGCGTTGACACATTCTCGATGAGCTGCATGTATTCATCGCTGTCATAGTCGGTGCGTGTCAAGAGCTCGTTGTTGATGCGGTCTATCTCCGCCTGGATTTGGTGCAGATGAGCGAAAGCCTGGCATGTCTCCTCAAACACGGTGCGGCCGTCCTCGGTCATCAAATGTTGCGGCAGGTACGCAATGACACAATCTTTAGGCGCGGAAACAGAACCGCGTGTGGCGGTCCGCACGCCAGCGATTATCTTGAGCAGAGTGCTCTTTCCTGCGCCATTCTTGCCCATAAGGGCTATGCGGTCCTTCTCGTTTATCTGAAAGGAAATATCTTTGAATAGGGTGGTTCCGCCAAACTCGACGGTCAGTCCATCAACTGTAATCATAAATGTTTCTTGTGGTTGTTGAAAAAATAAGGTTCAAATGATTGAGTTGTAATCATTTGAACCTTTGATAGTCGGGGTGAGAAGACTCGAACTTCCGACCTCCACGTCCCGAACGTGGCGCGCTAACCAACTGTGCTACACCCCGAGTCCGAAAATCGAATGCAAAGGTACTCACTTTTCTGAATATTGCAATGTTTTTGCGGATATTTTTTTATTGCATGGCAAAATTTTTATTTAAAGACGCGTTTGCGTCGGTGCTTGTCAATGCGCTTCAAGCCAGTTTGCGCCCGAGCCGCAGTCGGCAACGAGAGGTACAGTTCCGCTGAAGGCAGCCTCCATCTCTTCTTTTACAATGTGGGACACAGAATTCTCTTCGCCAGGAACGACGTCGAAGTTCAACTCATCGTGCACCTGCAGCAGCATCTTCGACCGTATTCCCTCGCGGTCAAACCGACGGTAAATGCGGTTCATCGCGATTTTGATGATGTCGGCAGCAGTTCCCTGTATTGGAGCGTTGATTGCGTTTCGCTCGGCATATCCGCGCACCACGGCGTTTCGCGATGTTATGTCGGGAAGCATGCGGCGCCGTCCGAACAGGGTTGTCACAAAGCCTTTCTCTTTCGCCATCTCGATGCTCTGGTCCATAAACCGACGCACGCCGGGGAATGTCTCGAAGTAGCCTTCAATCAGTTGCTTGGCCTCGCTGCGAGGTATTTGCAGTCGCTCCGACAGTCCGAATGCCGAAATGCCGTAAATCATACCGAAGTTTGCGGTTTTTGCTTTCCGTCGCTGATCGTCGGTCACGTCTTCGGTGCGTTCGTGGAAAATTTTGGCGGCAGTGGCACGGTGGATGTCCTCGCCAGCAAGGAAAGCCTCCACGAGCGCCTCGTCCTTGCTGATGTTTGCCACGATGCGCAGCTCAATCTGCGAATAGTCGGCAGAGAAGAACGAGTGCCCGTCGTCGGGGATGAACGCTTTGCGGATTTCCCGTCCGTCGTCGTTTCTGATAGGGATGTTCTGCAGGTTCGGGTTTGTCGACGACAGGCGTCCAGTGGCCGTGACAGTCTGGTTGTAGGTGGTGTGGATTTTTCCCGTGTGAGGGTTTATAAGTTCGGGGAGAGCATTGACGTAGGTTGACAGAAGCTTCTTTATCTTTCTGAACTCCAGGATCTTGCCTACGATGGGGTGTTTTCCCGACAGCTTCTCAAGCACCTCCTCCGTGGTGGAGTATTGCCCGGTTTTGGTTTTTTTCGCTTTCTCGTCGATTTTCAGTTTGTCGAACAGCACTTCGCCCACCTGTGCCGGCGAGCCCACGTTGAACTGTATTCCCGCAAGGTCGATGCATGTCCGCTCGATGTCGGCAAGACGCTGAGTCAGGGCTTTGGAGTAGGCGGCAAGGGCATCGGTGTCGATGCGCACGCCAGTGTGCTCCATGTCGGCGAGCACCTCGACGAGCGGCAGCTCGATGTCGTGGAGCAGATGCGCCATTTTCTCCTCCTCGAGTTTCTTGTCAAACACAGGCTTCAGCTCGAGGCATGCCGCGGCACGTGCGCAAGCCACCTTGGCTATATCCTCGATTTCAAGCGAGAGCGCCGGGTTGAACTTGTTGGCCTTTGCCGTGGCGGGCAGTTGATAGTCGGGCAGAATTTTTTTCAGATATATCTCCGCCAGCCGGTTTATTGAATGGCTCATCTCCGGTTGCAGCAGATAGTGCGCGATGGCGACATCATAGTAGGGCGCCGCTAATTTCTCAGCAATGTTGAGCGCCACCACCATATCGAATTTCAGGTTTATGCCCACTTTCTCCACAGTTTCCGATTTAAGGATGCGCAAAATGTCAAAAGCCGACTCCTCGGTGGCTTCAAGATAGAAAGCCTCGTCGGGACTCAACGCCACAGCAATGCCGGCAATGCCGGCATCCATCGCGTTTGGCGCGGTGCAGACCATGTGGATTCCAATTGTTTTCTGCGACAACGCCTTGTCGACAAGCTCGTCGATGTTGGCATCGGTTGCGATGATCGTTTTGCAGGTATGCTCGGTTGGCGCAGGCTCCGCCTCTGCGGCTGCCGCGTCAGTCATGTCGTCGCCGAAGAGCGAAAGTTCGCCGAAAGCGGGCGCAGGCTTTGGAGTAGGCTTTGCCTCCGCCTTGTCGCCGAGCACGCGCGACAGCAACGAGCGGAACTCCAGTTTGCCGAAGATGTCGCGGATGGCGGCTTCGTCGACAGGGTGGCGGCTGTAAGCCTCCTCGTCGAATTCAATCGGCACTTCGGTGCATATCGTGGCGAGTTTTTTTGAGAACAGAATGTTGTCCACGTTTGATTCGACTTTGGTTTTCAGCGCGCCTTTCAGCTTGTCGGTGTTGGCGATAAGATTCTCCACGCTGTCGAACTCCAGAATCAGTTTCGACGCCGTTTTCTCACCGACGCCCGGGCATCCGACAATGTTGTCCACCTTGTCGCCCATGAGCGCCAGAATGTCGATCACCTGTATCGGGCGGTTGATGCCGAACACGTCGCACACCTCCTTCTCGCCGCGCACCTCCGCCGGCTGTCCCTTGTAGCCCGGACGGTAGATTTTCACAGACGGGTCGACAAGTTGACTGAGATCCTTGTCGGGCGACATGATAAACGTTGAGAATCCGCGGCTGCGGCTCATCGTGGCAAGCGTGCCAATCACGTCGTCGGCCTCGTATCCCTCTTTTTCCACCACAGGGATTCCGTAAGCCCGTATAATGTCTTTGATGTATGGAACAGCCACCTTGATATCCTCCGGCGTAGCCTCTCGTCCAGCCTTATAGTCGGCAAACATCTCGTGGCGGAACGTTTTTCCCGCAGGGTCGAAACACACGGCGATATGCGTCGGGTTCTCCTTGCGCAGCACCTCCTCGAGCGTGTTTACAAAGCCGAAGATGGCGGAAGTGTTCATTCCCCCCGACGTGAATCGAGGAGAGTATTTCATTGCGTGGTATGCCCGGAAAATCAAGGCATAGGCATCGAGCAAAAATAATTTTTTCTGTTCCATATATTGTAGGTGAATAGTACTAATTAATATAAAAAAATCAATGATTCGGCATTAATTCACCGTGAAATTACAATTTTCGCAGAATAAATGATTACTTTTGTGTCTTAAAAATCGTTTTATGACGAATTTTGATGAAATAAGAGACCTGATATCATCCGATTTGGAGCGGCTGCAGAAGATAATAAAGCAGTCGCTCTCAAGCAATAGTCCGCTGCTCAATAAGATTGTAGACAAGTATTTGGAAACAAAAGGCAAGCAGATACGCCCGATAATCGTTGTGCTCAGCGCCAAGTTTTTCGGCGCCGAGGTGTCGGACGGTGTGCTCTGCGGCGCGGCGTCGGTGGAATTGCTCCACAATGCCTCTCTGATACACGATGACGTTATCGACGAGACCAAGCAGCGTCGCGGCCACGACACCATCAACAACACGTGGGACAACCATATCGCCGTGCTTGTCGGCGATTTCTTTGTCAGCAACGCCCTTGCCTGTGCCATCCGCACCAACGATTTCCGTGTGATAAGCACCATCTCCGAGCTCGGCAAGGAACTGTCGACCGGCGAGATTGACCAAATCGACGTTGCCAAGCACCATTCAATTGACGAGCAGACTTATTTCAGCATCATAAACAAGAAGACGGCATCGCTGTTCCAGAGTTGTGTGAAGGTGGGAGGATACTCCGTGGGAGCCTCCGACACCGACATCGCCAACCTGTCGAAGTTTGTGGAGCTGCTGGGACTGTCGTTCCAGATAAAGGACGACATCTTCGACTATTTCAAGGATGATGCCATAGGCAAGCCCACGGGCAACGATCTGCGCGAGGGAAAGGTGACGCTGCCGCTGATTTACGCATTGTCGCGCACCGAGTCGCCGCGCCACGGAGAGATGCGCCGTCTTGCCGACTCCGACTCGCTTATCACCGAACAGATAGAGACGCTGATAGACTTTGCCAAGGCAGAGGGCGGAATCGAATATGCCTATGCCACGATGGAGCGTCTGCGCGCCGAGGCACGCAGCATCCTTGAACCATATCCCGACAACGAAGCCAAGCAGGCATTCATGTCGCTGTTCGACTACATAATCAAACGCCACCACTGATGTTGTTGCCGTATCTTGAACCGGGACGCCTCGAGGCAGGATGCGACGAGGCTGGGCGCGGATGCCTTGCCGGACCGGTGTTTGCCGCGGCGGTGATTCTGCCCGACGGCTACACCAACGACCTTCTCAACGACTCAAAGAAGCTTTCCGAGCATGCCCGCGACGCACTGCGTCCCGTGATAGAGCGCGACGCCCTGGCTTGGGCAGTGGGCATCGTTGACAACGATGAGATTGACCATATCAACATTCTTCAGGCTTCGTTTCTCGCCATGCACCGCGCCGTGGACGGCTTGTCGGTGCGTCCCGACTTTCTGCTTATCGACGGCAACCGTTTCCGTCCCTACGACGGCATCAGCCACCAATGCATTGTGAAAGGCGACGGCAAGATGATGAGCATCGCCGCCGCGTCGATTCTTGCAAAGACCCACCGCGATGAGTTTATGAAACGCATCCACGAGGAATTTCCGCAATACGGCTGGAACGTGAACAAAGGTTATCCCACAAAAGCCCATCGCGAAGCCATTGCGCGTTTCGGCGCCACCCCCTACCACCGCCATACCTTCCGCCTGCTCGCCGAGCCCTCGCTGTTCCCAGAGTTGTAGACCCCCTCGCTCGGTTGCTGCAGACGCAACCGTAAAGCCAAAAAGTTGCAAATAGGGCATAAAAATGCACAAAAATGTGATTTACATGGCAAATAAGTCGTAAATTTATGGCGGAAAAACAAAAACTCAATTACCTATGATGAAAAAAATCTTTCTTGTTGCCGGACTTCTTTTGGCCGGAGCAATGACAACCAACGCAAAAACTGCTGTCGACCGTATGGACCCACCGATGTGGTGGACAGGGATGGAAAACCAGCAGCTGCAGATAATGGTTACGGGCGAGGGCATACGAGACGCTGTGCCGTCGGTCGACTGCCCTGGCGTGAAACTTGACTCCGTGGCGCGTCTCGACAGCCCGAATTATCAGTTTCTGTATCTCACCATCGGCAGCGACGCAAAACCTGGAACTGTCGACATCACGTTTGCCAGCGGCAAGCGCAAAATCAAGAAGCAATATGAACTGCTTGCCCGTCAGGGCGACGGCGCAAGTCACGAGGGTTTCGACTCTTCCGACGTGCTTTATCTGATGATGCCCGACCGCTTTGCCGACGGCGGCGACGTGAAGCATCAGTCTACCAATTTCGACTACCGCATAGACCGGACGAACCCGGGCGCGCGCCACGGTGGCACGCTGAAGGGCATCTCCGACCATCTCGACTATCTTGAGGAGCTGGGCGTCACGGCAGTGTGGCTTACTCCTGTGCTTGAGAACGATATGCCCGGTGGCTGCTATCACGGTTATGCCACCACCGACTATTACCGTGTGGATCCGCGCTTCGGAAGCAACGACGACTACCGCCGCTTGATTTCAGAATGCCACAGCCGCGGTATCAAGGTGGTTATGGACATGATTTTCAACCACTGCGGACTCTACCATCCGTGGCTCTACGACCTTCCCAGCCACGACTGGCTCAATGCCCAGCCGACAGCCGACGGCATCAGAAGCGTGCAGCAGGCAAATTTGACAGGCAAGAGAAACGCCGCCGTCGACTCGTTGCTGCTCACCAACTTCTGGCTTAACACGGTGCATGATCCGTATGTGAGCCAATACGACTTCAAGCACACCGTCGACGGATGGTTTGTGTCGGGTATGCCCGACCTCAATCAGCGCAACCCCCACTTGATGACATATCTTATCCAAAACTCCATCTGGTGGATTGAGTATGCCGGAATCAACGGCATCCGCATGGACACCTATCCGTATGCCGACATGGAGGCTATGGCGCGTTGGAACCGCGCCGTGGCACGCGAGTATCCGCGGTTCAACATCGTTGGCGAAAGCTGGCTTGAAAACGAGGCGAGCATTGCGTATATGCAACGCGGCAACAAGTTGAACCCAATCAATACAGAATTGCCAACGGTGATGGATTTCCCGTTGTGCTTGATGGCGCAGCAAGCGTTTGGGGAACAGACAAAATCAGGAAGCGACGGACTCAACCGCCTGTTTAACCACCTTGCGCTCGACATGCTTTATGCCGACTGCAGCAGGTTGCTGACGTTCTACGACAACCACGACACAGACCGTTTCCTCTTAGAGGAGCCGTCTGACCTTTCCCGCTGGAAACAGGCACAGGCATTCCTTCTGACCACCCGCGGCATTCCGCAGATATACTATGGCACAGAAGTGCTGATGCACGGCAGCAAGGCTGTGACCGACGGCTATGTGCGCCTCGACATGCCAGGCGGATTCCCAGGCGACAGCGTGTCGGTGTTTACCGCCGACGGACGCACGCTGCTCCAGCGCGACGCGTTCAACTTCATGAGCCGTCTGCTCCATTGGCGCCAAGGCAACAAAGCCGTGTCGGCAGGCACATTGCGTCATTTCATGCCGTCCAACCAGCTCTACGTCTATGAGCGCACCAACGGTGACCGCCGCTTCATCGTGCTGATGAATGGCACCGATGAGCCTCTCACCGATGTTGACATGAGTCGATATGCCGAAATCATGTGTCCCGGCGACACTTTCCGCGACGTGATTACCGGCGATGCCGTGACCGTCGCGCCGCACATGTCGTTCCCCGCACGCGCCACTTTGGTGCTCGAATAGCCATCGCGCCGCATAGGAATACAGCAAGAAGACGCCGACTCCGTTATGGAGCCGGCGTCTTTCTGTTGGTGCGCAGGCATTATGGAAAAGAAACGATGCGTGGTTAAACATTGTTAATTCGGTAAAAGATGTTTACACACACCGCCAATTCATGGGATTTATGTTTAACTTTGAATGTTAAAATAATGGGAAAAGAAAATAAAAATGAAGCGGATTAAGCATATCATTCTGATAATCTTACTGTTGTCTGTCGGATTTGCCGACAGACAACCGATGAAAGCCGTGACGGCGTCAGACAGCGTTGTCGACACCACCGTCGACTCGTTTTCTGTGAAAATGGATTCAGCCATCAGGCAGTTTGTGTCGAGCCGTGCCATGACAGGAGCCACAGTGGGCGTCTGCGTGATGGATTTGCGCACAGGCACACCAGTTGCGTCCTACAATCTTGAGCGGCAAATGATACCGGCGTCGGTGATGAAAATTGTCACATCGTCGGCAGCGTTGAAGCAACTCACCCAGAACTTCCATTTCCGCACGCGTCTGAAATATACAGGCTCTATCGACAAAAACGGAACGCTCAACGGCGACATTGTCATCGAGGGCGGCATTGACCCGACGCTTGACTCCAAGCATTTCCCCGACCGCGAAACCTTTGTCTCCGCCGCTGTTGAAAACATCAAACTGTGGGGCATAAAAGCTATCAAAGGCAACATTCGCCCGGAGGAAAAGATACAGCCGCACAACGCCGTGCCAAAAGATTGGCTCGACGCCGACGTGACGGAAGACTATGGCGCGGGAGTGCATTCGATAAACTACAACGACAATCTGTTCTCGCTGATTGTCGACACATCGAGCGGCCGCGCCCTTGTGGTCGACACCGTGCCGCATCTGCGTTCGATACAGATAGTCAACCGGATGACGGTGGTGAATCGTGGCAGATTCAGCCCTGTCGTGCAACGCAAGAAAAACAACAGCCGAATCACGCTTAGCGGAGCTATGCGCCGCATGCAGGAGCCGATAGAAGTGGTCACCACGATGCCGCATCCAGCCGTAGGTTTGTGTGCCGATGTGAGAGAGACACTCGAGAGCGAGGGCATTCCCGTTGAAGGAAAGAAGGTGAGTGCAAGCGACAGCGATGCCATGCAAATCCTGTCGTACGAGTCGCCGGTGCTGCCAGAGATTCTGAAATCGTTGCTTTTCCGCAGCGACAACATGTATGCCGAGTCGGTGCAGCGCAAATTGGGCGAGAGCATCTACGGCGATCCGCAGCGTGAGTATGGCGAGAAGGCAGTGACCAAGATAGTAGAACAATGGGGCATCAACATGGACAAGGTGACGCTCTATGACGGCAGCGGATTGAGCCGCACAAACCGGATGACACCACTGTTTCTGGCAAGCGTGCTGCGCTCGGCCGCACTCGACTGGCAGACCGGCGACCTTTTCCCGACATTGCTGCCACGATGCGGCGTTGACGGAACGGTGCGCAACCTGCTAAAAGGCACGTGCCTGTCGGGAAACATTGCATTGAAGTCGGGCAGCATGACCGGCGTGAGATGCTATGCAGGCTATTACCCCGCCGAGCGTCCGCGCTACTCCGTAGTGCTGCTTACAAACAATTTCCACTGCACCTACGAACAACTGAAATCATCGATAGAACGGCTGATGGTGGGAATGTTTGAATCGTATCAGGACACTATTGACAAACGACAAAATACTCCTCAATTATGAAAACCGACATAAGAAAAATGATTGCCGAGGCTTACGAACTCGAGGGACTTCTGCTCCTCGCCGACAATCGTGGCGCCGACACTCCGGAATATGTGTTTACGGCAATAGGAGAGAAGCTCGACAGGTTGCAGATGCTGCTTGGCGAAAGAGAAGGCGATGAGGGCGAAGAAACGCAGGAAGACGCCTGTATGGTGGAGAACGACGTGGCCGATGCCGGAAGCGAAGAGCCGGAACCAGAGCCGGAGGAAGACGTGGCGGAAGTGACGGCAGAGCAAGTTGCCGACGGCGAATACGACAATGAGCAGGAGCCTATGGTCGAGCTCGTGCTTGACGATGAACCCACCGCAGAACCTACCGCAGAACCCGACGCGGAGACACCGAACGTTGCGGATGAAACTGAAGACGTCGAGGCAGAGAATAATATAGAAGAAGAGACAGAAGCGAATGAAAAGGCATCCGACGACAGCGAGCCTATGCGTCTTGACGAAAAACTGCAGCGCAGCCGTTCGAAAGACCTTAAATCAGCGTTCTCGCTCAACGACACATTCCGTTTCCGTCGCGAACTTTTCGGCAACAGTGCTGCAGAGATGACCGACGCTCTCCATATGGTGGAGGCAATGCATTCGTTTGACGAGGCGGAAGATTATTTCTATGGCGATCTTGGATGGGACCGCGAATCGGACGACGTGAAAGAATTTATGGCGATAATAAAAAATCATTTTCTATAGCGATGGCACAGAAACCCACAGCGGAAGCCGGCATACTCTATGTGGTGCCGACGCCGGTAGGCAACCTTGACGATATGACCGTCAGAGCGGTGAACGTGCTCAAGGAAGTAGACGTTATTCTTGCCGAGGACACACGCACCAGTGGAGTGCTGATGAAGCATTTCGGCATCGAGACGCGTATGCAGAGCCATCATAAATTCAACGAGCATGAGACGGCGGCAGGCATAGCCCAGCGTTTGAAAGACGGAGAGCGCATAGCCCTTGTGGCGGATGCCGGCACTCCGGCCATCTCCGACCCCGGTTTTATGCTTGTGCGCGAATGCCGTCGTGTGGGCGTCAAAGTGGAGTGCCTTCCCGGCGCCACAGCCTTTGTTCCCGCGCTTGTCGATAGCGGCCTGCCATGCGACAAATTTTGCTTTGAGGGATTTTTGCCACAAAAAAAAGGCCGTTCCACACGCCTTGCCGAACTGAGCGTAGAGCCTCGTACAATCGTGTTCTACGAATCGCCGCTCCGCTTGGTTAAAACCCTGACACAGTTGGCAGAAGCCTTTGGTCAGGACCGAGAGGCAAGCGTCAGCCGCGAAATCTCAAAACTACACGAAGAGACCTGCCGCGGCACCCTTTCTGAACTTTGTGAACATTTTTCCGTGAACGAACCGCGAGGAGAGATTGTTATAGTAGTGTCGGGCAAGAAAGAAGAAAAAAGCGCCGGCAAAAGAGATAAGTACGCACATTTTAAAACCGAAAAAAAACAGAATTTACTATGAAGAAGATGATGATTCTCGCCCTTGCGCTTACAGGTGCGCTCGTGGCATGCAACGGCAACAAAGAGCAAAAAGACGCTCTTGCCGACACTACGCAACCCGACATCTCGAAAGTTGAGGGACAGCGCGACAGCTTGATGAACCTTATTGGCGACATCAGCCAGAACCTTCTCGAGGTGAACCGTATGGAAAACATCCTTGTGAGCGGCGATTTCAAGGACACTCCCGACAAGCGTCAGGAAATCATAGCCAACATCAACGCCCTACGTCAGGAGCTTGACGCACGCAAGCAGGCGCTGGAGGAACTTGAGAGCAAGTTGAAAAGCTCAAACGGATATTCTGCAAAATTGCAGAAAACCATAGAGTCGCAGAAGCAACTCATTGATGAGCAGTCGCAAAAAATTCAGCAGCTTGAGGCAGCATTAGCAGATGCGAATGTGAAAATCTCAGATTTGAACAAGAATGTGGAAGATTTGAACACGCAAGTGTCGACCGTGACAGAGGAGCGCAACGCAGAGACACAGCGTGCCGACAAGGTCACCGACGAACTCAACATCTGCTACTATGTTTGCGGAAGCAACAAGGAGCTGAAAGAACACAAGATTCTGGAAAAGAAATTCTTGGGCAAGACAAAGACCATGGAGGGCGATTTCGACCGCTCTTACTTCACAAAAGCCGACAAGCGCAAGCTCACAGAAGTGAAGACTTACGCCAAGAAGGCGGAGCTGAAGACATCACATCCAGCTGGATCATACTCGATGGAGACGGTTGGCGGAACAGTGGTGATAAAGATTAAGGATGCAAAGAAGTTCTGGGAAAAATCGAATTTCCTTGTAATCCAGACTAAGTAATACTCAACATTCCCCATTTTTATAGAAATCCAGTGGTGCCAGGCATGAGAATGTCTGGCACTACGATTTTTCTTCAATCAGGTTTTTCTGCCGGCCCCGTTTATTGACGGAAAAATTTTGGATGTAGAGAAATAATTGTCGGAATATTTGCGGGTTACGAAATAAAAGAGTAATTTTGTGCGCTAATTCCGAAAAGGCTCAGAGAAGAGAAGCGCAGGTGCGCGTCCGCCTCACGGACATAATTGTTAAAGTTTCTATTTTAAATGTACGCAATTGTAGAAATTCAGGGACAGCAGTTCAAGGCAGAAGCCGGCAAGTACTTGTATGTCCACTATCTCGGCGAGAACGTAAAAGAAGGCGATTCAATCGATTTCGACAAGGTTCTCTTGATTGATGCCGACGGTGACGTTAAAGTTGGTGCTCCTACCGTAGAAGGAGCAAAAGTTGTTTGCGAGGTGAAACGTCCCCTCGTGAAAGGTGACAAGGTTCTTGTATTCAAGAAGAAACGTCGCAAAGGCTATCGCCGTTTGAACGGTCATCGCCAATGCTTCACCCAAGTAGAGATTAAAGACGTAGTTGCATAACCACTAAAAGTTTAAAGAAATGGCACATAAAAAAGGTGTAGGTAGTTCTAAGAACGGACGTGAATCGGAAAGCAAACGATTGGGCGTCAAAATCTTCGGTGGTCAATTTGCTAAAGCAGGCAACATCATCAAACGTCAACGTGGCACAGTTCACCATCCGGGTTTGAATGTTGGCATGGGTAAGGACCACACATTGTTTGCGTTGGTAGACGGTACAGTCAACTTTACAGAAGGTAAAGGCGGCCGCAAGTTTATCAATGTTCAACCATTGGACGCTGGCAACAATTAATCAGCGCCTTGGGTTGACCCAGGAACAACAAGCATAAAATGGCGGTTGCATTTGCAGCTGCCATTTTTTATTACAACAATTTATATCAGCATATATGACTAAACAGAAACCATTATATTTGTTTCATCTGCTTGCGTTGTGCATAGTGTGCGTGTGGGGTACCACATTTGTGTCGACCAAAACGCTTATCAGCAACGGGCTGACGCCCACGGAAATATTCATCTACCGATTCGCACTTGCTTATATCTGCGTTTTGTTTATGGTGCCTCGTCGGCTTTTTGCCGACACGTTTGCCGACGAGATGAGGATGATTGCCGCTGGACTGACGGGAGGCTCTGTGTATTTTATCACGGAAAACACCGCGCTCGGCATGATGCAGGCCACCAATGTGGCAATCCTTATCAGTGTCACGCCGCTGCTTGCCACGCTTGTGGGAATGGCGGTGTTCCGTTCGGAACGCACAAAGCGTCCGGAACGCGTGATTCTCGGCTCTGTTGTCGCTATGGCAGGCGTTGTCGTTATTTTGTGGAACGGCGGTGACTTCGCAGCGTTCAATCCTTGTGGCACCGCTCTTACGTTTTCAGCGGCGCTGTCGTGGGCTGTCTACAGTTTGTTTGTCAAAAAGCTGTCGCAACGTTATGACAATGTGTTCATTTCGCGCAAGGTGTTTGGCTACGGACTGCTCTCCATGGCTGTGTGGGTGCCGTTTTTCCACCCAGTGAGTTTCCGTTTCGAACAGTTGTTGGTCCCGACGGTGTTTTTCAATATCCTGTTTCTCGGACTTGTGGCGTCGATGCTTTGCTTCACTCTATGGAATGCCGTGGTGCGCCATTTGGGAATGGTGCGCGCGTCCAACTATATAAATTTCAATGCTGTAGCAACTTTTGTTGCAGCGTTTCTGATACTTGGTGAACACGTCTCTGCGGTGGCTCTTGTGGGTTCTGCCGCTGTGATTTTCGGAGTCTGGCTCGCGGAGGGGAAATAGTGGTCTAAAATTCCTATAAAATGGAATGGCGGAAATATAGAACACTTCCAGATCCATTCCGATAGCGTGAGTATTGGAAAAAATGCGCTACTTTGCATCAAATAAATTCAGCTATGGACAAAGAAATGATAATGGCGTCGGAGAGATTCGGCAATATTGAAGACTTGTCGTATAAAGATGACATCTCGCTTTTTTCGCAGATAGGAGAGTACAGTCAGATGCAGCCGTTCAAGCTCGACGTTTTCGTGTTGCTTGTGTGTCTTAACGGGCATGGCTCGCTCAACATCAACGGGGTGGACTATAGTGTCGATGCCGGCAAGATGTTTGTGTGCAAGCCTCACATAATTGTTGAAAAGAGCAGAGTGTCGCTCGATTTCGAGTGCCGCGGCATGGCGCTTTCGTCCAAGTTTATAGATCAGCTTGGGCGGGTGGCCGACGGAGGTTGGGATTTGGGAATGTTTCTCGGCAAGAATCCCGTGTTGTCTCTATCCGAAGATGAGATAAGTCTGTTTATGCAGTATTACGCCCTCCTTGGGTCAAAAATCACGCGCTCCTACTGCCGTCATCAAGACGCCGTGATGCAAGCTTTGTTCAGGGCTTTTATGTTGGAATTTTTCGACATTATGGACCGCCACGTAAAACTTACGCCGCCCAATTTCACTTCATCGGAAATGCTTTCCCGTCATTTTGTAGAAGTTCTGATGGCAGACTATCCGCGGCAGCGCTCCGTGGAGCACTATGCCTCGCGCCTTTGTGTGACACCGAAATACCTGTCGGCGGTGAGCAAGTCGGTGAGCGGAAGCACTGCGTTAGAGGTCATCAACCGATGCATCATCGACGATGTGCGCCGCCTGCTCCATAATCCCGACAAGAGCGTCAAGGAAATATCCAACGAACTCGGATTCCCCAATCTGTCGTTTTTCGGCAAATATGTGAAAAGAATGCTCGGAATGTCGCCGAAGACCTACCGCAAGTCGCTCGGCGCTACTGCCGGCGAATGATTGCCGAGAGAATCCGTCCGGAGTTGATTCCCAATGTCCTGGCGGAGAAAAACCGTTGAGGCTCGCATTTGGTGCACAGCCCCGACAACGAGATGTTGGCATTCGGGACGCCGGCGCTTTCCATAAGCCAGCGGTTGGCTTCGGCCAGATCTATATGGGCTTTACCGGTGACTGGGTTTCGCCATACGATGTCGTTGAGAGAGAAGGCTCGTTTGGCAAATTCAGCCACCACTTCGTCGTCCACTTCAAAGCAGCGTTGGCATATTGAAGCCCCCACCACAGCTTCTATTCCGTATCTGTCGGCGCCTTCATCGACCATCGTTTCTATGGCATTTGCCACGATCCCTTTCACGGAGCCCTTCCAACCGGCGTGGACAGCGGCAATCAACCCGCTCTTAGGTTCGCACAGCAATATAGGCACGCAATCGGCGGTGAACACGCCTATTGCTACATTCGGGAGTCGTGTGACAAGCGCGTCGACATCGGTCGGCGGAGTCGGCGGAACGCTGTCGATAACGGCGACGTTGGTGCTGTGGGTTTGCCGCGCCGTGACGATGTGTTCTGTGCCGAGCAGAGTGCGTAGGCGCTTGAGGCAATCATCGACGTGCGCCGGGTTGTCGCCTGTATATCCGCAGCAGTTGAACTCGGAGTAGGGCGAAAAGCAGTCGGCAGCGCCGCGCTCTGTTGAAAAAGCGTCGATGCTGCCGACATTATGATTGAAGTGAAGTTGGCTAATCATCTTTGAAATCCTCTTCCCAATATTCGTCAGGCCACTCAACGTCCCAAGTCTCTTCCTCCGTGTCGTCACCGCCTTCCTGCTCAATCACGAAGTTGTCTTCCTCCTGCACGCGGTGTGTGATGTCGAGGTCGCGGTGCGTGATGCGCGTCGGGATGCGGTTGTCCTCATCGTTGATGGTGCGCCACAACACGTCTTTCAGCTCCGCCAGTCCCAGTCCTGCCACCGATGAAATAAACACCGTTTCCACGCCTTTCGGAAGGTGTTGCTGCATCTCTGCAATCAGCTCGTCGTCGAGCATGTCGCATTTTGTGATGGCAAGCACGCGTCCCTTGTCGGCCAAATCGGGGTTGAAGCGTTCCAGCTCGTTGAGCAGTACCTCATATTCGCGGCAGATATCGTCGGCGTCGGCAGGAATCATGAACAGCAGCACGGCATTGCGCTCTATGTGGCGCAGGAACCGCAGTCCGAGACCTTTGCCCTCGCTTGCACCCTCGATGATGCCGGGAATGTCGGCCATTACAAACGACTGCGCTCCGCGATATCCCACGATGCCGAGGTTTGGCTCGAGAGTCGTAAACGGATAGTCGGCAATCTTAGGCTTTGCCGCCGATATTGCAGACAGCAGGGTCGATTTGCCCGCATTCGGGAAACCGACAAGTCCGACATCGGCAAGAAGTTTCAGCTCGAGGATAATCGACTTTTCGATGGCAGGTTCGCCAGGTTGCGCATAGCGCGGAGTGCGGTTTGTGGCAGATTTGAAATACCAGTTGCCAAGACCTCCGCGTCCGCCTCTGAGCAGCTTCACTTCCTGCCCGTCGTCGGTCACCTCGCAGAGGAATTTGCCGTTCTCAGCGTCGTAAACCGCCGTTCCGCACGGCACTTCGATAATCTTGTCCTCTCCGTCCTTTCCAAAGCTGCGGCATTCTCCGCCCGGCTGTCCGTCGGTGGCGAAAATGTGCCGTTGGTATTTCAGGTGGAGCAGCGTCCACAGATTGCGGTTGCCACGCAGAATGATATGTCCGCCACGTCCGCCGTTTCCACCGTCGGGGCCGCCTTTCGGCACGTATTTAGCGCGATGGAAATGGCATGAGCCGGCACCGCCTTTGCCGCTTCGGCAAAGGATTTTGACGTAGTCTATAAAGTTTGAGCCTGCCATAATTATAGTATGCTATTCGTTACTTGCAAATTCCATTAAATAAGCCTTGATGAATCCGTCGATGTCGCCGTCCATCACCCCGTTCACGTCGCTTGTCTGCCAGCCAGTGCGATGGTCCTTCACGCGGCGGTCGTCAAACACGTAGCTTCGTATCTGCGAGCCCCATTCGATTTTCTTCTTTCCGGCTTCAATTTTCGCCTGTTCCGCCATTCGGCGTTGCAGTTCCATGTCGTAGAGTTGTGACCGCAGAAGTCGCATCGCATTCTCGCGGTTGTCGAGCTGCGAGCGCGTCTCGGTGTTCTCGATAAGAATCTCGCGCATCTCACCGGTGTCAGGGTCCTTGTAGTTGTAGCGCAACCGCACGCCCGTCTCCACCTTGTTTACGTTCTGACCTCCGGCACCACCGCTTCGGAACGTGTCCCAAGTGATGTCGGCGGGATTGATTTTCACTTCGATTGAATCATCTACAAGCGGAGTGACAAACACCGAAGCAAACGACGTCATGCGCTTTCCCTGCGCGTTGAAAGGCGACACGCGCACCAGCCGGTGCACACCGTTTTCGCTCTTCAGGTATCCGTAAGCCAAGTCGCCCTCCACCTGTATGGTGACCGACTTGATGCCTGCTTCGTCGCCCTCTACAAGGTGTACGATCGACGTCTTGTAGCTATGCTTCTCGCACCATCGCAGATACATACGCATCAACATCTGCGCCCAGTCCTGGCTCTCCGTTCCGCCCGCGCCCGAATTTATTTTCAGGACTGCGCCGAGTTTGTCCTCCTCGCGTCGCAGCATGTTGCGCAGTTCCACGTCTTCAAAGCGTTCGATGGTCTTCTGATACATCTCGTCGAGTTCCTGCTCAGTGACCAGTCCCTCCTTCACGAAATCAAAACCCAGTTTGAGCTCGTTGACCATCTTTTCTATATCCTCGTAGCTGTCAATCCAGTAGTGCAATTCCTTCACTTTGCGCATCTGCTTTTCCGCCGCCTTCTGGTCGTCCCAGAAATTGGGCACGTGCGTGCGCAGTTCCTCTTCTTCGACTTCTATTTTCTTCGAGTCGACGTCAAAGATACCTCCTCAACGCCAACATGCGTTCTTCTGTCTCTTTTAATTGTTCTTGCGTAATCATCCTAATATACAAATTTTCTGCGAATTTCGCAATTTTCCGTCACATCTGCAAATTCCGTATCTTTTTCTTTGGCATTTCGCCTCAAAGTGTCTACCTTTGCGATAGAAAATGCGGTAGTAGCTCAGTTGGTAGAGCATCAGCTTCCCAAGCTGAGGGTCGCGAGTTCGAGCCTCGTCTACCGCTCTAACAGCCAAGCCGGGCGGTGACAGAT
>ERZ772818.1583-NODE-1583-length-19306-cov-6.333749_pt1 | contig 19306 bp, 19 predicted proteins | sample MGYA00580837_ERZ772818 | MGnify/ENA primary metagenome ERZ772818 (study PRJEB29015, sample SAMEA2737671) | human gut metagenome | biome: human gut; feature: human-associated habitat; material: faeces | place: China | collected 2012 ...
TGATATGTATAAATATAACATGCTATACACTTTTAAAATAAATCAGGATGTTTTGGCATCTGAATCCCATTGCACAAAAAAATACCTGCCGGCTGTGTGACCGACAGGCATCTAAAAACTATTTCCAGATTTCTTCTGCAACACTCTTTACAAGCTCAAGCTTTGCCCACTGCTGCTCCTCCGTGAGCTTGTTTCCGATCTCGCAGGATGCAAAGCCGCACTGAGGGCTGAGACAAATCCTGTCAAGCGGTATATATTTTGCCGCCTCGCGGACTCTCTCAATCACCTTCTGCTTATCCTCAAGTTCAGGCTTCTTCGTCGTGATGAGTCCGAGCACAACCTTCTTGCTGCCGTTTACATGTGTGAGCGGCTCAAAGCCTCCGCTTCTCTCATCGTCAAACTCAAGATAGTATGCATCGACATTCTCCTGCTCGAAAAGCACCTTTGCAACATCGTCGTAAGCACCGCTGCTCGCATAGGTCGAATGGAAATTGCCACGGCAGACATGTGTAGCCACGGTCATATCCTCAGGCACATCCTCAATAGCAAGGTTGTTGATTCTCACAAAAAGCTCCTGGACCTTCAAAAGTCCCGCCTCGTCGGTGTCGAAGAACAGCTTCGCCATAGGATCGACAAGCATTCCCCATGAGCAGTCATCCAGCTGAAGATTACGGCAGCCTGCCGCATAGAGGTCTGCAATGACCTTCTTGTAGCCTTCTGCAATGTCACGCACAAGCTCCTCATTGTCAGCGTAATACTTAGCGGTATTCTCAGCCGCAAAAGGAAGTATCATCTGCTCAAGGAACTGCGCCGGGGCAGGAATCGTCTGCTTTGCAACCGTGTTCTCGTCCTCGAACTGCTTAACGAACTTAAAATGCTCGACAAACGGATGAATCTTGCTTACGCCGACCTCTCCCGTCAAATATGTGTCATCAATCATAGCCTGTTCACCGTGGAACGGAAGTCCTGTCTCTGTCTTAGAGTGACCTACACCGTCAAAGCCCCACATAAAGTCAAGATGCCATGTAGCGCGCCTGAACTCGCCGTCGGTTATCACATGATAGCCCGCCTTTTTCTGCTTAGCAACGAGCTCCGTGATGCACTCGTCCTCCACCTTTTTAAGCTGTGCCGCATCTATCTTACCTGCCTGAAAACCGGCTCTCGCCTCCTTTAAACGCGCCGGGCGCAAAAAACTGCCTACAAAATCATAACGGAATGGGATATGTTTACTCATATAATGCCTCCTGATATATTTTCATTATAGTTCCAAGGTGAAGTCGTGTCATATGTCGAGATGTATAATTGTTATATTCATGTGCAGCGGCTCCGTTGTCCGAAGCAAGTTGTTCTAAGAACTCTGATAAGGTTATCAACTACGCCCGCCACCGATGCCAGCCGCCCATCCTTGGGCTGTGGCATCTATTCCGACATCCCTGTCGGAATTGGCTGGACTGTGAACCGCGTTCTAAGAACAACTAGGCTTCTCCCAAAAGTCGCGCCGCACACGAATGTAAGCAATTATACATCCATGAAGTTATGTGCTCCGCTTTTACCTCTGAATTTCATTGACATTAATATATCAGTCGCACATTAGATAGTAAAATATATCGTTCCCGTGTTTTGTAATAGTTTGAAACTATGATAATGGGTAAAACGGAGTGTCAAAACAGGCTAAAATACTTCCATTGTATGATGAATTATATTTATCCATATCACGACTTTTGGTAGAAGCTTAGATGTTCTTAGAACTTTGTTGATAACATAGCCGGAGTCGGCACGGATGCCGACTAAGATGCCATAGGTCATGGATGACCGTTTGGCATCGTCGGCGAACGTCAGTGATATTCTTTAAAGTTCTTAGAACATCTTGCTTCGGACAATGGAGCTGATATGGATAAATACAATTCCATCATACATTAAAAGACGTAACCCCCTGTTTTGACACTCACTTACTCGTTATCAGCTATGCCTCCTCAGTGCCTCCATATACGACACCCCATATCTGCTGAGTGCCGCATCCTTCCTCGTAACAACCCCGATACGCATCGTGCATTTCGAGTCGAGCGGCTTGGCGATGATGTTCTCGCCGTTTAGCTCCGCGTCGATGACGCCCGAGCAGACCGTGAAGCCGTTCAGTCCGATGAGCAGATTAAAAAGTGTCGCCCTGTCGCGCACCATGATATTTTTCGGAAGCTCGAGCGAGCTTAAAAACTCCTCAGAAAAGTAGAACGAATTGTGCTGTCCCTGCTCGAACACGAGATACGGATACGGCTGCAGGTCTTGAACAGTCAGCTTTTTTCTGCCTGCAAGCGGATGTCTGTTTGAAATGAATACATGCGGCTTTGCCTCGAACAGCTCCTCGAATTTGAGGTCACTCTTCGCAATCAGCTTTCTAAGCACCGCCTCATTGTGCTCGCTCAGATACAGGATTCCGATTTCGCTTCTTCCGACCGACACGTCGTCTATGATTTCATAAGTCTGCGTCTCCCTGAGCGTGAAGCTGTACGCATCGGCATCGTACTCCCTTATCACGTCTACAAATGCGTTTACCGCAAATGAATAATGCTGGCACGATATGGAAAAATACGGCTTCAAATGCTTCTCTCCCCTGAAATGCTCCGTCATGACATCCATCTGCTCCAATATCTGTCTTGCATATGAGAGCAGAACCTCACCATCACGCGTGAGTTCCACACCCTTGTTGGTTCTTACAAAAGCTGTTATTCCCATTTCCTTTTCAATGCCCTGAACCGCCGTTGTGAGACTCGGCTGCGATATAAAAAGTCTTTCCGCCGCCTCCGTTATGTTCCCGCACTCAGCGACCATGACTATATACTTTAATTGCTGTAATGTCATTTTTTATCCCCCTACCAATAAGTAGTTTGAAAATAAAAATTTCAAACTTATCCCCCTGCTTTTTATCTGCATGGATAGAGCACGTTGCTTATCACATACTGTCCGTCGTTTACGAAAATTTCGATGAGATTCTTTTCCTCGTAAACCTCAAGCTCACAGACATCGCCCACTCTCGGTGTGCAGCACTTCACATGAACATCCACCCCTTGCGGAACACGCTTTGTCCTATCGGTGCAGACACAGCCGCCGTTAAGCTCTATCATCACGCCCGCAAGTTCAACCGACTGACCCTCGCGGAGGGTAAGCACCGTGCGGCTTCTTCCGTCCTTTGTCCATCGGGTATATTTTTCCGTACTTTCCTCGCACGAATTTTCGGCAAAATATTCCCTGACATTCGGGTGTACCGACGTATAAATCTCCCCGCCGCGAAGCGTGACAACGCGCGGAAGGCTCATCATTCCACTCCAAGGTCTGCCATCCGCCGCCTCATTGTCATCAGGCGACTGCGGTATCGGCATCCGCACCCAGGCAATCACACAACGGCGACCTGCTTCGTCGATGCAGCTCTGCGGTGCATACAAATCCATTCCGTAATCGAGGAACTGCGCCTCGCTCTCAAGTGCCATGCTTCCATCCTCCGCATCAAACGAAAGCTTCTGCATCGTGCTCTGATTTCCCGGATAGTCCGTGTCCTTTAAAACACCTATCGGCGAGGCAATGAGAATGTGCTGACCATCTATGCAGAACACATCCGGACACTCTAAAACCGTGCCGAACTGCTTATCCTGAAGCCTGTTAAGGTACGTCCAGTTCTCACCGTCATCGCTTGTATAGATTAAAAGTACACCTTCCTCCTTCTTATAGCTGCTTGCAATGCACATGAAATACCGCCCGTTCTCCCTCCACACCTTCGGATCACGGCACTCATAAGGATGCCCGATTTCAAGATCCGTCACAGGAGGAATAATCTGCTTTTTTCCATCAAAATTGTCAAAGGTAATGCCATCCTCCGAGCTTATCATCGCCTGACTCTGTTCACACAGTCCGTCAACGATGGTATTAATATTCTCTGCATTTTCTTTAAGATACCTTACAGCAGTGTAGTAGAGGTTCATTTTCCCGTCAACCTCCAGCGCACTCCCGGAAAACACCCCGTTCCTGTCATAGCTTTTGGTAGGGAAAAGAGCAATCCCGAGATGCTGCCAGTGAATCAGATCCTCACTCGCCGCATGTCCCCAGTGCATCGTTCCCCACACGGGCGCGCACGGAAAATACTGATAGAACAGATGATATTTTCCCTTAAAAAAAATAAAACCGTTAGGGTCGTTAATCCAGTCGCCCGGAGCCTTCAAATGCAGAATATTTTCCATAACATTCGTCCTTTCGCACTTTATTTTTATGGTATTTTTCATAACAATAATATATAATGATGGTGGGGTCCTAAGGTCAAAAATCCTCTTGCAAGCAAGCTTGCATCAGATTTCTGACCTTTTGACCCTGATATCATCATCATATAATATTTCATACAGATTTATCAAGTATCAACTCAGAAACGGGGTAAAATTATGGGAGAAAGTAAAAAAACTAACATCACAAGCGCACCGCTCTACCGCGATCCGATTTACGATGCACCGACAGATCCGGTGGTTATATGGAACAGCAAGGAGAATAAATGGTGGCTGCTCTATACCCAGAGAAGAAGCAGCGTAAACGCCATAGGCGTCTCGCATATTCACGGAACTGCCATAGGTATCGCTTCGTCAGACGACGGCAGCAGATGGCTCTACCGCGGAACACTTCCGGGACTTGACTTTGAGCCGGGACACAACACCTTCTGGGCTCCCGAAATAATATTCGCTGAGGGCGAATACCACATGTATGTATCTTACATAACGGGAGTTCCTACCGACTGGAATTGGTCGAGACATATCGTTCACTACACCGCCGACGATTTGTGGGAGTGGCACTTTGAGAGCGTGCTCGAGCTCTCCTCCGACCGCGTCATCGACGCCTGTGTGCATCCGATAGGAAACGGCCGGTACAAAATGTGGTACAAGGACGAGTGCCACGACTCACACACCTACAGCGCGGTGAGCGACGATCTCTACAACTGGAGCGTTGTCGGCGAGGAGATTAATTTTAACAGCCACGAGGGACCTAACGTGTTTGAATTTGGCGGAAAAAAATGGATGATCACAGATGAGTGGAACGGACTCGGCGTGTATGAGACAGAGGATTTCGCGCACTGGAATCGACAGGGCGTAATTCTGCGCGACGGTGGCACGCGCCCATGCGACGGCGTTATGGCAAGCCACGCTGATGTTGTGGTGAACGGTGACAATGCTTACATCTTCTATTTCACACATCCATATTTTCTGAATGAGAACAGGCTTAACAAAGCATACATTCCTAATCCTGACGACGGACGAGCATGTATCCAAGCTGCCAAGCTGGAAGTGAAGGACGGCATACTCGTCTGCGACAGGAACAAGGAATTTGAGTTAAAGCTGGAACATCAGAACTAAATTATGTAAAACACTAAACCTGCTTCGCGGTCTTTTTCTTGTAGCCGCAGTCACAGTAAGGTCCACCCGAGGCAAGCGTGTACTCCCTGACAAAGTCAGTGACACCGCCTGCCTCGCTCATTGTGTAGTCAAGCCTGCACATCGCCGGAATGAGCCGGGTAAGTCCAAGCTCCCTCATGAGAGTACATATTCCGCAGGTGTAAAATCTCGCCTCATAGCCGCTTCCATCCTCATACTCATAGAAATCCATGTTCCATGAATAAGGATTTCTGTCACCTGCCTTTAGCTTTGCCGTGGCTTTCATTCCGTTAATATCCGACTCCGAATATTTTTTCTTTCCGCTCATCCTGCAAAACCACTGCATTGCGCCCGTCATCATCGACCTCTTATAGTACTCCGTCGCATCATCGACGCTCGGAAGCTTCGGCATATTAAGAAAAAAAGCCGACAGCATCGCACAATTCACAATATTCATTTTGAATCTGTCCGCCTTCTCGAACTCGGGAAGCTTCTCTATAATCTCCCTATACTTTTTCTTCGCCGACGCAGTTATCCTCTTGCTCTCCTGCGCATCGTACTTTAATACCTCAGTGAGATTTCTTCTAAAAGACTTGCTAAAAACCACCCACATGCCCATCGGCATACCAGCATACTTCATACAAACACAACCTCCTCCATACACTCAGTCAAATGTTAGACGCATATAACTTTTATAAGTAATATCTTACTTCTTATGGCAAAAAAATGAAAGAGGTACGACAAATTTTCCATTAAAATTGCATTTGTTATAACCAAAACTGTGTATAAGGGAATTTGATTTATACATATCACGACTTTGGGAAAAACTTAGATATTCTTAGAACTCTGGCGGCATCCCAGCCACAGACGGCATGGATGTCGGCTGAGCAGCAACGCATACAAGGAAGTATGCTTTGCTGCGATGGCGTACACAGATATAAGCTAAATCAGAGTTCTTAGAATATCTTGTTTTGTACAACGGAGTAGATATGTATAAATCAAATTCTCTTATACACTTATAGATTTGACTATGTTTAAGTTTCTTGGTCGTACACCCCCTCCACGAACCCAATGAACTCCTTCGCCACATGAGAAAGCGTATGCTTCTTATTCCAGATAAGTGCGTAGGAGGCGTGCGCCGCCGGGTGGTCTATCTGCCTCACGCACACGTCGTTATCATGTACCAATGAGCATATCGACTGCGGATATATCGAGATTCCAACGCCGTGCCGGCTGAGCTCATAGGCGTTCATCATGTGCGCTATGCGCCCACATATTTTTGCCGTGTGCCCGGGGCTTGAAAACCACTTGTCAATCTCACTTTTCCGAGACTCTCTCGACGGGATGAGCAGGTCGTACGGCAGAAGCTCATCCGGCAGAACAGGAAGATTCTTCTCCGAGTACAGCGGATGTCCTTTCGGTATGACCGCCACCCACGGCTCGTCGTACACGGGAAGCACATGGAATTCCTCGGTGTTGTACGGTGCGGTAATCATCGCAACCTCGCACAGCCCCTTGGTCACACGGTTGTTCACATCGTCCGTGTTGCCGTTCCACAGATTGTACTGCACATTCGGGTGCTTCTTCCGAAACGCACAAATCCACTCCGCAAAGAGCCTCGGCGCACAGCCCTCAACCGATGCTATGTAGAGCGTTCCCTGAAGTCCCTCCTTCATCTCCTTAACTTCCTCCTCGGACTTGTTCACCAAGTCGAGAATCTGCGTGGCGTACTGCAAAAACAGCTCGCCCTCCTCCGTCAAGGCAACCTTATGAGGCGAGCGCACAAAAAGCTCCGTGCCAAGCTCCTCCTCCAAGTCCTGTATCTGACGGCTTAACGGTGGCTGCGCTATCGCAAGCTTTTCCGCCGCTCTGGTAAAGTTCTTCTCCTCCGCGACCGCCTTAAAATATCTTATATGTCTGAGCTCCATATCTCTCCTCCAACGCTTATAATACCTGTTAGGTATTGTAATACTTTTATTATATGTATTTCACATTATAAGTGCAAGGTGTTATATTAAAACCATCAAAGGGAACGTAAAGTTTTTCACATATACGGAAAGGAATCGGTGATTGATATGAAGAAATTTTTTGAGAAAGTAAGCGAATTTTTTAAGGAGTACTACATGAGCTTTTCAGAGGTAATCTAGTCTCTGATTAGTACCCAAAACTTAATTGGAATGCCCAAGACAGAGCCGTGTAATCGCAAGTGACTACACGGCTCTGTCTTGAATTTATTTTAATTTTCTGTAATAAAAATAAAACATGTTTTCAGCGATTCCCAGATAAATAATTGCCAATATAACTGTCACCGTTTCGCTGATTAAGAAGTTCCACCATATCCCATTAATTCCAATCGCTTTACCCAAAATTGATGCAAGAGGAAGTGAAATAATTTTAAGGTGTACCCATATATGTGAGTACACTATTTTTCAATATTTTCAAGCATTTTTTCCGATGTTTTCAAAAACGTTTGTATATCTTCTTCCGGAATACCTTCGCATATTTTATTAAAAATCTCCGTCATTGTCGAATGCGTCACAGCCAATGCTTTTTCCAAATCCTTCTGATTAATTTCGCAGGCTCCCATTGGCTCTAAGCGACTTAATTCACCCAGTACTCTCAACTGTACAGCGGTTAATCCCATCAGATTTGCACATTCTTCCGGTTTCTTCTTAAATTCTCTGTCTAATATAGAAAATCTAAGCCCCGGAGCAATATTCGTTTCCATAAGCCCCTCCATATAAGTAGTGTGCTACTTATTATAATTGTTTTTTCTTTTGTCATTATCCATTATACTTTCCGGCTCCAATAATTAATCCCGGATTATTCATGACAAAATCACATACAATCCAGGATTACCTATAATTTTATAAATTTTTATCCGGATACAGTAAATTTAAATTATATTACCGGTTATTTACTGCATTCCATGATTATCTTCTCGCACCTGTCATATCCAAGCTGTGAACTGTTCAGGCACAACGTATAATTTTGAAGTACCACCTGTGCCGCAATATTGTTATTCTTTGCATAATTTTTTATTTTACCCTTTAAACTCATCGCCTTAGAACTCACAGCAGTACCTCCAAATAGCTTTTCAACTTCTTCTCTATATGAAATGTTAAGGCATATTCCGACAGGCGGTTAATGTTTTTATCCGTCCACGCGGCATATTTCTTTAAAGAGCTTATAACCTTCTCCTCATCCATTCTGTTTCTGCTTATCAACAAATCACATATACTCCGCTCCGCATTGTAGCATCTGACCTGATTTCCAAAGGTTGTCTTTGCATAAATCATTCCCAGCCGATGAAATTGAGGCTGTATATAATAACATTTGCACTCCCCTGAAACTGATTCGGGAAGCGACGTGTCAGAGGGGATTGTAACGGAATGCTCAAACGGTGTTCTATCGGTCAATTCAAGTAAAAACAATGCCGATTCATGTGAAAAAATAATATTTTCTGACCTCAGCATCAAGGTGTACATATCATCATGAACCGATTCAGGCAGGATGTATATTCCCTGTCTTACGCGCTCTATAAGCCCTTCCCTCTCATACTTCGGAAGAAGTGCCTTTGAAAATCCCAGTTCAATCGCCCTTTTTGTCGTTATGATATTATTATTTAATTTCATTTCTTTATATTATAGGATTAATTATCATAATAACCGCCCTCGTTGACTTTTATATTGATAAAATATTTTATTTCTATTTAAAAGTCAACTATGTACCTATATAAGATACTCTAAATATACCTCCCCGTCACGCTCTCCTCATTCCCCGCAATCTGTTGCAGAGGCACGTCCACATCTATGTTTTTAAGGTTGTGGACTCTTGCTCCACGCACCTTTATATATTTTGGATCATTATTTTCTTCCATCACCATACCTCTTTTCCAACAACATACTTATAATATCTTCTCATAAACTATTGAAATTTATTACACAACTGTGCTACAATCCATGAAAGTAAATGTGACTTTTTTACCATTTTGATGTTACAATAGCATCATGAAAGGATCTAAAATATATGCAGGATGTAATGAGAAAACAGTTTTACAAGCAGCGCTTCGCCTTTGAGCTTGATGCTGCTGAGCGCGACAAGACACAGTCAATGCCTGCGGGTGTAACGATAGAACATGATGTCCCATACATGGATGATAGCATGGAAGCACACCGAATGGACATCTACCGTCCTGATGGCAGTGAAAATACCGTCCTCCCGGTTATCATAAATATCCACGGTGGCGGACTTATCATCGGCAATAAGGAGTTTAACCGTTTCTTCTGCGCCAAGCTTTGCACACTCGGTTATCTGGTGTTCAGCATTGAATACCGCCTCATACCTGACTGTATGGTGTTCGACCAGTTCTCGGATGTCTGCAATGCTTTCAATTACATACAGGCACATCTTGGTGAATACAAGGGTGACGCTGACCACATCTACGGCATGGCTGACAGTGGCGGAGCCTATCTTCTGACCTACACGGCTGCAATGAACAAGTGTCACACACTTGCCAAGTCAGGACATGTCAAGCCGCACCATATCCAATTCCGTGCGCTTGGTCTTATAAGCGGTATGTTTTACACCACACGCTTTGACAAGATTGGAATTTTTCTTCCCGCTTATCTTTACGGCAAGAACTATAAAAAGCAGTCCTTCGCAAAGTATGCAGACCCTGAACATCCGGACATCGTGACTTCACTTCCGCCCTGCTTTCTCGTGACAAGTCAGAACGACAATCTCAAGAAATACACGCTTGATTTTGAAAAGGCACTTGCACGTCACAATATGCCACACGAATTTTTCTGTTTCCCGCGTGACAAGCGTCTGACACATGCCTTCAGTGTATTCAGACCCGACTACGAGGAAAGTACGGATACAATAACCGCAATGCACAACTATTTTGCAAAACAAAAATAAAATTATGCATGTAAAAGTAAAAGCTGTATTTCATAGAGTCAGTCTCTTTGAAATACAGCTCTTATTCATATCACCATTCCCACTATGTCATTCAAGCCCTCAAGGTCAACTCTGCCGCATCTCCCTCAGTCAGGCTGCTGTCCGCAATCCATACCTTGAACTTTCCCGGCTCGCTTCCGAAGCTTCCGTCAGCACGGAAAAAGCTTAACAGCTCCTCATCAATATCGAATGATACCTTTTTCTCCTCCCCCGGCATCAGCTCAATATGCTTAAATCCCTTTAATTCCTTAATCGGGCGCACTCTGCTCGCCGCGACATCCCTTATGTATAGCTGGATAAGCTCTGAACCCTTGCTTTTTCCCGTATTCTTCACGGTCACTGACGCGGTTATTTTTTCTCCCGACGTCACACTGTCCGAACTCAGGTTCACACTACCTATCTCAAACGAAGTGTAGCTTAGTCCATACCCGAACGGATACAGCGGCTCATTCGGTGCATCTAAGTATCTGCAATTGTAATCTCCCCTGCTGCCCTCAGGCTTCGGACGTCCCGAGCTGTAATGATTGTAGCACATCGGAAGCTGCCCGACGTTGTAAGGGAAGCTCATCGGAAGCTTTCCCGACGGATTGTATTCCCCCGTAAGCACATCCATTATACCGTGACCTCCCTCCGTTCCCGGCATCCAAGCCTCGACAACCGCCTTGGAATACTTCGAAACTTCTCTCAGGTCTAATGGTCTGCCGTTAAAAAGAACCGTCACTATGCTTTTATTGACCGCTGCCACGCGTCTTAAAAGCTCAAGCTGTATATGTGGAAGTTCAATCTGCGTTCTGCTCGTGGCTTCTCCCGTCTGGAAACGATGCTCACCGAGTGCAAGCACTACCACATCCGCCCACTTTGCACACTCCTCCGCCTCACTTAAAAGTGAGGCATTTATCTCCTCCCAGTTGTCCTCATCGTACTGACCGAGATTTACTATTGTGTGATTGTCTAGCAGCGTACAGCCCTCTGCAAATCTTAACAGAACTCCAGGCTGCTTTTCTTCCAATCCCTCCGCCAAAGCTGCACCGCCAAATATCTCCTGTGCTGCCGTCTTCAGCGTCACATTGTCCTTCTCATCGCCTGACACCGACCATGAGCTTCTCATGTCCTGCCCTTCAACGTAAGGTCCCACAAATGCAATCTTCATGCCATCCGCCGTGTTAATCGGAAGAAGCTTCTTACCGGCATCACTGTCTGTGGAATCATTCTTTAAAAGAACTATAGACTCTCTGACAGCCTGTCTTGCGAGGCTCCTGTGTGCATCGCATAGCTGTATCTCACGCTCAAGCTGCTCGTCCGCATCCTTGTACGGATTCTCAAAGAGCCCGAGATTATTTTTAAGCATTAACACTCTCATGACCGCCTCGTCAATCAGCTTTTCGGAAACATTTCCTTCCTTTACAAGCGTCTCGAGGTGGTCTGCGTAGGCAGGCGTGCACATCTCAATGTCAACGCCCGTTTCAATAGCCTTGACTGCCGCCTCCGTATTGTCCTCGCAGTATCCGTGAGCCACCATCTCTCCGACCGCAGCCCAGTCCGAGATAAGCACCCCGTCAAAACCCCACTCACCGCGCAGCACATCCCTCATGAGCCACTTGTTTCCCGATGAAGGCACTCCGTTTAGCAGGTTAAATGACGTCATCGCCATCTCACAGCCTGCGTCAACCGCCGCCTTGTAAGCAGGAAGATAGAACTCCCTCAACGTATGCTCCGACAGCTCTGCGTTCTGATAGTCAAGTCCCGCAACGGCACCGCCGTAGGCAGCAACGTGCTTTATGCAGGATGCGATTTTTCCCTTCTCACCGACATCTTCACCCTGAAAGCCCTTCACCATGGCAGCCGCCATCTTACCATTCAGGTATGGGTCCTCCCCCGTGGATTCCATAACCCGTCCCCATCTTGAATCCCTGACCAAATCCGCCATCGGTGCAAACGTGACCTGCACGCCGCTTGCTCCGGCCTCCTTCGCCGCTGCCTCTGCGCATTTTTCGGACGTCTCAGGTGAGAAAGTCGCACCCTGTGCGAGCGGACACGGAAATACCGTCTTATGTCCGTGAATCACGTCGAGCATGAACATGAGCGGAATTTTGTGTGGCTGTGTCTTTAAATAATCGTCCTGAATTTTCTTTAACTTTTCCGCACCGTATATTCCAAGCGTGCTTCCGGCAAGCCTGCACGTCTCCTCCCGCCAGCCGTTGTTCATTCCTCCGGTGATTACCGCCCCCTCCTCATAGCAGCTTCCTGGAACCTGCACAAGCTGTCCGATTTTCTCCTCAAGCGACATATCACTAAGCAGTTCATTAAGTTCCTTCTGTGTCATATTTTTCCTCCCGGATTATATAGTTTTGATACTTGCAAATCTATGCTTATTATACCTCTTTTTGCGCGCCACTGTAAACAGTCCATACACATACTGTGCACACATGCACACAAAAACATGTCAAATATCCCTACCGTCATCATTGACATACCACCTGCGCGGTGGCAAAATAGTAACAATGGTCATGACCATAAATATCTTACTTTAAATATTAAGAGGCTGTTCTCTCAGAAATGGGGATTAAAATGAACAATTACAGACGAGGGCTGAAAGCAGGCGTTCCAATCGCCATCGGATATCTTTCAGTCTCATTTACATTCGGAATAATAGCGGTTTCCTATGGATTTGCGTGGTGGCAGGCACTCATAATCTCAATGACGACCGTCACCTCCGCAGGGCAGTTTGCGGGAATAGGTATAATGCTTCACCCGGGACAGTATTTTCAGATGTTGATTTCACAGCTTACAATAAATATACGCTACTCCTTCATGTCAATCTCAGTCGGACAGAAGGCTGACGAGCGTTTCAAGGGCTTGTCAAGATGGCTTCTCGGCTTTATGATGACCGATGAGATTTTTGCCGTGGCTGTACAGGAGGAGAAGGTGAGCCGAAGCTTCTTTGCGGGACTTGCAACACTTCCTTATCTCGGCTGGTCTGTCGGAACACTTCTTGGTGCCATTTTAGGAAGCGTTCTTCCCGACCGCCTGATGAGTGCATTGAGCCTTGCGATATACGGAATGTTTGTCGCCATTGTGGTTCCGGAAATGAAAAAATCACGACCTGTCACTTTGGTCGTGGTTCTATCAATACTGCTTAGCTGTGCATTTTATTATATTCCGCTGCTGTCAAAAATCTCGAGCGGAATAACCATCACCGTAGTTGCCATAGCCTCTGCCGGTGTTGGCTCGATATTATTCCCGCTAAAGGACGAGGAGGTCTCCGATAATGGATAACAAAACTTTCTTTTTATATCTGCTCATACTCGCCTGCTCGACATACCTTATCCGCGTCATACCCTTCGTGGCAATAAAACAGAAAATCAGCAACCGCTTCATACGCTCTTTTCTGTACTACATACCATATGCGGTTCTCACGGCAATGACAATTCCAGCCATATTCTACGCAACCACCTGGTGGGCAGGTGCCGCAACCGGGCTTGTGGTCGCGGTCATATTTGCCATCAAGGGCAAAGGACTCACGACCGTAGCCGTCGCTGCGTGTGCTGCCGTGTTTCTGGCTGAATTACTTCAGAGCATATTTCTCTGATTCAGACTCTATCAGCCTTCCTCAAAATATGTAAGGTAAAGTGCTATATCAGGTGAGGTGACATTGGATATAACGTAAATCACGTCGTCGCCTGACTGTGTCATAATTCCGTAGAACTCGGCATTGTCGAATACCATGTGAACCACATAATCGTCCTCTAAGAGCTCATAGGTTCCCTCTGCCTCATTTCCGTTGCTGGAAACACTGACCACGTTGTTCTCATAGAATCTTATCTCAAAGCTTCCGCCGAGCTGCTCCTTTACCTTCTCAACAGCGGCTTCATTCATCTCTTGCGTGTATTTGAAAAACATATACCTGTCATACGTCGGCATTAATATCTGTTTTTCATTCCGCAATTATACAACGCACAGTATTGTAAATTCAATACCTTTCTTCAACTTTTAATATATACAGCCCGGATACAGAGTTGAGCGGAACAATTTTTCCGTCTGTGCAAGCTGTCTGCCGGACGGTGCCTCCGTCAGGTCATACTCTTTTCCCGAATATATCCAAGCTTTTCCGTCAGCGTATACGACCGTGTCCTCAATGTTTCTTCCAAACAAATCGGCACTCACCACATATCCGTCCTCGGGAAACGTAACAACAACATTCATGTCCCCGTCATACAGTGCCGGCATCACTCCACCGCCTCTTCTGTACGCGAGAATATAATCCCTGCCGTCACCGTTCCAATTGCGATAAGTGTTCACAATAGTGAGCCAGCCATCGGTCTTTCTATCCTCTTTCCAGATTTCTTTGCCTTCACAGTCAAGCAGGAACATTCCGTCCCTGCCATGCCACATACCCTTGTAGCCGTCGCCTCTGCTTATTCTGTCAAGCCCGGATACCTGAAGCCCGGGTGCTCCGGGAATATATTTTCCGAGCGCAATATGCTGCGACTCTATCGAGCCATCATATCTCCAAAGCTCATTGCCATTCATATCGTAGAGGCAGGTAACACTTCCTCCGACACATATTTCAAGCTTTCCGTCACCATTCACATCACCGATCCACAGACAATCCGCATGATCGTCCAGATCCTTGCAGGACCACATAAGCCCACCGTCCGCAGACAGCATATCATAGCCTGCCATAATCTCGTCTCTGCCGTCACCGTTGATATCGTAAACCAGTGGAAAATGTCCGAGATTTCCTGAATGTGTCCACATAACATCAAAATTCTCATCCAGGGCCCACATATTTTCATACCTGTCTTTTACGATAATCTCTCTCGCCGTAGGATTTCCTGACAGATTGGCAATCAATATACAGTCGTGTGCCTCCGGCGCAGGAATCTGCTTCGTTCTCTTAACCTCTCCTGTCGCACCGTCAATTACGGTTATCTCCTTACAAACAGCTTCCACGGCCTTATCTGCCGCTGTCTTATCCTTATCCATCACGGCTATAATCTCCAGCCTGCCATCACCATCTATATCATATATCTGCGCCGGAAAATCCGCACCGAAGCCTCCCGGCTCGTTCCATGGCGTACCAAGCTGCCACAGCAGCTCACCTGTAAGTGCATACGCCGTCACACATGTGACATAAAAAGGAATATATCTCGAATCTGTTCCTCCGTTCGCCTGCACACACACAAGCTCCATTCTCCCGTCACCGTTGATGTCCCCAAGCAGTACTTTGCAGTTCTTTCCCGCCGCTGAAATATCTAACGTGTTAATCAAAATCGCTTCCTTTTTATCTTCCATTTCCATATTATCCTCCATTGTCATCATACACTCTTCTGAATATTGTACTGCCATTTATCATGCCGTTAATGATATCAAGCGTGATGCCAGGCAAGCTATCATAATATACTTTGATTTCCAATATAATACTTGTGTTTGCAAAACTTAAAGCCTGTTTTTTCTATACTTCAGCGGGGACATCCCGTACGTTTTTTTGAAGCTCCTGATAAAATAACTCACGTTCTGATACCCGCTCTGCATTGCTATCTCCGTAATCGGAATATCAGTGTCCTGCAGCAGCTGCTTTGCGTGCTCCAGCCGTAAATAGGTTACATATTGCGACAGCGTAATATGAAAATGCTCCTTAAAGTACCGCGATATGTATTTTTCCGAAAGATGGAACTGTTCCCCAAATGTCTTTAACGATATCGTACCCGTGTAGTTCTGCTGTATGTATGAAACCATCTCCTTTTCTACGGTATTCCTGCCGCTTGTATCATTTTCCACCACCAAGCCCTTATTCCACATTTCGAGAATGAATTGTAAAAGGACTATCTTTATCTTTATCTGTGCAGTTATTTCCGACTCACTTCCATCATTTTTTGCCATATATATATCAGCCAGCTGCTCACACAGCTTACTTGCCGCATCACCTATTCTCGGACCTATCATCAGATGTCCGCTGCTTAGCGGTTCAAGCAATCTCTCATCTAATATGTCATCCGAACGAAAGGATATATATTTTAGCGGAAACAGAAAAGTAAAATAGTCCACCGCTCCGGTCTGTGCACCCATGAGATGCAGATTACCCGGCGACACGACAAACGCATCCCCTGGGTTACCTATGTAGCTCTCTCCCGATATATTTACAGTCAGAAAACCACTTTTTACATATATAATCTCAAGTTCATCATGCCAATGTACAGGTATCTGAAATGACCGGCCCGAATTCCATATATGATATGTGCTAAAGGGGTCGTCCTTTGTACCATGTGGTTTATTTTCCTTTAATTCAAAGTACATAAGCTCTCCTACAATTCTACAAGACTCTTACCCTTCCATTTTCCGCTCTTCCATCTGAACACCATTCCCACGGCTCTCGCACACTCATCAGATGCCATGGCAATATATGCTCCTAATGCCTGAAGCCCCATATGTATTCCAAGAAAATATGTTCCGCCGACTGCGAACAGGTACATGAATATCGCACCCATTATAACCGGAAAAACCGCATCCCCGCTGGTCTTTAATGCCTGACCGTATACAAGGTTCGTCACCCTTCCGAATTCCAGGAATATATCCACCACCAGCAGCTTCACCACAAGATTTATCATCTGCGCGTCATCAGTAAATATATGGACTATAAAACGTCCTGACAATGCAAATGTCACAGAAAAGCATGTCGCTGTTATAAGTCCATATACCACAGCCTTTCTTGTACCTCTGTCACATTCTTCATACTCCTTTGCCCCGATCCGCCAGCCGGTCATAATAGCATTGGCCTGTGCAAGTGCAGCTCCCACACAATACGAAAAATTGGCAATCTGCATGGCATAGGAACGAGCCGTAACATTCATTCCGTCCGAATCCATCTGATTCATAAAACGGACTATAAGTGTCATCGCCACATTATAGAGTGCTGTTTCAAGTGCGGATGGAAAGCCTATCTTGACAATCTGTGCCAGTATCCTTCCTGCCGGAATGCGCTCAGGATTCTGTTTTGCTTTAATAAGCACAGCCCCCATCACCGCTACAATGATAAGGTTTACAATCCTGGAAATAACCGTGGCAACGGCAACCCCCATTACTCCCCAGTTAAACACGAACAGAAATACCGAATTAAGTATTATATTAATGGCATTTCCGACAACCGTTCCTATTAAGGAGTGCTTCGTATATCCGAACACTCTCAAATAACTTGAAAAAATAGGAATAAGTGCATTTAAAAAGCATGTGCCTCCAACAATTCTAAGGTATGTTTCAGCCGGCTCAAACAGCGCCGGGGCAATGCTTACCATTCTAAGTATTCCGCCGGAAAAAAAGGCAAGGATAACAGACATCAGCACGCCTATCAGCGCATTAAACATCAGTCCAAGCTGTCTTGCCTGATATGCAATTCCCGGTCTTCCGGCTCCGATATTCTGTGACATAACCGCAACCATACCTGATGATATTACCCCGAACATGATTATAAATACACCTATATAGGTATTTGCTGTTCCTACTGCCCCAACAGCCTGATCGCTTACTGATGATAACATGAGTGTATCGACCATACCTGAAAGCATATAAAATAAAGTTTCTAAGCATATCGGCACAGATAGCTGTGCCAGTGTTTTTCTCCCGGCTGCCATGTTTTTCTCCTCTAATAATATGATATAATAAACCCATCAACAGATATAGTACATGGCTGTTTACAGACAATGCACTATATCTGTTGGATGGGTAAACAGACATGAGCAAAAAGGGCGACAGCCCGATTTGCGAATGTATGTTGTGATTTCGAGAGTGCTTCTTACCCTCATATCATAATACATATTATCAATAATACGATATGCTTTTACATATTTCTTGTATAATATCATACAAAAATTTCATTATTTCTACTTTTTCTTTCATTTTCAGAAACTGATTCGTTTTAAAATCTCCTCTTCTTCCGGCATGACACGAAGGGCACCTCTTCTGGTGGTGATAATAGAGGCGGCCGCATTGGCGAAGATAAGCATTTCTTCCATATCCCGTGTGCTCAGATTTTGATAGCCCTTCTCCAGAATCTGATGCAGCATGCAGCCCATAAAGGTGTCTCCTGCGCCGGTCGTCTCAATCGTATTTTCACTCAGAAATGCCGGAGCTTCTGCCGTCTCCTCCCCGCAATAAGCACGACTGCCGTTTTTTCCCATAGATAAAAGAATCAGAGGAATCGGAAACTCTGAACGAAGCTGTTGTATAGCCTTCTCATAATCCTGTTCGCCGGTAAGCCATACCAGCTCATCATCGGATATTTTCAATACATGACAATGCCCCAGTCCGTATCGAATCTGTTTCTTTGCCAGCTCCTCGCTCTCCCACAAGGGCTTTCTCAGGTTGGGATCAAAAGACAGCAGGACACCGGCTTTCTCGGCTTCCTCAATTGCACTCACTGTTGCCGTTCTCACCGGCTCATCAGTAAGAGAAAGGGAACCATAGTGAAAAATCGCTGCATTTCGTATCAGGTCTTCGTTCACTTCCTCCGCACAAAGCATCATATCCGCTCCCGGCTTTCTGTAAAAGGAAAAATCCCTGTCACCATCTTCTTTCTTTTGTACAACCGCCAAGGTTGTATGTACTTCTTTATCAAAACACAAACCATCAGTTGAAATTCCGGTTTCCTTTAAGGCTTTCTCCAACTGTAATCCAAAGCCATCCTGACCAACTTTACCAATAAAGGCTGTTTTCCTTCCCAGCTTTTGCAGCATGGCAAGCACATTACATGGAGCTCCCCCGGGATTAGCTTCAAAAATCGGATTTTCCTGTTCACTATATCCATTTTGCGTAAAATCAATAAGTAATTCTCCCATTGCTACAACATCATATTTTTTCATCACCATACCCCACTATAATATTTTATTAATATGTATGTTTGCCCATCTAATAGTAATGCTGTTTTGTCTGCAAGCAGCCACACTGCATTA
>ERZ772818.1612-NODE-1612-length-19062-cov-4.170516_pt1 | contig 19062 bp, 20 predicted proteins | sample MGYA00580837_ERZ772818 | MGnify/ENA primary metagenome ERZ772818 (study PRJEB29015, sample SAMEA2737671) | human gut metagenome | biome: human gut; feature: human-associated habitat; material: faeces | place: China | collected 2012 ...
CCCCGCCAATATGCAACCATGACGGTTTTAAATAATCCTTATTTGATAATATAGCCTTCAATTCAGCAACCGACCCATATTCTACAAACACAGACGCCTTTACATCCATGCCGAAAGTATTATGCGGCAACAATGAATACTCCTTTATTTCTTTCATCAGTCATTAACAGGGTTAATCGCTTAAATCTTCAAACTGCACTAATTTCCACAACCCATTGCGCCGTTCAAAGTAAAGCGTATTATTAAATCCATTACCGAATCCTTTTATCTCAATTACCTTTGTATTCGATTTAGAATTCTCATTCTGTCCATAATTTACATTTGTCAGAAACTCGCGGGGAAGTACCGGCTGAAAAGCAAACCACTGTCCTGCCTCAAGGGTAGTTTCAATTATTTGAAATTCATCGTCCGGGTCTACCGTAACAAACTTCAATGGATTATGAAGGCGTGTTTGCTGGAAAAGAGAATCATTGGCAAAATGTTCATAGAACTCATAGAAGCTCTCCTTGCTGTCCTCATTCTCCGGCATATCTGCAAAATCAATGGCTTCCAACTTCCACAACCCCTTCAAACGTTCAAAATAATATCTCTTAATCTTGTTTGTCTTCAGATAAATCCACTCAATCTTCACACTGGTAGCAGTAGTATCCTTTTCCGCTTCCATATCCACCGCCTTGTCAAAAAGAACAGTATAAGAGTCCAATTGGCTGAACAACGGATCGTGTTTCCAATCTTTCTTTTCGATATGTTCCTTCTTATCCATCGTATAATAAGGCAAGGGGAACACAATACGCGACACTTGCAGCTTTTCGTCAATTGCAAAATTGTAGATAAAGTCGGCAAAACTTTCATCTGCGGTAGCCGGAACCATCGGTTCTTCTTCCACCACTTCCATCACTTCCACCGTATCAGGAACGGCAGCCAGCGAATCAATCTCTTCAGTGAGCATCTCGAAGGGGTCTATTTTCTTTTTACCACCTCCACAGGAGCTAATCAGCACAAGCAGACAAACTCCGATAATCAGTTTCTTCATTTTCTATTTTTAGAAAAAATCAATGCAAAAGTATCTCTTTTTTTAGTTTTCAGCAAAATATTCGGTTTAATTCGCTAACTTTGCGGTCATTAAAAAAATAAAGAAGAAAGTATGTTAGCTAAAATAGAACAATTACTTCAGGAAATTGAAGGCTTACACGCTGCTAATGCAGAGGAATTAGAAGCCCTCCGTATTAAATATCTCAGTAAAAAAGGAGCAATTAATGAGTTGATGGCAGACTTCCGCAATGTACCTGCCGACCAAAAGAAGGAAGTGGGAATGAAACTGAATGAGCTGAAAAACAAGGCTCAGGAACGTATATCCACATTGAAGGAAGCTTTTGAAACACAAGACAACGGTGCCGCTGAAATGGATCTTACCCGCACGGCATATCCTATCGAATTGGGAACCCGCCATCCGTTAAGTATTGTCAAGAATGAAATTATCGATATTTTCCACCGTCTCGGTTTCAGTATTGCCGACGGACCGGAAATAGAAGATGACTGGCATGTTTTTTCTTCCATGAACTTTGCCGAAGATCATCCGGCACGCGATATGCAGGATACTTTCTTCGTTGAAGCCAACCCTGAGCATGTACAGGGCAATGTCATTTTGCGCACGCATACTTCATCCGTACAAAGCCGGGTAATGGAAAGCACCCAGCCACCCATCCGAATTATTTGTCCGGGGCGCGTATATCGCAACGAGGCTATCAGCTATCGTGCACATGCGTTTTTCCATCAGGTAGAAGCTCTCTATATTGACAAAAACGTGTCATTCACCGACCTGAAACAAGTATTGCTTTTATTTGCGAAGGAAATGTTCGGTGCCGAAACTCAAATCCGTTTACGTCCTTCTTACTTCCCCTTCACCGAGCCAAGTGCGGAAATGGATATCAGCTGTAATATCTGCGGTGGAAAAGGATGTCCGTTCTGTAAAGGAACCGGCTGGGTAGAAATTTTGGGTTGCGGTATGGTAGACCCGAATGTACTGGAAGCCAACGGCATTGACAGCAAAGTTTATTCAGGATATGCATTGGGTATGGGTATCGAACGTATCACCATGCTAAAATACGGCATTAAGGATATACGCCTCTTTTTCGAGAACGACATCCGTTTCCTTGAACAATTTTCGGCCGCAGGCAAATAATATATAAACACAACACAAGAGAGATGAGGATGTCGGTAACACGACTCCTCATTTTTTATTCGCAAACACCGGTTGCTATGAAGAATTTAGTCTTTCTATTCCTGATCACCTTTTCATTCGGAGCTTTTGCTTGCTCTCCCGTTGATTCCGTGCATCAGAAAGATCAAACTTTGTTAAAACATTTTTTCGAATACGCCAATCAAAAGGAAATCAACAAACTTCCGCTCAACGAAAAAGTAGTCGCCATCGGACGCTATTTTCTCGAAACGCCTTACGCAGGAGGAACTTTGGACATCAATCCCCAAGAGGAACTGGTTGTCGATCTACAAGAATTTGATTGCGTGACTTTCGTCGACAACGTCATTGCCCTGGCACGACTAGATAAGTACGAAGAAGAAAGTATTCCTCAATTCCAAAAGAATTTGCAGGAAATTCGATACCGGAACGGGGAAATAGTCGATTACACGTCACGTCTACACTACTCTTCCGACTGGTTATACGAGATGACCTGCCGAAATATATTGGAAGATATCACGAAAGAAAAAGTGCACCCTACCATGATGTGCCAGCTCTTGTGGCATTTCTTACAATTTTGGTAACAACAGTAAACTTTGTGGTTTCTGTGGAGGTGAATTTTTATCCGAAATATAAAAACTACTACAGTTTATTTAATGATAAAGGTGCTGTAGGAGATATTACCCAGGCTGGTGAGGAAATGTTAAAGGTATTGAATGTGGAATTAAAATACACGGCCTTGAAGCAGCTCCTTGCTACAGCACTTGCTATTTCTCTTGGCGGACTGCTCCTGGAGTATGTGCCGCTTGGATTTAACGATCTTATGGAAGGGTATTTCAGAACCCTCTGCGTGGGATATGGCATTTATGCAGTGGCAAATACCATACTTCTGCTGCTTTTATATTTTACAGATTACAAAGGAGCGCTGGCGGCCTCCGGATGTTTTGCAGGAGGAACTGTGCTGTTTACAGTAATATCCCTGTTTTTCCCAAGAGTATATTATGGTTTCGGGTTTCTCACAGGCAGCGCAGTGTTTTTTCTGATTGCAGCCTTTCGTCTGGACTATTACACAAAGAGGCTGCCCTATTATATTTTGAGTGTACAGCCTGTGGTGGCCAGGGAAAAAAGAGGAACGTTTTCCAGACTTGGTTTTTTCCTCAGCAAAAAACTGGAAAGGAGTCAGAACAGTGAAAAAATATAAAAAACTTGCATGTATTCTTGCCGGAAGTATGACCATGACTTTATTCGCAGGCTGTATAGGAAATGGGGATGTAGTGCCGGAAGAAAAAAATGAGAGCACAGATACAGAAGAACCGACAGCATCCGAAACGTCACAGGAGATAAAAAAAGCAGAATCCCGGGATATTGACCAGGTTCATTTAAGAGATAAGGACAGTCTTTATGAAAACGATGACGATACCAGCGTGGTTACCATGTACCTCACTGTTTCAAAGGGGAATTCTTCAGAAAATACAGATCATACCTGGGAAGAAATCAATAGTTATTCTGTCTATGATTATGAAGAGATGGGAGTAGACAGATATCAGGCGGCTGCACTTTTACAGATAGGGGATGAGAATGGTCCGGCAGAGGGAATGGTAGGATACGGGGAGAATGTTCCCAATGCCACGGTACAGATCCGTGGGCAGACTTCAAGCAAGAACGCCCAGAAAAACTATAAGATTGAGTTGAAGAAAAATAAAGGGACCTGGCGCGGACAGAGAACCATTAATTTGAACAAGCATATGACAGAAGGAATGCGGTTTCGGAACAAGCTCGCCTATGACCTGCTGAAGGGCATTCCCCAGCTGATCAGTCTGAGAACACAGTTCGTCCATCTGTATGTAAAAGATACCACAGATGGTTCTGCTGACGCTGAATTTGAGGACTATGGCTTGTATACCCAGGTAGAGCAGCTGAATAAGACTGGATTGAAGAATCATGGACTGGATTCCAATGGACAGCTTTATAAAATTAATTCTTTTGAATTTTACAGATATGAAGATGTGATAAAACTCCAGGATGATCCATCCTACGACAGTGCTGCTTTTGAAAAATTGCTGGAGATAAAGGGAAGTACCGATCATAGGAAACTGATTCAGATGCTTGAAGCAGTAAATGACTACAGTATACCAATTGATACGGTTCTGGAAGAATACTTTAATGAGGAAAATATTACATATTGGATGGGATTTCAGATTTTGATGGGAAATGTGGATACCCAGAGCCGAAACGTGTATTTATATAGTCCATTAAATTCAGATACCTGGTATTTTATTCCCTGGGATAATGATGGCAGTCTGATGAGACCTGAATATAAGATAACCGGTTTTAGTGATCAGAAAAGCTGGGAATCCGGCGTTAGTAACTATTGGGGAAATGTGCTGTTCCAGAGATGTCTGAAATCAGAGCGTTTCCGGGAAAAGCTGGATGAGGCCATTCTGGATCTGAAAGAATATCTCAGTGAAGAGAGACTGGGCACTATGATTGAAAAATACAAGACTGTGGTGAAGCCGTATCTTTATGAGATGCCGGATGTGTTTTATGCACCTCTTACCAGTGAACAATATGATGAGCTTGCTGCATCACTTCCGGAAGAAATAGAAAAAAATTATCAGCTCTATGTAGAAAGTCTTAGTAAGCCTATGCCGTTTTATATTGGTGTTCCTGTTGCAGAGGGAAATAAAATGAAAATAAACTGGGATAATTCCTATTCCTTTGACGCGGAGGATATTACTTATTCTGTAGAGATAGCAAAGGATTATCTTTTTCAGGATGTGATCTATACACAGGATGGTCTTCTGATCCCGGAAACGGAGCTGGAGCTTCCGGAAGCAGGACAGTATTTTATCCGTGTGCGTGCAACCAATGAAAAGGGAAAAACACAGGATGCTTTTGACTATTATGTTACAGATGAAGGAAAGCAGTATGGCATGAGGTGCATCTATGTAACGGAAGATGGTCAGATCGAGGAAGATATTTATGAGGAATAAAAGCAGGGAAGCATTTCGAAATGAATGGAAGTATCTGATCAGTACCAGTGAAAAAGAAATGCTTATGCTCAGGCTGAAGCCATTTCTACAGCCGGATCCCCATGCCGGGGAAGGGGGATATTGTATCCGCAGTCTGTATTTTGACGATTACTGGAATAGTGCATATGCGGAAAAGGAAGCCGGTGTACTGATGCGAAAAAAATACAGGATCCGGATTTATAACAATAATGACAAATTTATCAAACTGGAGCGGAAAAAGAAGTTTGGAAGTTATATTTACAAAGAGAGTGCACCGCTTACAAGAGAAGAGGTGGAGAAAATCCTGAAGGGGGACTATGCGTTCCTTTTGTACAGTCCCCACTCTCTATGCCGGGAATTTTACATAGAATGTGCCTGCAATATGATGCGGCCAAGGACCATTGTGGATTACGAACGGATTCCCTGGATCCTGGATGCCGGAACGGTAAGGATCACCTTTGATTCAGATGTGAGAGCGGCTATTGGCAGTTATGATATTTTTGATCCTGGATTGCCTGCTTTGTCTGTGCTGGAACCTGGAAAACTGATTCTGGAAGTGAAGTTTACAGAAATGCTTCCCCAGCTTTTACGCGATGTTCTGCCACCGCCAGCAGCGGAATTTACAGCAGTTTCCAAATATGTACTCTGTTATGAGAAAACCAGGTATATGAATGGATTCGAGTACTGGTATGAGACATAAAAAGAAAACGTATAACTGTGAACTATGTTCACAAAAAATATCTCGCAAAATACTGCCTTCTGAATAATTACAAAAAAGCACAAAGAGATAAGTGGAGGAATTTTTTATGAGTGTAAAGGACATGATCAAAAAATCAGTTCTGGAATCCGGAGCGTTTACCAATTATGATGTTCCGGGGATTCTCACAGCTCTTGCGGCGGCTCTGCTGTTAGGGGCGCTGATCTATCTGGTATACCGGAAGTTTTACGCAGGAGTTGTTTTTTCAAGAACATTTGCTGTTACTCTGGTTGGAATGACAGTGCTTACCTGTATGGTAACCTTGGCTATCAGTACCAATGTGGTAATTTCACTTGGTATGGTAGGAGCGTTGTCCATTGTCCGTTTTCGTACAGCAATTAAGGATCCTATGGATCTTTTGTATTTGTTTTGGGCAATCACCACAGGAATTACGGCTGGAGCGGGAATGTATGTCCTGGCGCTTCTGGCGGCTGCGATTATGATCCTGATGATCGTATTGTTTTATCACAAACAGCAAAGAGGAAAAATCTATATTGCAGTGATCCACTATACAGGAGACCAGGCAGGGGATGAGGTAATCCGCTGCTTTGGAAAAAGAAAGTATTTTGTCAAATCCAAGACCATGCGCAAAGAAAAAACAGAGATGGCAGTGGAATTGTACTGCCGACAAAATGACATGGATTTTATGGAAAAAATCCGCAGCATTGAAGATGTAGAAGATGTCACTCTGATTCAGTATAATGGAGAATATCACGGATGAAAAAGATTCTGGCAGCAATGTTGCTGATTCTGATAGTCATTCTGGCAGCTGGCGCAGGTTATCAATGGTGGTCTTCCGGAAATGGAAACAAAAAGCAGTTTCAGAAATCCCAGGAGATTTTTGGAAATCCGCTTATGGGATATGCACCAAGTGCCTGGTATGAGAATGTGTCAGAGGATATTTCGCTTTTGTATATGGACATTACCTGGGCAGAATTAGAGCCGGAAGAAGGGGTGTATGCCTGGGATTCCATAGAAGAGGAAAACCAGATAAACAGGTGGAAAAAAGAAGGAAAGCATCTGATCCTTCGTTTTGTCTGTGACATTCCAGGTGATGAGAAACATATGGATATCCCCCGGTGGCTGTATGAGAAGACGGGGGAAGACGGAACCTGGTATGACGGTGAATATGGAAAAGGATATTCACCGGATTACAACAATAAGGTTTTTATAGAAGAGCATGAGAAGGCAATCAAAGCCCTTGGAGAGCATTTTGGAAAAGACGGGCTGATCAGTTATATTGAGCTTGGAAGTCTTGGACATTGGGGAGAGTGGCATGTAAATTACAGCGAGGGGATTACGAGAATCCCTGAGGAAGCTGTAAGAAACCAGTATATTATGCCCTGGCTGGAAGCTTTTCCCGGCGTAAACAGGCTTATGAGAAGACCTTTTCATATTGCAGAAGCTTATGGAATGGGGCTTTATAATGATATGACCGGGCATAAAGAGTCCACAGAGGAATGGCTGACCTGGATTCAGGAAGGTGGAGATTATGGACAGGCAGAGGAGAAAGATGCGCTTGGCAGTATGCCAGACTTCTGGAAGACAGCTCCATCGGGCGGTGAATTTACCAGCTCTGTTTCCATGGAGCAGATGCTGGTGACAGATCTGGATCAGACTGTAGAACTGGTCCGGAGGTCTCACACTACATTTTTAGGTCCGAAATATGCAGACAGTCAGTATAAAGATGGCTATGACAAAGTGCTTTTGAATATGGGGTACCGCCTGTGGATCTCAGAAGCTGCCTGGAAAAGGGAGGGGCAGGAAGATTGCCTGTGCCTGACCTGGAATAATGACGGCGTTGCTCCGTTTTACAAAAACTGGCCGGTATATCTGTATCTGGAGGATCCTTCCGGAAATACAGTGGAGAAGACGGAAATCAATATGCTTCTTTCTTCTGTTTTACCGGATACACAGCTTATTACCCGGACTGTATTTGAAACCAGGGATATTCCGGCACTTTTGAAGGAGGGATATGCGCTGTCTGTGGGAATTGAAGATCCCATGACAGAAAAGCCTGGCGTAAGGCTGGCAATGGACTGCGCTTACCAGAATGGCAGAAATATACTATGGCAGAAGGAAAAATAGAGTGGCTTTCGGTCCCTTTACTTTCGGAAGAAACGGTAATGAAAAGTTGGAAGAGGTAGAGAAATGTCAGAAAAAATAGTGAAATACGAGTATGAATATGGCCTATGTAAACGGATGCACTATCGTGGATTATGGTGCGTGCGTTATGAAGGTGTTCCAGGGCATTTTGAGAAAGCGGGTATGGCCTGCGCCTGTGCAGTGGATGGCTGTGATAAGGACTGTGCAGTTATGGAAAGTGCGGATGCCGTTATTGATCCGGAGTGGGAGTGGCATATGCTGGACAATCCGCCTGGAAGATAGAAAAAAATTACGGCAGAGACAGGAAGAACTGCATATTATACCATAAGGCATGAAAACCGGAGTTGATAGTATGAGTCTGGCGGAATCCTTAAATTGGGAGCAAGAAGAGCAGTACACATCCGTTTTTCCACGGTCTGTTACCAGCCGGAAAAATCAGGAAAATTTAAAATTGTCAGAGAAAAAGGAACTATTAAAGAAAATCGCAGATATTCTTGCAGAGGAAAAATGGATTACCTCAGCTGAATTGTTGGTTTTGAAGGAAAAAATAGAAAAATACGGTGGCACTTTATGACCAGGGCAGTGATCTACTGCCGGTGCAGTACAGAAGAGGAGTGCCAGAAGGATGCGCTTATAAGACAGGCGGCGGAGGCAAGAGAATGCGTCCGCCGCCTGAACTGGTCCTTAGAGGATGAATATATAGAAAGCAGGTCCGGCACCAGCACCCGGGGACGGGAACAGTACCAGCGGCTTTTTTCTGACCTTCTTAGAGATAAATTTGAGATTGTGGTGATAAAATCCCAGGACAGACTGATGCGAAACACAAAGGACTGGTATGTTTTTGTGGATCGTCTCGTGACTTGTGGCAAACGGCTGTATCTCTATCTGGAAAACCGTTTTTACAGTGCCGATGACAGTCTGATCACTGGAATCAAGGCAATTCTGGCAGAGGAATACAGCCGGGAATTAAGCCGTAAGATCAATAACGCCCACCGGAACCGGCAAAAGACTGGAAGTGCCCTGATGCTTACTTCCAATACCTATGGATATCGGAAGCTGCCAGATAAAAGCCTGGCGATCATAGAGGAAGAGGCGCAGGTGAAAAGAAAAATGTATGAGCTTTGTGCAGGAGGTCTTGGCAGCAGATGTATCGCCCGGATCCTGCGGGAGGATGGTGTGCAGAAACGAAATGGAAGCTTTTTTACCGATTCTGATATCCGCCGCATGATCCGAAATCCTGTCAATAAAGGCACTGTGGTCATGAACCGGAAGCATTATGATTTTGATACCAGGCAGGTGATAAAAAATCCACAGGAACAGTTTTATATTTATGAAAACCGGATTCCGGCAATTGTGTCAAAAGAACTGTGGAAGGCTGCCAATGAAGAAATCGACAAAAGAAAGAAACCTGTCGGAAATCAGGAGAGAACGGCCAGGTGCTTTGGAGTAAATCCGGGAAAGCATGTGTTTAGCGGAAAATTGGTCTGTGGTTTGTGCGGGGCCCCTTTTTACCGGACAACAAGAAAGAGAAAAAACCATAAAATCCATGAATGGAAATGCAAAATTTATCTGGAACAGGGGAGAAAAAAGGAGGAAAAGACAGGTGGGTGTGCCAATGTCCATCTGGAAGAGGAAAAGTTGTTTCTTCTTCTGGAAAGGTTCGGAGGAAAAGAAATCCTGCCAGATCAGGAAAGAAAGATTACGGATATTTTCAGGCAGCTTTTGAAGGAAAGTCTGGAAGAAAACCAAAAGAAGAATTTGGAAAAGTACGAACAGCTGGAAAAAAAGATTAAATACCAGCAACAGCTTTTGCTGGACAAATATCTGGAAGGCCTGGTGGAAGAATCTCTTTACCAGATCAAGGAAAGGGAACTGCAAAATAAATTAAAGAACAACACCGGCAGCAGAACGTGCAGGCAGAAGAACAGGGATTTTCTGGCAGAGGAACAGGAAGAAGTGGAAAAAAGGCTTCGAAAGACAGAGCAGTTTTTAAAAGAACATCATGTGGTTCTAAAGGCCCACGTATTATGTGAGTTAAAAATGGTGGAGAAAATCCTGATTTATCCGGATCATCTGAAAGTGGTAAAGAAACAGGGAAAATGCATTATTGCGACAGAGACCTTTGATATGCTATACTGAAAAAATCGTAACTGCCCGTAATGTCTGCAGTTACAGACATTACTTAGAGCCTGTTTGAAAAATCATTCTCGCAATCTGCACGCCTTGCTGTGCGGTATATTTTGTCCGAAAAGGCAGAAAGGAACAGTATTATGAATATCAGAAAATCTACACTTCAGGATCTGCCACAGATACTGAACTTATATAAAATTGCCCGGGAATTTATGAAAAACAACGGTAATCCAAACCAGTGGGAGGACCGCTACCCGGAAGCTTCCACGGTAGAAAATGATATAAAAACAGGAATTTCCCATGTATGCGTGGAAAATGGGGAAATTGTTGGAACATTTGTATTTTATACAGGAGAAGATCCTACTTACCGTGTGATCGAAAATGGTGAATGGCACAGTGACAGGGAGCCCTACGGCGTGATTCACAGAGTTGCTTCCAATGGGGTGACAAAGGGTGTGACCAGGGCTGCATTTTCTTATGGGTTGGAGAGAAGCGGATATGTGCGCATTGATACCCATGAGGACAACAAGCCCATGCAGGGCGCTTTGAAGAAATTTGGTTTCAGGGAATGCGGTGTGATCCATCTGGAAAGAGGAGCGGAGAGGATAGCCTTTGACTGTCGGAAAGAGTGGTTTTGAAAAATAAAATTAAATTTTTTTTTTGAAGAAATACGGGACTGCACTTCGTTATAGAAAATTGGAAAGAGAAGAGGACAGCATTTTGGGGAAACTGTCAGAATGCGTACTCACTGGAATGTCTGACTTCCATATATGATCAGGTAGCCAAGCCCCTGTCTTGCACCGATGAATTCGCCTATGATCACCCCTACCAGGCAAAGACCGATATTTACTTTCATATTTGCAAGAATAAGGGGCACGGAGGAGGGCAAAACAATTTTTAAAAGTTCTTCTTTTTTACCGCCTCCAAGTGTGCGGATCAGCTTCAGCTTTTCCTGGCTGATCTCCCCGAAGCCTGTATACAGGTTCAGAATCGATCCAAAAATTGCCACAGACATACCTGCAACAATGATGGTCCGCTGACGGGCACCCAGCCATACAATGAGAAGGGGGGCCAGGGCAGACTTGGGAAGGCTGTTCAGCACTACCAGATAAGGCTCCAGTACTTTTGCAAGTCTGGGGCATCCCCACAGCAGAATGGAAATGCCAAGACCCAGGACTACTACGAAGAGGAAACTAAGAAGAGTTTCTTTCAGGGTGGCGCCAATGTGGATGAACAGCGAGTGGTTTTGGGCCATCTCCATAAAGGTTTTGAAGATCATGGAGGGGCTGCTGAAGATGAAAGAGTCGATCCAGCCAGCCCTTGCCAGGATTTCCCATTGTGCCAGAAAAATAAGAAAGACCAGAAGCCTTGCGCTTACAACAAGGCGACGGTCCCTTTTCTGACGGGCAAGATATGCTTTTTGAGTGGGGGAAGGTTCATGCATTCTGATTCAACTCCTTCCAGATCAGATTAAAGTAGGATTTGAAAGCCGGGGCATTTCTCGAAGAAAGGGGCGTGCGGTCTTTCATATCCAGATCAATGGGAACAATCTTTATTACAGTGGCAGGACGCTTTGAAAGAATCAGTATCCGGTCAGCCATGCTGATGGCTTCGGAAATATCGTGAGTGACAAGAATAGCCGGCTTTCGTTGTTTTTTCAGGATTTTTCCAATGTCATCACTTACATTCAGCCGTGTCTGGTAATCAAGTGCGGAGAATGGTTCGTCGAGAAGCAGAAGATCCGGTTTTAATACAAGAGTGCGGATCAGTGCCGCTCGCTGCCGCATGCCGCCGGAGAGCTGGCTTGGACGACTGTTACGGAATTTGTCCAGCTCATAAAGCTTTAACAGTTCATCTACATAGGAAAGATTGTCTTTTGTGAGTTCGCCTTGTATTTCCAGTCCAAGGAGAACATTGCGGTAGATGCTGCGCCATTCCAGAAGGTGGTCTTTTTGAAGCATATAGCCAATACGGGCGCTGTCCTTGTTCAGTGGCTTTCCATTCATAAGAATGGTTCCGCTTTCCGCATGTAAAAGCCCGCAGATCAGATTCAGCAAAGTGGACTTTCCACAACCGGAAGGCCCTACGACAGCCAGAAACTCTTCTGGCATAAGATGAAAAGATATATGAGAAAGGGCAGCCGTTTCCCCGGATAAGCTATGGTAAGAAAGGCACACATCCTTTACTTCCAGAAGCGGATTCATAATCAAACCTCCATTTTCGTATAATTTATGATATGCTTTTGGGGTGGGGTGTGTTATAATGAAGTGATTTATCTATGTGCAGAGTGTAGCGAAGCGGAGTTCGCGGTTCCTGTACCGACAATTTTTTAGAAAGAAAATAATATTATGAGTAAAAAGCAAACGGTTTTCAACCTGTTATTTCTGGTGATCGTTTTCGGTCTTACCGTGTACCTGGTTTTTCGCGGCAAGGACATCGGGGATATTATCCGTACTGCCAGGGAAGCTGATGGAAGATATCTGCTTCTGAGTCTTGTGTGCGTGGTATTTTTTATTCTTGGCGAATCGGTTATCATTTTTTATATGATGAAAACACTTGGAGCCAGTGTGAAAATGACTCATTGTGCACTGTATTCCTTTGTTGGATTTTTTTTCAGCTGTATTACTCCGTCTGCATCAGGCGGACAGCCCATGCAGATCTTTTACATGAAAAAAGATAAACTGCCTATTCCGGTAACCACTCTGGTTTTGATGATCGTTACCATCACCTACAAGGCAGTTCTTGTAGTGATCGGTGTTCTGATCTGTTTTCTGGGCGGTGATTTCCTGAGAGGCTATCTTGGGGACTATATGTGGGTGTTTTATCTAGGCGTGGGTCTGAATGTGTTCTGTGTTACCTTTATGATGATACTGGTATTTGCTCCCGGTCTTGCGAAATGGATCATGGTAAAAGGTCTGAAGATCATTGAGCATGTCCGGATTCTGAAGCCAAAAAAAGCAAGGCTTGAGAGGCTGGAGGCTTCCATGGACCAGTATCACGCAACGGCAGCCTTCTGGGCCAGCCATAAGCGGATCATACTGAATGTATTTATCATTACATTTGTGCAGAGGTGTATTCTGTTCACGGTCACTTACTGGGTGTACCGCGCCCTGGGACTCCATGAGTATGGAATCCTGACCGTTACTATTTTACAGGCGGTGATTTCCGTATCTGTGGATATGCTTCCTCTTCCGGGAGGCATGGGAATCAGCGAGACATTATATATGGTGATGTTTGTGCCCGTATTTGGACCGCTTTTGCTGCCATCTATGCTGCTCAGCCGTGGGATTTCCTATTACGGACAGATGCTGATCAGTGCACTTATGACCTGTGTGGCACATCTTACCATTGGAAGGAAAAACGAAGAGATACAAAGGATGTAATTAACTGCAATGAAGGAAGAACGTTTGAAAAAGGAGAAACAGGATATGCTTGGATTTTATGATTATACGGTGGTGCTTACATACATCAGTCTCGCTGTTTCCGTATTTGGAATGACAAGAGCACTGGAGGGAGACTTCAAAGTTGCAATTTTGTGTCTGGCACTGTCCGGACTTTGTGATATGTTTGACGGGAAAATCGCCCGTACAAAGAAGAACCGTACAGAGGATGAGAAGAAATTTGGAATTCAGATCGATTCCCTGTGTGATGTGGTATGTTTTGGTGTGTTTCCGGCAATGATCTGTTATTGTCTGGGAATGAACCATATCCCAGGAGTGATCATTCTCTGCCTGTATTGTGTAGCTTCTGTAATCCGTCTGGGTTACTTTAACGTAATGGAAGAGAAGAGACAGAACGAGACCTCCGAGCTTCGTCACTATTACCAAGGTCTGCCAATCACTTCGATGGCGATCATCCTTCCGTTCCTTTATCTGCTGAGAAGAGGATGCGGGAAAAATTTCCTTCTGGTGATCCATGTGGCAGTGGTAGTAGTCGGAGTGCTGTTTATCAGTGATTTTAAGGTGAAAAAACCTCAGAATCCAATGGTGATCCTTCTGGTTGCCCTTGTGGCACTGGCGCTTTCCATGATGTTTCATCTGTTATAAAACGGATATTCACCATATATGAAAGTCAGCTGTCTGGCGCCTGTTGCGCTCCTGCAGCTGCCGGCTGCATTCGTAATCCGGGCTGTCGCCAGACGATATCCATGAATTCGCTTATGCAGGCATGGCTCATTTGTGGATGCCATCGGGAACTTTTATAGCAAATGCAGGGGAGGTATTATGAAATATATAGACAGAAAAGGCAACATCACAATAGAGGAGAACAGACAGGATAAATTTTTGCGCCATCTGTATAATGACTGGGGCGGACGTCTTTGCCTGAAGATCATAATACAGCCTTTTGTTACCAGACTGGGCGGCTGGTTTTTGAATACCAGGCTTTCTGCGAGGATGATTCCTGGATTTGTGGAGCGCAATCACATTGATCTTTCCAGCTGCACCAGACAGGAGTTTGCTTCCTATAACGACTTTTTTACCCGCAGGCTTAAAGAGGGGCAGCGGCCTGTAGCAGCGGATGACAGCGTACTGGTCAGTCCTTGTGACGGAAAGGTTACCGTGAGCCGTATTGGCAGTGATTCCAGATTTTATATAAAAGATACTCTGTATACTCTGGAACGCCTGCTGAAGAATAAAAAGCTGGCAAAGCGGTATCTTGGCGGTTATGCAGTGATCCTCAGGCTGACAGTCGATGATTATCACCATTACTGCTATGTGGCAGATGGAGAGAAATCTCCGGATGTAAAGATCCCCGGTGTTTTTCATACGGTAAATCCTGCTGCTAATGACGTATGCCAGATTTATCATGAGAATACCAGAGAGTATTGCCTGTTAAAAACAGAGCAGTTTGGAACCATTGCTATGATGGAAGTCGGAGCTATGATGGTGGGGAAAATTACCAATCTGAAACCTGGTGCCTGTGAAGTGAAAAAGGGTGAAGAAAAAGGTTATTTTGAATTCGGAGGTTCTACCATTGTCCTGCTTCTTCAGCATGGAAAGGTAAGGCTGGATTCTGATTTGATAGAGAATTCTGAAAATGGATATGAAACGATTGTAAGAATGGGTGAGAGAATTGGCAAATGTAAATTACCAAAAAGAGCTTGAAAAATTAATCGAACAGCATGAGAAAGAAGGAAAGGTTCCCAGACTTTTTCTTCATGCATGCTGTGCGCCCTGCAGCAGTTATGTCCTGGAATATCTTTCCAGGTTTTTTTCTGTTACAGTATTTTTTTATAATCCCAATATTTCTCCCAAAGAGGAATATGAGAAGCGGGTGGCAGAAATCCGCAGGCTGATCAGCGAGATGGAGTTTCTTCATCCAGTCGATCTGGTGGAAGGCGCGTATAGACCAGAGGATTTTTATGCCATGGCAAAAGGGCTGGAGGATGTACCGGAGGGAGGAGAACGGTGTTTCAAATGTTATCGGCTTCGAATGGAGGCAGCAGCAAAGCTGGCTCAGGAGGGCGGATATGATTATTTTACCACCACACTTTCCATCAGTCCTTTAAAAAATGCAGGAAAGATCAATGAGATAGGCCAGGAACTTGCACAAATCTATAAAGTGGAGCATCTTCCGTCTGATTTCAAGAAAAAGAACGGATATAAGCGGTCTATAGAACTTTCCCATGAATATGGGCTGTATCGGCAGAATTATTGCGGGTGTGTGTTTTCTAAGCGGGAGAGCATGGAGCGGGAAAAGCAGAAACAACAGAGCTGCATGGACTGTCAGTGAAACCATCTGATATTTTGCAAACAATAGTGCAGAGTCATGCACTTGCATGAATTTTGTGCATTGCAAAACGGTTTGATGCAGTAATGTATAGCGAAAATCATAATGAAAGACTCTTTGCAATTAGCAGAAAGTGTGATAAACTAGCACTTGATTGTAGTAAAGTTAGAAAGAATTTGTAAGGTTCCTATAATACTTCAAAGTGTATTTCTGTAAAATTCTTAAGCATCTTGCTTTTGGAATAAAAATATTGAAAAATTCGTGGAACTTTGCAGGAAATGAGGGAAAATATTATGGCACAGCTTTGGGGCGGACGCTTCACTAAGGAAACCGATAAACTGGTTTATAATTTTAATGCATCCATTTCATTTGACCAGAAATTTTATGAACAGGACATCCGTGGCAGCAAGGCACATGTAAAGATGCTTGCAAAACAGGGGATTCTGACAGAGAAAGAGAGAGATCAGATATTAGAAGGACTGGAGGGAATCCTGGCAGATGTGAAAGCAGGCAGACTTGCAATCACATCAGAATATGAGGATATCCACAGTTTTGTGGAGGCAAACCTGATCGACCGTATTGGTGATCCGGGTAAGAAGCTTCACACGGGAAGAAGCCGTAATGACCAGGTTGCACTGGACATGAAACTTTATGTGCGTGATGAGATCGATGAGATTGACCAGGAAGTAAAATCACTGCTTGAGGCTCTTCAGAAGATCATGGAAGAGAATGTGCATACGTATATGCCCGGCTTTACCCATCTCCAGAAAGCCCAGCCAGTTACGCTGGCGCATCATGTGGGAGCATATTTTGAAATGTTCCGCCGTGACAGAGGACGTCTGTTTGATATCCGCAAGAGAATGAACACCTGTCCTCTTGGCGCGGGAGCTCTTGCAGGAACTACCTATCCGCTGGACAGAGAATACACCGCACAGCTTCTGGACTTTGATGAGCCAACCAGAAACAGCATGGACTCTGTATCTGACAGAGATTATGTGATTGAACTGTTGTCCGCACTTTCTACGGTTATGATGCATCTCAGCCGTTTTTCCGAGGAGATTATTCTCTGGAATTCCAATGAGTACCGTTTTGTGGAAATCGATGATGCATACAGTACCGGAAGCAGTATTATGCCTCAGAAGAAGAACCCGGATATTGCTGAGCTGGTAAGAGGAAAAACAGGACGTGTTTATGGAGCACTGACATCAATTCTTACTACCATGAAGGGAATTCCGCTGGCATACAATAAGGATATGCAGGAGGATAAGGAACTTACATTTGATGCTATTGATACTGTGAAAGGTTGTCTGGCTCTTTTTACCGGCATGATATCCACCATGCAGTTTAACAAGGCGAACATGGAAGCAAGCGCAAAGAATGGCTTTACCAATGCTACTGATGCGGCAGATTACCTGGTAAATCATGGCGTGCCTTTCCGTGATGCGCATGGAATCGTTGGGCAGTTGGTTTTAAAATGTATTGAAAAGGGAATTTCCCTGGATGAACTGTCCCTTGAAGAGTATAAAGAAATCAGTCCTGTGTTTGAACAGGATATTTATGAGGCTATCAGCATGAAGACCTGTGTGGAGAAACGTATGACTCTTGGAGCTCCCGGTCCGGATGTGATGGAGCAGGTAATTGCAGGAAATAAAAAGTATCTGGAAGCGAACTGAAAAGAGGACACATCCTGCAGAAAGCCTTTTTCAAACATGCTCTGGGCAGTTCGGTGGAAAGTAACGAAAGAATCTTGTTTTACAGGATTTTTTTGGTAAATCAGATAAATTTATTGCTTTAATATGATAAAATTTAAGAAAGTACTTGCATTTTCTCAGAACATGGTATAGTATGTCATAGAAATACACATGTACGCAGAGGAAAGAATGAGGAGAGAATATTATGAGTGAAAAGCTTAGAGTTGGTATTTTAGGTGCTACCGGAATGGTGGGTCAGAGATTTATTTCCCTGTTAGAGAATCATCCATGGTTTGAAGTTGTAACTGTTGCAGCAAGCCCGAGAAGTGCTGGAAAGACTTACGAGGACGCTGTAGGAGGCAGATGGAAAATGGATACTCCAATGCCGGAAGCAGTGAAAAAGCTTGTTGTTATGAATGTAAATGAGGTAGAGAAGGTTGCGTCAACTGTTGACTTTGTATTCTCTGCTGTAGATATGTCCAAGGACGAGATTAAAGCCATCGAGGAAGCATATGCCAAGACTGAGACACCAGTTGTTTCCAACAACAGCGCTCACAGATGGACACCTGATGTGCCGATGGTAATTCCGGAAATCAATCCAGAGCATTTCGAAGTTATCAAACATCAGAAAGAGCGTCTGGGAACAAAGAGAGGTTTCATCGCTGTTAAGCCAAACTGTTCTATTCAGAGCTATGCACCTGCACTTACTGCATGGAAAGAATTTGAGCCATATGAAGTAGTTGCTACTACATATCAGGCAATTTCCGGAGCTGGAAAAACATTTAAGGACTGGCCGGAAATGGAGCATAACATCATTCCATATATTGGTGGCGAGGAAGAAAAGAGCGAGAAAGAGCCACTTCGTATCTGGGGTAAAGTTGAGGACGGCGTGATTGTTCCGGCGAAAGAGCCTGTTATCACATGTCAGTGCGTTCGTGTGCCGATCCTGAATGGACACACTGCAGCTGCATTTGTAAAATTCAGAAAGAAACCTACGAAAGAGCAGCTTGTAAAAGCACTTGTAGAGTTCAAGGGAGTTCCTCAGGAACTGAATCTTCCAAGCGCACCGAAGCAGTTCATTCAGTATCTTGAGGAGGATAATCGTCCACAGGTTACAGAGGATGTGAACTTCGAGAACGGAATGGGTGTATCAATCGGAAGACTTCGCGAGGATACTGTTTACGATTGGAAGTTCATTGGACTTTCCCACAACACTGTAAGAGGTGCTGCAGGCGGTGCTGTTCTTTGCGCAGAGACATTGAAGGCGCAGGGATATATCCAGGCGAAATAAATTGAAGAGTGAATAAATGCAGGGAGAATGCTGCCGGATATGGCGGCATTCTCCCTTTTTGGGGATAGTCGGCAATCAGCACGCTCCACTTTGTGGTAGATTTCACTCGAATTCGTCTGCCGTAGCCCGTTACGGCAGACGCATTCGAG
>ERZ772818.1619-NODE-1619-length-18980-cov-3.453052_pt1 | contig 18980 bp, 13 predicted proteins | sample MGYA00580837_ERZ772818 | MGnify/ENA primary metagenome ERZ772818 (study PRJEB29015, sample SAMEA2737671) | human gut metagenome | biome: human gut; feature: human-associated habitat; material: faeces | place: China | collected 2012 ...
ATATCAAAAACCTCCTGCTTTTTTCTTACATAGTTAATATGCTGAAAAAATCAAGAAGGAGATGATTTTTTGCGAAAAAAAATGATGAAAATAAAAATTTTTCTACGCCAAAACGCAGAGAAATCAATAAGTCGTAAACGATATTTTTATTTGTTTGTATGCCTAGGCGTTTTCATCTCGGAAATTCAATTACCGAGAATTCCCACTTATTTCTTGAAAGGCCAGAGATATATCTGCAATATATATACTCTCCTTACATACAAAAAATATAAGCAAAAAAAACACAAAAAAACACCGCTCCGAAGTGGAGCGGTGCTTAAAAGACGATTAGCACGAGAAATCAACGAGATTGAGATTTTTAGAAATATTCAGTAAATAAGCCTTCGCAGATGTCATACTTTCAGGAATCATCTGCAGAATTTCGGCGAATTTGTCAGCAGTTTCTATAAGATTCAGCTGAAGCAAATCTACTAATTTGAGCTCGTCTTTAATTTTTACAAATGATTTTACGCAGCTGATGATATTGTTACGTAAAAAATTTTTGGCAGTATTGGAATTGAGGTTTTTGCATTCAGCCATTGCGATTTTGCATCTCATTATTATATCATCTGGGGAATAATAGAACATATTTTCGGGAAAACTATTATAATCATTAACAAAATCGTTTACCTGACTTACTATATTTGAAAGCATATATGATGGAAAATATACTGTCTGACCCGGCATATGTACTGTTACATACGGCCGTACTACATAGTCTGGAGAATAGAAAGCTCTCAAAATGTTGACAGATGCCAGAGTTTCCGTAATTGCTTTACAGATATCTTCAGGAATATAAGGTGTTTCCAGGTACACATCAGTGACCGGAAATGGTCCAATTTCATCAAGTTTTTCAATTGATGCTGGCAGCCGAAGCGTTTTCAGGCTAGTGTTTTTAAATGCGCCATATTTGATAACCCTGATGCTTTTTCCAAAATCAATATTTGTCAATTCGGCATCAAAAAACGCATATTTCTCAATTATTTCAACGCTGTCAGGAATTTTTATTTCATGCAGCGAAATACAGAAATCAAAGCAAGAGTTTGGAATTATTTTCAGCGAATTACTAAGATTGACTTTTTGCAGTTTCTGGCAATTACAGAACGCACCTTTTTTCAGGTTTTTAACAGAATCAGGCATTTCTATCTCCTCAATTGAGGAGCCATAAAAAGCATTATCTGTAATCGTTTGCGTTCCATTCTTAATTTTAACAGCCCCTCTTCTTTTTTTCGGGCAGGCAAGTAAGGTATTTCCGGTCTTATCATACAAAACGCCATCATAAGTTGTGTATTTCTTGCTTTTTGCAGTAACTTCTATATTCTGCAGGTTATTGCAATTTTTGATATAACTGCAAAAATGGTTCTCTTTTAGCGTCACTTCATCATCAATAACGAGATTTTTTGGTGCGTCATATGAAGAAAATGCATACTTGAAAAACAGGCCACTGTTTTTAACGACAATTTTGCTGCATTCTTTACACATTTTAACAATTAATGCTCCATTCAGATATAGCGCATCTTTTGGAATCACTAGTTCTTTTGCAGCTTCATCAAAACCAATCACCATTCTGCCGGCCATATATACGCCGCCAACAGGTTCTTCATTCCAAAATGGCGCATTGCTGAATGCCAATGGCATCGTTACTTTCACACTGTCATCGTTAATGATTTTTGTTGACTGGCAGCCAGAAAATGCATATTTATCAATGTATTCAACAGATTTTAAGTCAATTATCTCATCATGCTGCTTGCAAAATGCGTTAAGGAGCCTGATTGTCTCCATTCTTGTTCCATCATCTTCCACATATTCCTTCATCAGCAACATATTAGAATTAAGAAAATATTTATTATATGATATTACATCTTTCACATTTGGAAACATCTCATTTGGAATTGAAATATATTCTACCTCTTCTCCAATAACAATTGTTGTCACATTTGGAAACGACTTTTTCGATTTTTTTTCGATGGCAATTTCTTCAACCCCAGAAAATTCAATTTTCTCCACATTATCCTCAACATCCATGTCAAACACCGATAAACCACTGGCCTTGCAGTTACACATGAATCTGTAGCCGTTGTTTTTGAGTTCTTTTATCACCTTTTTTTGCTCCTTTCTTGTTGTATTTGTATTTAATATGCGGGAATTGGTGGTAGAACAAAAAAAAATACCGCTGCAAAATCTACAGCGGCATTCTTAACCCAGTCGCAGCCAACGTAATGTGCAACATTAGTAATTTTTAGCATTTCTTTCTTCCTTTTTTCTTTTTTTAATTTCCATTTTTTTTAGTTTTTTCTTACACATCTAGTATATCAAAAAAATCTTCCAAAAAGAAAAAAAGAAGCATTTTTTGCTTCTTTTTTAGATTTCCAAAGCATCAGGAAGCCTTAAACTGTATTTCCGCATCTCTTCCAGCAGGTACGCGATAGATGTCGGCAGTCCCTTCTCCTGGGCGATTGGCAGTGTATGCAGCAGCGCTTCTGCGTCCATAAGACCGAGAGTCACAAATTTTGATAAGGCAACATCATCTCCTCCTTCCGCAAATGCCTTTGCGATTTTCGCCGCATTGTTCTGGAGATATTTTTTCGCATCTGACGAGCCCTCCAGGAGGTACAGCTCCAGTGCTACGTTCGCTTTGTTCTGAAAATCCTGCAGCGTTCCAAAAATGAGGCGGTATGACAGAGACCGGCTAATCTCTTTTCTATCGCTGGTGAGAGCCGCAAGCACCATATCCTGAATGACAAACATATTGATATAATTGTTGATATGTTTTGGAAGCCTTATGCTTCTGCCGTTATATGTTAGCAGAAATGTTTTCTGTGCTTCGCCTGTCTTGAGAAACATTCTTCCTTTGTTCAGCTGGATTTCGTCTGTACGGTAGAATATCGTGGATTCTTCTTGGATTAACCCATACAGCAATGACGACAATGCATCATCTACATCCTCCCCAATCGGCTTTGTCCAAACAATCTCCTGTACGTTTGACCGGAAAGTTAAGTCTTCTCCGCATTTTTCTATCCCTTTCCCGAGAGTAATTTTTTTAAGCGTTTTACAGTCTGCGAAAGCAAAATGGTTCAGTCGTGCCACGGTATCTGGAAGGGTAAGTTCTTTAGTATGGCAGCTGTCAAAAGCATAGCTTCCGATAACGTTGTATGGTTCCGTCAGGGTCACCACGTCTACTATCTCTCCGTTTTTTCTGGCGTCGTAATATTTGTTCAGCATCTTAGCACATACTGATGCATCTGCAGAATACGGCGGACGGTATATTGTTTTGAACTCTTCGTTATCTGTTTTTTGCATTTTTTTTTGCTCCTTTCTTTTTGATTTTGTAATTAATATGCGGAATTTTTAAAGGAAAGAAAGAATGGCTTTACTGGCAACACAAAAGCCGCAGGTTTTCCTGCGGCGTGTTTGCGGGTATTTCTCACATTTCCAAAAATCCAAGTAACTCAGCCGGTGTAACCGTCTGCGCCACTCTTGTCATATATTTTGCATACACACCCATGATTGAATCTCCGTGATTCCACTTGTCAATCTCTTCGGTATTCAGCCAGAAAGCCTTTTTCGCTTTTCTCGCAATAGCCTTCACGTAATCTTCGCCGCTGGCGTTTTTATTGTTTCTTGCGTCACCGATGAAATAAATATAAGAATCACCGGTCACCTCACTCATATGCTCATTATAAAACGTCCTGAACGGGACTTCATAGTTAGAATATGCCCCAGAACGCGGGATTGCGTCTAACACAGACTTGACGGTCTCATTCGGATTATCCGTATCAAAAAACTTTGATATGTCATACAGCCTGTTTGTAAAAGCATAAGTCTTACATCCGCCAGGGAAAACTTCCTTCATCGCATGCATAAATACCAGCATCATTTCAGACGCATTTTTACAGGAGCCTGACACATCAAGAATCAGTATCAGGTTTGATTTCTGCCTTACCGGCTTCTGATGGATAAGCCTTAACGGAACACCCCCTGTCTGGCAGCTTTTCTTGATTGTAGCCGGAATGTCAATCCTGGATGCCTTATTTGCACGTATTTTTCTTGACATTTTTGTCCTGAATTTTCTTGCGTTGTCTTTGATATAATCTGCAATCTGCCGCTTTTCCGTATCTGTCATTTTTGAAAAGTTCTTTTCAAGAACCATATCCCCGACATGTTTTGACCGGACTGCATTTTTGGCAAGGGCTTTATTGAATTCTGCACGGTGTGAAAGAGACTGTTCCTTCACTATCTCATTCATTCGGTTCTGGAATTTTCTGTCTTCCTCTTCCATTTTTTTCTGCATTGTCTTTATGTCGTTTTCGGTCTGTGCAATCTGACTATTCAGACTCTTTGCGTCATCCTTAATTGCCTTCAGCTGTTTTCCGCGTTCCCTGATGGCTTCCATCAATTCACTGCTGTTCGGCTTCATACAGGCTTTCATGGAAGCAGCTTTCACTTCCTTCATAAGCTGGCTCTGCTCCGGTTTTATTCCGCTTTTCACAGTCTCCACGAGGTTTTTAAGGTGCTTCTGCCCTTCCAGACACTCGTCAAGGTTCTTAATACTTTTCTGTAGCTCTTCAGTCTGTTGTGCTTTTTTCACTTCTTTTGATTCTTTCTGTCCGGCTTCCCGCTGCTCAATCAGTTCTTTCTGACGTCCGGTCAGCCGCTGCAGTTTTTCATTTATTTTTTGTTTGTTTTTTTCATGCTCATTTTTCGCATTTCTCTCTTCGCGATGTCTGTGATAATACCTTTCGACAAATTCTTCATAGACCTTATTAAACATCAATGCTTCCTTATAGCTGTGTGTTATCATTGCCGAAAGCAGCTTTTTAACATCCATCTGTCCGCCATGCATATCACTGATGACGGAAAAAATTTCAGACGAATTACAGATATAGCCAAGGCTGCTGAAATATTCGCAGGCTTCAAAAATAAATTCATACAGGTATGAAGAATCGTCGCCGGCACTGCCGGCAGTATTTTCTGCCAACATAGCCTCATCAATGTCTTCCATCATACACACGCCGGTCATTGCCTCATTGCATCTGTCAAGCATAGGGCATGTTTCGCATCTTCTTGCCATCACGAGTCCTCCTTATCCAGCAATCACTCCCGCATAGGATTCGACAGTCTTTCTGATAATACCCATATCTCGTCTGTCTTTGGCGAGCAGGCCAATAGAATTCATTACTTTTACCTTATTTGCGTCATTCCTTAAAAAGTTTGCCCAGTCTACCGCTTCTGAGATAGACACCGGATGCTTGAGGCTTTCTTCCTGTAATGATACGATACAGGATGCAATACCGGCAGCCACTTTGTCATTTACTTTGGCATTATTTTTCAGGATTTCGATGATTTCCTCGCGGGTTTTCTTTGGAATATATAAATACCCACATCGTCTGCGCATAGCACCGGACAGTTCACGGTATCCATTTGATGTAAGAAAAACGATTGGCTCCTGGCCTTCCGGACAGTCTACTGCTCCAAGCTGTGGAATGTTGATACCGTATCTCTCAAGGTATTCATACAGCATATATTCTGTTTCTTCTGATGACTTATCAATTTCATCAATTAAGAGAAGCTTCCTTCCGGTACCGTTAATTGTCTGCAGAACTGGACGTGGAATCAGGAATTCTTCGCCGTAAAAATCAACATCCCCGGACACTTTTTTGATTGCTGCATTTACGTTAAGGTCTTTAATCTCTTCATTGATTTTTGGTTTTACTGCTTCCAATGTCAGCAACTGGCGCTGATAATCGTAATCGTATAAAATATCATCTTTTGTAAGCCCGTCATACATCTGCAGACGCAGGAACGGCAGACCAAGCATTTTTGCAACGGCAATTGCCAATGAAGTTTTACCGACACCAGGGTCTCCTTCAATCAGAACTGGCTTATTTAATGATAATGCAGCGAATACTGCATAGCAGATATCATCATTTGGAATATATCCATTATCTTTTAATCCCTGTCTAATTTCATCAATTGTTAACATAATATAATTATTGTCTCCTTATTTTTAAATTCTCAGAGGCCTTATTTCCTCTGGCATATTTAATATGCTGAATTTCTGCAGGAACGATATTTTTTTACGGATTTTTTTGTGTTTCCATACAGAAAAAATTGGCACTCAGACCAATACCAAGCATATCCAAAATTCAGCATATTATTTTTGCAAACAATAAACACGAAAGGAGTTTTTAAATGGTAGAAATAAAAACAGAACGAGCAAGCTATTATATTTCAACACATGGAAAATGTGAGTACATTGATATTGAACCAGGAACTGATACTTTTACGTTTTTGTCTCCGGAATCCTTGAAGGATATCGTGCATCAAGCAAAATCTCAAAGCTATTTATGGCAGAATATCAGTATATGTAATCACCTTACACATGGTCTTGTATATAGGCTCAAAGGTATAGAACAGACATTCCCCGATGTAAAAACGCTTATCATTGAAGATGATATCGGAGCCATACATATAGACAACCGTATGTTTCCAAATGTAAATCATATCATTTCCAATAATAAGCGATACATTAACGATGTTCCTATGCTCATCGCACAAAGTGATGAACCAGGATATCTAATGAACGCCTTTTGCATAAAGCGTGGAGAAACAGTTGATTTACGTAATGTCAAATACATTTGCAATGGTGCATTTTCAGGATGCCATATTTCAAAAGTCATCAATTCTGATGATGTCTGGGGATGTGAAGAAAATGCATTTAAAGATTGCAAGTTTCTGTTTAATGATGAAGAATATGCTGACGGTACAATAAAATTCGGAAAAGTAATCGTATCAATAAAGCCAGGACTGACTAAGCTTAATATTCCTAATGATATTGATATTTATTCGACATGTGAGTTTCCAGGCAGTATTAAAGAGGTAAGTTTTGATTCTTTTGACTGTCTGGCGAAATTCAAATGGTATCTTGAAAAATATGATATTGATACAATAAGTATCAATGACAAGCATGCATTAGAAACGCCAAATATATCACAGTATTTCGGCAACATAAATGCAAAAAACATCAATATCACAAAAGAAAACAAATTCCTCAAATCAATTGATGGCGCTATATTTACTGCAGACGAAAAAATATTGTTATATTGTCCACAAAATAAAGACAGGTATACTATACCATATAAGACAGAGACTATTGGGTCATATGCATTTTCAGGATGTCACATAACGTCCATAACAATTCCAGACACAGTTAGCAGTATCGGCTCTTATGCTTTTTATGGATGCGAAATGCTGACAGAGGTTAAACTTGGAAACGGCATTACTGATTATGGGGAATTTGGTGCTTTCGGAATCTTTCAAAATTGTACTAGCTTAAAACATATAGAAATTCCATCATGCGTTACCGCAACATGTGAAAATATGTTCCATAACGTCAATCTGGAATCAGTGATATTGCATGAAGGCCTACGGTATATCGGGCGTAATTCATTCAGAAACGTCACAGTTGACACCATAACGCTTCCGGCATCATTAAAGATGATAGCGCCAGATAACTTTCATGGCGTAAAAGTTTTCAACATCTGCGGCGATGTCCCTGTAGGACTGATTGTAGATATTGCAAAAAGCACACAATCATACAGTAAACGTATAGAGGCAATTAAGATTAACAACGAAGATGTCATTTTTGTATTGAATATGATGCAGGACGGGCAGGCAAAAAAGCTGTATTTCACAAGATATATCAGCACCTGGCAGGCAAATAAGCTTGATTACCTCCTAAGCACCTTTAAGACACTGCCTGATGACTATCTGGTAGATTTATGTAAAAACATCAATGACCCCGAACTTTCAATAAGGTCTATCTTAACGCTGTATAAGCATACTCACAAAAACGAACTAAGAAAACTTTTACAGATTATGTCAAATGCAATCCTAAAACACTGCATCAACCTGCAAGATAACGAACTGACGATAGAGCTTTTATCAATAAAAATATTTACACAGCAAGAACTTAACGAGCTGCTGAAATTTGCACAAGAACAGAATGATACGGTTCTTACGGCGGCAGTATTAAATGCACTGGCAAATTGTAATGATACTTCTGATTTTATCATTTAACGCTTCCCGGCAGAAATCTGCCGGGATTTTTTTGGCAAAAAAAAGAAGCGGCGATACTCTCACCGCTTCTCTTTGCTACTTAGAAAAACATCATCTGACCGCCCTGGCCTTCAAAAAGTAAGTCTTCAATATTGACTTCTTCAATATTATCAGCTTCTTTCTTTGCTTCAGGCTCATATTTTGAGAAGATGCCCTTCTCAATCATATCTGCAAAAACCTCATCAAAGCTCTGGTTGATAAATTCCCTCTCATCCTTTCGCGGATAAGCGACCATCACGCCGGAAACTGCACATTCAGCATGTCCTACGAGATAATCGGAGCGTCTTCCATCCAGCTTATCTTTGACATAGCATGCGAAAGCACGGGCAAACATTTCATGAGCAGATGACCAGTAACCGTTACCGGCTTTTTTGTATTCACCATCAAAGAACTTTGATGACTCATAGAAAAATGTCTCCTTTCCATCCTGCTCTTTGAATGCTTTAACCAGCTTTTTAACAGATTCTGGCATCTTTGACAGGTTAGCAGATGCAAATCCATGCACACCGAATCTTTCTCCGATGTACGCGTCCATTGCATGACCCCATTCATGAGCCAGAGAGCCAGCACCACGCTTTTTAGTCATGTTGATGACATTTTTGTCCAGTTCATAATGCGCCATAGCGTTACCGCGTCCACGTGCTCCGAAAGCAATTGCCAATCCACCGCCAAGGCTGATATCTTTTGGAGAAATACATACAGCCTTATACAGGTCTTCAAAAGCATCATAAGCCATATTTATAGAGCCAATACGGTCTTTTGAAGTAGTGTAGTTACCAAACTCTCCTCCACGTAGTCCATATCTCGCCATCAAGACTCCGCCATCGGAAAACTTAAAGAAGTTATAGCTGCTGCCGGTTCTTTCAATAATGGAAAGATGCGGCGGCAAAAACGCTTCTTTCTTTGCGTCTTCTTTTTCAGATAATCTTTTGGATTTATCTTTGGCAATAATATTTTTTGCCTCAAGCTCTGACAGTGCAACGCCGATACGGGTCTTTTTGTTGTACATCGGAACGTATACGGCATTCTCATCCGATTCAGCAAGAAGTGAAGTATAGTTTGCTGTATCAAAGAATGTTACAATACTATTCGGGAGTGTAATAACATTTTTGAAACGCTTATCATCAAATTTTTCGCTGCACATGTTTTCAGCAGTACATTTGATGATTTCATACTTTTTATTCTCCTTTTCGTCAATGGTAGCCATGAACATGGATGCGTCACTATCCTTCTTAATACGGTCAATATGATATACATATCTCAATACCGTATTACCGTCAAGGAGCTGCTTTGCGGTGCTGCTGGCATACTTCCAATGCCTGTCTTTCGGGTCATCAGAAGCCTTTTCCAAATACTTAAAGATTCCGGCAGTCTCATTGTCTGAACCTTTATAGAACCTCTTGATGTCATCAAGAGTCATGCACTCTTCCGCATCTGACTTGACATCAAGGACAAAGGACATATATTCCTCAATCCCAATGTTTTTAACTGGCTTAGGTGCAACTGCATCACGCATCTGGTCTCTCCAGAAGAGAACTTCACGCGGGATACCCTGTTTTTCAAGAGCTTCATATTTAGGATGTTTCCAGAGGGCAGCTTTTCTTGCCATCTTGCTCTGTTCATCCTCTGTTGCCTCTTTAAAAATCGCCCATATATCCTTTTTTGCTCCACCAATCTTCTGTCCAAAGTCATTCAGTTTTTTCATAATTTTAATTTCCTTTCTTTGTTCTTTCTTTGTTTGTGTTACAAATCTAATATGCAAAACTTCCCGTAACACAAAAAAGCCCGGCAGGATATGCCGGGCGCGTGTTTAAATATTAAATTTTGTTGATTTTTTGGGGGATTTTTTCTTTTGCTCTTCAAGCAGATATGATACAAGCACCACCATCTCTTTTTCACTTGCAAGCTTGATAAAGTTATCAAGACTTTTTGATGCAAAAAATCCAAAACTGAAAAAACGTATCAGCTGCTTTTCATCACCATTTTCAAACAGACGCTTGACAATGCTCTTTTTGGCATTTTTCAATAGTTGTTTATAGCAATCCTTTTTTGTGATGTCATACAAACATATCATCATGTCCTGCCGTAAACTTTTATCGATGGTATTCATGCCATCTTTCTGGAATAGACCATCAATCTCATCTTCCGGAACTACATCGTAAAAGGAAAACAGTTCATCAAGACGCGCCGCCAATTTAGAAGGCATGTGACGCGGAAGATAATATGTCTTGTCATTCACGATTAAGGTTATGATTATTTCACTGTCATCCTTACGATATGAATATGTAGATGTAACTGCCTTCAATAAACCATAGGGAACTCTTTTTCCTGTTACATGTATTACTGTTGCCTGAGAGAAATTGTAATTACCAACATATTTTAATGATTTTGGCAATGTGATTTCCTGCGCCGTATATCCAGAAAGTGCACCACTTTCTATGGATTCAAGCCCTTCGTTTAAAACAAGTTTGTTTATCTTGGAATTACTGAACATATTCTTAGATAAACCTTTCACATATCCAGGAATTTCAAGCTCTGAAAAAGTTCCACACGATGAGAATATGCCATTACCACAACATTGTTCAAAATGTGTCATTGTATGGTTAAATTCAACTGCTGATAACTTGCATTCACAAAAAGCATTAGCATGTATATAGCATAATGATTCTGGAAGCTTAACAGAGCTTAATGACGCTCCATAAAATGCATTATCCCATATAGTTTCAGTACCTTCCGGGATTTCATATCTTCCCTTTATATTGTTCTGAAAATATACTAATACTTTTTTGTCTTTTGTAAAAACGGCATTATTTACAGTGCAGTAAAATGGATTATCTACAATATTTAATTCCTTTACTCTACAAGCATAATTTAAAATATCCTGCATTTGGAGAAAGGTAAGATACGATGTATCTTTTATTGTCAATTTGCCTTTTATGCCTGGAATATATCTGAGCTGGTTTATATCATAAATAATTACTTCTTTATTATCATCTTCACCAAATGAGAGATTATCCACCGCAACATTTATATCACGCGGTATTTCAACAACACTGTCATCATTAACAGCAACTAGGATTCTGTTATTAATTGTAAAAACACCATTCACGTATTTTTGCTCATTGAATAATACTGGATATCCATAAAATGATTTTTTGCTGCAGCTGGTAATATCACCTGTATTGATAATGTTTTCAGATTGGCATCCCTCAAACGCATAATCTTCAATTTTCGTTATGCCGGCCATATCAATCACATAATCTTTACTATGGCAGAAAACATTTTGCAGGATGGCTTGTCCGTCATTGCATTTGCGAGCCAGCATGCCACCAGAAAGATGCGTTTTATTCTTTGATACCACCTGTTTAAGATTAGGAAACATCATATTACTGACGTAAACATCAATCACCATTTCTGTAATGACTAAAGTCTCAACATTTGGAAACTGCTTTTTAACAGACCTGAAGTCATACATCACGTAATCAGCTTCTATTTCATGTGAATTTGAAATAAGTGTAAGAGTCTGCACGTCATCATCCACATCAATATCAGTACAAATTAACGTATATGAATATTTGCTTTTTGGCCTTTCAGTGTATAATGTAACTTTACCACCTTGGGTTTTGATTTCATTTAACATTTTCTTTCTTCCTTTCTTTGTATTTTACATACACAATATGCAGGATATCTTTTACATACAAAAAATGCCGCAGAATATCTGCGGCTGCAAAAACAGACTGAACACGCTTATTTCGAAAAATCAATCCGATGAAGCAGGATATCACCCATTGCCGAAGCCAGGCAAAAAATCAGATTTCTTTCGTTGATTTTTGCATTGTATGCAACCTGAAACGCGTAGTCTGGGTTGTTTTCTGGAAGAACCCTGATTTCAGTATCGGTATTAAGATTGCTATCCGAAACACATTGTATTCCGATTTTATCCATCGCGGACATTAAATCTTTGATAGATACTGGCACTGTTAGGCCAAGAGCTCGTCTTACAACTTCGGCACATTCTGCCATCTCGTATCGCATATTTTCATATCTGACATATTCGTTCATTTTTTCTCCTTTCTTTTAACAGGCAGTAATTGGTAGCTGCCAGAATTATACATACAATATGCCGAATTTCGGCAACAAGAAAAAGCCGGCATTAAATGCCGGCATGATTTCTTCAGATGACAAATTTTTTACTGTTATCTTTAGTTTTTAGTTTATCCAGAACACATGCTGCCAATACTGGAGCATCTTCTGTTATCTGTAAAATACTTTTTAACCTTGCGGAAGATAAGATATCAAGATTGATGAAATCAATAAAATCATCATAACGCTCTGTTTCTATGTATCTTTCAAGCATACTTACAGCATATTTTTTTACATATTCTTTTGCCTGTTCATCTTTGCAGTCTTTATATATTGCAAGTGCAGTATCCTGCTTTTCATCCATGCTTGAAGAGTACATATAAAAACGATTAGTAATGTCATTTTTGCCTGCAAGAAAATCAAATATCGCACATTTTACTGTATTGATATGCTTATGTTTTAAATGTTTTGGCACATAAAACGTTTTACATATTCCAACATCCTCTCGAGCGTCAATCGTCAATACTGTAAACGACTGGCTACTTCTTACAGCAGGTGGTAGGATTATGGCAGTAAGCATATCTTCTGTAAAATGTTCTGCATATACATTTTTTACATATGATAAGGCGCATCTTCCGATTGTGGATACAGTTTTAGGGATTGATATGCTTTTCAGACCTAAACACATCATAAAGCTGTCTTCTTCTATTATTTCAAGGCCTTCGTTCAATGTGATTTCTTTAAGCTGGCTCTCGTAAAATGCACCTCTTCCAATGCTTTTTACCTGCCTTGGAAAACTAATCTTTTCAAGACCTGAAGATGCAAATGTATACCATGACACTGAAGAGCCGACATGCGTCAACCCACATCCAAAATCAATTGTTTTCAGGTTTTCACAATCTGCAAAGGCATTATCACTAATCAGTCTCAATGTTGACGGAAATTTTACAGAATTAATTTTGCAGTAATTGAACGCTTCACGCTCAATCTTAGTGACTCCTTCAGGAAGTTCAACCATACCTGTTTTTTCAGCCAGGCACGCAACTACTGTCGTCTTAGTTTTATTATACACAATATCATCAAGTGTCACAAAGTTCTTATTATTGATAACTTCAATATGCTTAACACCATATCCTGTTATATCCTTAATTTCGCCACTGTCTATATCATTGCATCCATCAATAATAAGTGTTTCAGGCAGATTTCCATCATAATCGCAGCAGAATGTAGATGTCTTTAATGTCATTTTTTTAATTTGGCTAAAATCAAGACCATGAGCCATACACCTGGTTTCCTCTGGTATCACGACATTATCGGCTGTTTTATCTAAAGCAATAACAATACAGCCGGCCATTTTAACGCCATTGTTAAATGGCTGTTCTGAAAAATATGACCCGTCAAAAGCATGCTCTTTACATTTAATGTAATCTGTATCACAGTTTTCAAGAACGCGGCTTTGACATCCACAAAATGCTCCGTCTTCAATCACTTCAATTCCGCGCATATCTATCGCATCGGATGTATTCCAGCCAAAAACATTAATAAGACTGCGGCTAAAATTGTTGAGAAGCAGTTTATTTTGCTTTACGGTATAATGGTTATTACAAGATATAACTTCTTTCACATTTGGAAACATCTGATTTGGTAAACACAAATCACCGCATGTATCAAGGATTACAATTTTAGAGACATTTTTAAACTGTTTTTTATTGTCATCCAGACAAAAATCAAATACCATCAGATACAGTTCCGTAACGTCATCTTTAATGTCTAAGTCATAGCAGCACTCTCTATTACTACCTTTACTTTCAATGTAGAGTACAACACCAGGCTGTGCATCATATTTTATGTATTTGTCCATCTTTTTTTTCTTCCTTTCTTTTTAAATATTTTTTAGATTTACAAAAACAATATGCTGAATTTCCATATCGAAAAAACAAAGTCCAGGCAGGTTTAACTGCCGGGATTAGGCTATAGCGCAAATGCAATATTTTCTTCTTTTTGTTCCGTTTTTTGCCCGTTGAGGGCATAAGCAGCTATTACTGACTTGTTTTCCAAATTACTGTTCAGGATTTCATCAACTATTTGTCCTACGTCATTTTTGTCTACTAATCCGGACTGCAAAAAGTATATCAATCTTTTTTCATCGCTTAGGTCAATCAGCCATTGGATGATTTCTTTTGAATTCTTTTTTAAATACTCTTTTATTTTTTGGTTTTTGTTATATCTGTACTCAGCAAAAGCGGTATCATATTCATATGAAGGTTCATTCGCCAATCGGCATAGAGCGGTGTCTTTTACCCTTCCCGGGTTAGAATCATATTTTTCAAAAGGGTTCCATGAGATTGATTTTGGCAGGAATGCATGGAAATCATCGGACTTAAATATAAGTTCTGTATAATGTTTTGTAGTGCAAGTATTAATGACATTATTATAAGAAATGGAGCTCACCAGTCCAGTCGGGATTGAATTTAATACTACCTGGCTTGTATCCAAAAAGGCATACGTCCCGATACATTTTAATGACGCCGGAAACTCAACCGTTTCAATTTTACTGTCTGCAAAGGCGCTGTCTTCTATACATTCAATGCCTTCATGCAGGATAAGTGTTTTAAGTTGCTGACATTTTTGGAATGCAAATGGCGAAATAAACGTAACCTGTTCAGGAATGTCAAGAGAAGTAATTTTAGAACATCCACGAAAGCAGTTGTTGTTGTCATAATCTCCAATCTCTTTAAGCCCGCGCCCAAAATCAACGCATTCAAGCCTCTTGCAGAAAGCAAAGGCCGACATCCCGAGCTTTCGCAGTGAATCCGGGAAAACGACTTCCTGAATGCAGCTGTTACTGAAAGCTCCTGGTGCAATTTCAACAACACCATCTGGAATTACGATTTTACCTTCTCTTCCGGCAGGGCACTTGACCAATATTGACATATCTGCACTATATATGATGCCGTCAACACTCTTATAGGCGCCCTCTCCGATAATCTCAAACTCCTTGCAGGTTTTAAAGGTCATGCAGAAATCATGCAATTCACAAGAATTTTTAAATGCTATTACAGGTGGGGCATCATCCATTCTTACAGTTGTGACAGCTGGATGTGTCAGGCCCGGAAGACATAATTTACGTATCTTACGAAAGCGAATATCCGGCATAACCATCGTTATATATTCCGGAATTTCTATTTCATCAGTGTTTTCTGCTATTTTGACAAGAATACTTCCGGCTGTTATTATTGGCTGCGGATTATCTTCCAACAAAGCCGAACCGGCAAAAGCTTTCTCACTGCAGACTCTGATATCTGCTGTATTAATAAACTTTTTTGCTCTGCATCCATTAAAGGCAAAAGCTTTAATAAGGAATACATCTTTGAGGTCTATGACCGCATCATCCGTTTGATAAAAAGCATTCAATAAAACATGATGTTTCACCAGCATATTTCCGGAGGCAAACATTGGATTGTCAGATATTACTTTTTTAACATTAGGAAACATTGCGTTCCGTATAACAATATCCATTACATTAGGCCCAATGTATAATGTTTTCACTTGTGGAAACACCTTATTAACATCAGATAACTTATAAGAGCACTTCTCTTCTTCATTTCCAAGAACAAGACAGTCAGTATCTTCCTGGATATCAATGTCACAGCACATATCACGGAAAACATCAAAATAGAATATTGCTTTATCATGTTCAGCTTGGCTATACATAATTATTCCCCTTTCTTTTTTTTGGTTTCTTACAGTATGTCGGATTTCGCCAAATTGAAAAACTACAACTCCAAATCGCTTTCGATATCCTTTTCCTGTTCCGATTCTCCGATTACATGCAGCAGATATGCTTTTGCTATCACATCATCACTGCTTAAAACAGGTCGCTTGTTATATTCTTCAATCAGATATTTCGCCATCATCTCACTTACCAGGCCGGTCTTCAAAAACTTAACAAGCCTTTCTGTTTTATTTACATCAACCAGGTACTTCGCAATCCAGTCAGCCCGGCTTTTTACATATTCATCAAGAATTCGGTTATGGTCTCCGTTCATATAGGCACAAATTGCCGTTTCATTTTTCGAATTGATGTCGAGGGACATAGCAAACAACATTCCGTAATACCAGTCTTTTTTCTGTTCAATAACATCCTGCACTTCCGGCACATATTCGATAGCCAGATGTCTTGGCAGATAAATCAGCTTGCCGTCAACATCAAGGGCAACCGTACATACATTGTTGTAATCATTAAACGTTACATCAGATACCGCCCTGACAAGATTTTTTAATACATGCTTTGTATGCACGATTTCAGCATTTAAAAAGTTATTTTCTCCAAGAGACTTCAACGAATCGGGAAGCGTCACCTCTTTAATATTTTTACAGTACAGAAAGGCATTACTTCCGATATCTTCAAGCCCTTCATTCAGCTCAAGCTTTTCTATGCCGCAGTTTTTAAACACCCCGCGGCCAATCGTCTTCATTTGCGGAGGAAGTTTTAATTCGCGCAGTGAAAAACATGATTCAAAGGTTTTGGAATCATGTGACATATCTCCGAGGCTTTCAAGACCGTGTCCAAAATCTACTGATTTTAACTTAGAGCAGTCAAAAAACGCCCTTCTTTCAATTTCCCGCAATGAATCCGGAAGAACAATATCCGTAATGGATGTATCTTCAAAAGCGCTCTCTGCAATCACTTCAACTCCATCAGGGACTACTACTTTTCCAGGATGGTTTCTCGGGCATTTAAGCAGAGTCTTTCCGTCTTTTGTATATACAATGCCGTCAATTGTTTTATAAAATTCATTTTCTTCACATATCTCAATACACTTCATACCCGGACGGATGAAAAAATTCTCATCAACCATAAACCGGTCAGTATTCTTTACAATCAATTTTTCCGGCAGGCCGGTAAACAATCGCAGGACGCTTACATCCTCAACTTCAATACATTTGATATTGCAAAGTGACATATTCCATAATGTACCCTCAACATATTTAGGGAGTACTATCTTTTCAGCATTTCTATCCACATCAGTAATTATCGTACCAATAATCTCAACACCATTTTCCAATATTTTTTCCTCCTTTTTTGTATATTTACAATATGCTGAATTTTTGCAAAAAAAAATATAGCCACAGCGAAAAAAGGCAGCTAATGCTGCCCAAAATGTATTGAAAACTATTTAAGTCCTGCAAACTGCTTTGCAGCTTCAATAACTGCAATTACAGACAACGAATGCGAATTCAGCGGAATCTTATAATTCACGAAACGGCAAAAGAAAGCCAGATTTATCTGGCTTTCTTTTTTACACTTCATAATTGATATTTTTTTCAGTTTCTTTTAATTTTTCCAAAATATACGCCGCTGCCGTTGTATCAAAAGCACTCTGTGTAAGTTTTAGAATTTCTCTCAGATGTTCTTCATCGTGATTGACCGACGGGCAACCAGAGGTTGACCGCGGCTTCTTCGCGAGGCCAAATTCGCCTCGCAGGACTAACACTATCCCTCTATCCCCTGTTACGGGGATTACCTTTTTTATATCTACGCAGCTTTCCCTGCTGTGCATCCTGTTTATTTTTATCTGGCCTCCAGACAAACTTTCCTTTTCCCCAGAGCTTGCAGTATTCACATTTTTTATGACTGCGTTCCATATGTCTGACAACTGTGTATTTGCCTGATTTATGATATTTATACTGTTTTGGTCTGCCAGCGCAAGCCTTTGCATTTCTATACAAATCTTTGTAACCGATGGAGATAGTAGTAACACACAAATATGTAAAATCTTTGATACCGTCAAATGCATTCGGGTACTCCTTACGGAGGATGTTTGCGGCTCCATTGATATCAGCGTTCAGAAGAGTCCCATTCTTTGACCTGTAAAGGCCGCGATGAATCCTCTTTCCAGAAAACGCATACTCCTTATTCTCGCCTTTCTTGTATGTTGGTATATCGTCCATATCAAGAAAGCTCGCCTGTGATGTATAACTTTCTTCCCTGATTACTACAGCAATCCCGCATTTTGAGGCAACTGTTTTTAAAATCGTGATAAATTTTGTGTATGGGATAGACACAAAATCCTGATTTACGTTATCTGTAAGGTCGATTTCCTGCTTCTGGCCGTCATTGTGACCCATCACTATCACGTCAACATCTGCGGCTTTTGCATACCTGCAGATATACCATGCGCATTTATAGAAGTAATCACGCAGGAACGACTCCCTCCTCTGGCTTAAAATGTTCAGCTGCTTGCTGTATTTTACAGAGGTCTTACTGTTACTGCCTTTTGTAACAGAGGATATGAGCTTCGCTCGCTTCTTGTTGAACCTCTGATTCTCAGACTTTACTGCACGGCCATTCATCACAAACGGGGCACCACCAAAATTGTTTGCGACACCAAGAAAATTATTTACCCCAGGGTCAAGACCAAGGATTCGCTTCGGATTTTCAGGAACTTTTACTTCAGCAATCTTGTCATCAAATGTGATAAGAATATAGTATTTTCCATACATAGCCTTTACTTCAGTTTTGACGTATTTCAAATCACCATACAAAGATGCCTTCCCGATTTCAAATCTGTCAGGATTGTTTACGAATTGAATATAGTATCTGCCATCTTCTTCCTTCAGCTTCGCCACCTGCTTTGAAAACCATGCAATATATTCCTCATCTTGCTTGTATCCGGGAATCTTTGGCTTTCCGGTAAAACCTGCCGGATTCTTCCTGTATGCCTTTAAAGACTCAA
>ERZ772818.1625-NODE-1625-length-18933-cov-5.311209_pt1 | contig 18933 bp, 16 predicted proteins | sample MGYA00580837_ERZ772818 | MGnify/ENA primary metagenome ERZ772818 (study PRJEB29015, sample SAMEA2737671) | human gut metagenome | biome: human gut; feature: human-associated habitat; material: faeces | place: China | collected 2012 ...
CCACGCACATTGACCCCGATTACAATACGACGTTTGGCCTTCCGCACGTTCCGTATTGATATTGTCTCTCAGGATCACAATATTATCCAGATGGCGGTAATAAGCTTTCAGTTCATCCTTGCTCATACGGTCCAGTTTCAGCCTTTCACGTGCAGCATTCAGTCCCGGAGCCTGTGCCTGATCCGGAATCTCTCCGGTATTGAGATAATAGATCCATTCTTCCAGCGGTGTTTGGGCAACCTGATTGAAATCGTTCACTTTCAGGATATAATATTCCGGATATAACTGGCTGACTGTGTCGACCTTAAACGTCTGGCGCTGGAATGGAGATAATTCCAGTATATCGTTCTGGTGTATTCCCCGGAATTCTGTTTTTCCGTGATATACAATATCCTTTCCATGTCCTAATGAGAAATAGACAATGTTGATACTATACACTTTTCTTACCTTGTCGTAGCCTTCTCCCCGGTTGATATATTCAGTCACCAGTTTTGAAGTACCGAAGAGCATACGCTGAAAGTAAGCATATTCATTGTTGTTCTGGATTTCAATCAGCAGCAGAGTCCCTTTGGAGTCCTCGGCCAGCAGATCCACCCGGTTATATTTGTCAAATTCCTCTTCCTGATTGCTTTCGCTTTCAAGCAGTTTCTGTATTTTGATCCGGTCACGGAGCAGTGTCGTCAGAAAACCTTCCAGTACGGCAAAGTTAGCCTTGTTTCTCAGCAGGCGTTTCATAGCCCAGTCAAAACGGATGTAATTACTCATAATCTTGTGAATTTAAAGGAATAGTACAAAGATAAGATTTTTCGATGAAACAGACAACTAATGAGCAAGTTATATCGTTTTCTGCCAGCTTTGCCACCCTATATATAAACTTATAGGGGAAAGTGCGGACAGAAATGTAACTATTTTTGTCCGCACTAACTATAATAGTTTGAAAGAAGCCTGGCAATGCTGGCAGAAATTCGGGAACAGGGCTCACTCTGGTGATTGTAATCCGTTGATAATTATTTGCTTGAGAACGCTTTTGATCAGCAGAAGATGGTGCGGAACAAAATTGCGGAACAAATACAATTCAGGCCTTCTTCCCCAAAAAAATCGGAGAAGAAGGCCTGAATGATATCAGATCAGATGCGAAGGAAATTATTCCAGATTATCCTTTCCTGTCCGTTCCAGCTCGTCAATAACTTTCAACAAATATTGGCCATACTGGTTCTTCAGCATAGGCTTCGCTACTTCCCGTAACTTGTCGGCAGTAATCCATCCTTTCCGGTAAGCAATGCCTTCCAGACAAGCCACTTTCAGTCCCTGTCTCTTCTCAATTACTTCAATGTAAGTAGAAGCCTCTGCCAGTGAATCGTGGGTACCGGTGTCCAGCCAGGCGAAACCTCTGCCCAGTGTCTGCACCTTCAGTTCTCCGTCTTCCAGGAAGCGTTGGTTCACAGTCGTGATTTCCAGTTCTCCACGGGCGGAAGGCTTGATGTTCTTAGCCACTTCCACTACTTTGTTAGGATAGAAATACAGACCTACCACTGCATAGTTTGATTTCAGATGCTGCGTTTGAATGATGTTTTCATAAGCTATGCTGAAATGAACCTCTTATGTTTCGTTGTTAAATAGATCTGTTATAAAATAGATATTCTTGTTTTGTATAGGTTAGAATTTCTTGAATTTTAATATTGCATAATCCGACTCTAAAGTCATATATCCATTGTTTAATTGATTTACTTTTAAAGTCGTATTTGTATTATTTAGACCATAAGGGAGTAGTTCCCATGTTTCAGCAGGTCGTGAATTTTGTGGAGTGTTGTAGGTACTCATTTCTGTTATTTGGATAGAGTTTGTTGTTTCATTATATTGATATCTTCCTCGAAAAGGCATTAATCCTTGTGTACCTTGTTTTTCAGCCACTTCAATTACCCATAGTTGAATACTATAATAAATACGATCGCATGGATGAATTTGTTTATCAGCTTTAGTTATAAATTCGATTAATTGCCAATGTCCTTCTATATTGTTGTTGATTGGTGCTTTTTTGCATCCGTTACAAAGTAATAACAGGATTATTATTCCGTATTGTATAGAAATATTCTTTATCATTTTCCTTTAAAAAATATATTTCCTGTTTTTTTTATGGTCAACATACATCCTGTAGAGTTACCTAAATAATTTCCTCTGTCTATACCTAAAGCTATTGATGTGCTCCATCCTTTTGTCCAATTAGGAGTATAAGTCGTTTCATATAAAGAGCTGAATTGCTTTCGTTGTTTGTCAAGTGGGCTATAATAGGTTCCCCAATGTCTGGCAAACGAGATCAATATGCGGTATGTCCATTCTTGTGTAGGATTACCATTAATGCCCAAATGATGTGCTCTTACACGATTGCTTTTGAATGATATCCTATGATTTTCATTGTAGGCAGGTCCTGGAAGAAGAGGATTTCCCATAGTCAAACCTTTATATTGCCACGCTCCATAAATATAATGGTTGTAATAATCATCAAGACCACTGATTTGGTATTCAGGAAATTGTCCTTCAAAGCCATTATATAATGAAGGACCTGTTTGATCTTTTGTGCAAAGTCCTTCCCATACAATAGTATTAATCCAGCGATTTTTAGGGAAAGTTACTTCTATTCCAAGTTGGCCGTCCTTCCAACGCCCATATTCCCAAAACATTTGTGAATGATCTTCAAAATAATGTTCCAGATAGGCTCGGATTTTCCATTTCCCTAAGTAATAATTCAGAGCAAAATTCCAGCTTCCTAACATATTTCCTTCTACATTTGTCTGTTCTCCATAAGGAGTATCACTACCGCCGGCTTGAGGCCAAAGAGCTTTCCAATATGCCTTCAGATTTTCAGGCATATCCAGTATCTTCTCAATTTCACCATTAAGATGTTTTAAATACTTATCTCCGCCAAATTGGGAAGCCATTAATATACCGACTTCAAATTCCAAAGGAAAACTTTGTTTATTTCCCAATCGCAACATGAATGATTTGCTATGGTAGAGTACATCTTCTACAAAGTATTGACCGGGATTCACAAAATCTCTTTGCCAATGATTGTCTGCAAATGAGCCATAAGCCAAGTGCCCTTTGAAAGCAATCCATCCTTTAGTTCCAGGTACGTTAAAATAATCTTTTATTTCTCCCCTTATCTGTGGTATAGGTTGCGTGTTAGAACCTTCTACCATCATACCACTGCTAAGTTGAGGATTCTTGTTTAAAGGAAATCCATCGCGTTCTTTGCTTCCGATACTAAGGGTGAGTGCCCGCCATGAGAGATCTGTATAGATCTGATGAATGGCCATTTTTTGAGTATGATGGATGCCTCCGGTTAAGTCTAAACCTGCATTTATGTTCCAGCCGTACTTAAATTGTTTGTTATATGTAATACCTGCCAGCAAATATCCGGAATGTGGATTAGTACTTGACAGACCATTACGATTGCTTGTAAACCATAATGGTGCGTATGTTCCGTTTCCTACTGTCCCTCCCATTTCTATGCGGTAGCTTAGAGGTGGATGGTCTGTTTGGGAATATGAATAACCTGCTAAAAGTATTAGAGAAAAGAATGCTTTTAATCTCATGGGAGGAAGTTATCAGAAGTTTATTCTTGTTTTAGCTCTTCTTTAATATCATGGCAGATCTCTTTTCCGAAAAGAATCCAGGCTGATTCAATAATGAATGCAAGAAAAGCAAAAGCAATGACGATAATAGGCATTTTGGATGGTACAGGAGCTAACGGTATTGTTGCTGGTTCTACAACTGCAAAAACAGGTTTCGCTTCTTGAACTTTTCCTCGAAGGATTTGAAGTTGAGTCATAGACTGGCTATATACTTGTTCTGCAAGATTCAATTTTTGTTGAAGTCTTTCTTTTTCAGTTGTAACAGATTGAAGAATAATGTTACGGTTTGCATCGGTAAACTGAGCATATTCTTGTTGAGCCTGAAAATATTCTTTTTTGTATTGTTCACATAAATTTTGTTGGAAATCGTAATCTTGCTTAGCTTTTCGTGTCCGGTAGTCTGTTATATAGTCTTGTAGTTTGTGTACAGCACTATCTGCAACAATAGCGGCAGCAAAGGGATCCTGTAGGGTTGCACTGACTGTTGTCATATTTGTTTTTTTATCAGTCTCCACCCTTAATACACTTTTAAGCATACCTATCCGTCCGCTTTGTTCTGGTGTCAGATGAAAGGGATCAATAGTTGTTACTATGGTATCCGTAGATTCAGTGTTTTTAAAGATTGAGATCACTTTTCCTATTAGCATACTCGGAATTCCTTTTACATAACTCCACCATGGCTTCTTTTCAGTAACTAAGAAGTCATAAAGAAGAATACTGTCTTCTTTTTGTGTTTTAATAGGAATCTGAAGCATTTCCAAAGCGAAAGGCGTCGTTTTTACAATTTCTGGAAACATGTTGAAAGTTAAGGCATCATCTCCTGATCCCATCATATTATTACCAAGACCAAACATAGATGCCATGCCTGATAAGCCATTATTCCCGCTGCTACCGGACTCAGGGGAAAGACTAACGTTTACTTGATATGTTTTAGGCAGACTAAACCCTATAATAATACCAAGAACAATTCCTGATCCAATTGCCTTATATAATTTCTTCCGATTGACAATCAGTTTTTTTAGCAACTTTGCTAAATCGATTTCTGTTATTTCTTGTTGTTTTTTCGTACTCTCTGCCATTTTTATTTAGTTGGAGATTATAAAAACAAATTATTCAGTTTTGAATGTTATGCCATTTGATGCATCATGGATGAATTCAAACTCCAGTGTTCGGGCTAATCCTTCTCCCAATGTGTAAGGAGCTTTGAATCCAGTTTCTTTTACTTTAGTTGCATCAAATTCGGTGGTAGCACAGAACTTTTTTACTCGTACAGAGCTGACTGTTAATTTTTTGCCAGAAAGCTTTGCCAGTAAGTCAAAACCATATCCTCCTAACATGCCTAACCAATAGGGGAAATGTGTAGTTGGAATATGTTTGTTTAGCACTTTGCTCACATGACTTACTAATTCATTCATATTAAAGTCTGGCTTGTCAATGTAATTATATACATTATATCCTGTAGTTCGGTTTTCAATTAAGAATTTTGTAAAAGCAACGATGTTACCTACATAGGCCATAGATTTTTTATTGTTGCCTTTACCGACCATGAGGAATTTTCCACTGGCAATTTGTCTCAGTAAGTTGTAGACATTACCTCTGTTTCTTTCCCCAAAGATAACCGTAGGGCGAATGATGTTGATATTCCAGTCCGGATGTGTTTTATACCATTCTTGTAGCACCAATTCTGCCTGCCATTTGCTTTTTCCGTAGTGATTGAAAGGATCCGCAGGATGCTCTTCATTTGGATTTTTTTTATTCAATCCATAAACAGCAACGGAAGAATAAAATACAATTCTTTTAACCCCGTTTTTTTCCATGGCTTTTAATGTTTTCTCCATACCTCCTACGTTGGTTTCATAGTATAATGAGGTTGGATATACGTCATCTCTATGTTGTGCAGCAAGAAGAACTACACAATCGGAATCTTGTAGTTCCTTATCCATACACGCCTGATTTCTGACATCACCTATTTTGGTAATTTCTGGATGAAAATGGCTTTGTTGTAAATCAATATTCTTGATTTCATAAAGATTCTTTTTATCTTCTTTCAATAATTCTATGAGGCGGGTTCCTACAAAACCACTTCCTCCAATAAATGTTATTTTCATTGTTATATTATTTATGTAATATTCTTTTGTATAATATTTCTCTGAGTTTGTTAGGGATGATTCTGGCAATAAATCTTGTTGTGCAGTTTTTTATCAACTGAGTCAAATTGATATATCCGATTCCGTATAGAACTTTTTGGAATTTCATTTCTGTTAAAGCATATTTAAATCCTCCTCTTCGCTTAAACATTTCAGCAGAACTACGAAAATATAATAACGATTCTTGAAGATTATATATTTGGGAACCATTCATAAGCATTCTTACCCATAGATAATAATCTTCAAAAAGAGGAAAATGCTGATATCCTCCAGCTGCCAGTACAGCCTTTTTTCTAAACATTACGCAAGGATGGTTTAATGGATTTCTACTCTTTCCAAAGAGATAAAGTTCTTCTGGAGTTTCAGGTAGAGTACGTTGAGAAATTATATTATTCTTGTCACCTATGAACTCATCAATCCATGCACTACAGGCATCAATGTTAGGATGTTCTACCATGAACTTAACTTGTTTTTCAAAACGATCCGGCTTAGCTATATCATCAGTATCCATACGGGCAATTAAATCATAATTGCAATATTTTAATCCCTCATTTAAGGCTTTTCCTAATCCTTGATTAGTTGATAAGGATATACATCTAAAATTGGGGTATTTATTTATGTAATAGAGTAAAATTTTATCTAATTTCTCTGTTAAAGGACCATCCTTTACAATTATAACCTCTGTGGGTTGTAACGATTGTATTACGATGCTATCTATGGCTTGTGAGAAAAATAGCGGATTTTCTTTATAATACAGAGATATGAGCACTGAAAAATTTGTCATAATTTGAAATATGAGAGAATTTTTTCTATAAAGAAAGAGATTGATATATATATTCTTTTTTGTAGAGGAATTAGCTTGAGTATTCTATATGAATAATATGAATTGTATATGTTGTTGACTAGGGGATGTTTTAAACTTAAGTTTGCTTTTCTTGTAGAGTTAGAGTAAAAAAGAAGGAACATTGCACCTATTTCTTCCTTTATGGAAGGATAAAAAGGTTTTTGCTCGAGTAGTGATTTTATAAAATAACCAGCTTTTAGAGTCTCTTCTGCATATTGCTTATCTTTTATATGGGATGCAGAAGTACTATATTGAATGTAATTATAAAGTGGAACGTCTGTAATCTTAATTTTATTAGCTCGTAAAATAAGTTGAACTAAGTTAGCAGCATCTTCTCCAATTCTAATATTATGAGGTTGAATCAATGTTTCCTCAAATAAATTTTTTCTGTAAATTTTTGCACATAATTCCCATCCTGCATATCCAGTTAAAATCTTTTTTAAGTAGTCAATATTATCAAATACTCCAGGTGTTATATGTTTGGATATTATTTTATTCTTCTTGATTATGTTAAAAGGACAAGCTATAATGTCAATACTAGACGTAATTTGTTGAATAAGAGTTTGTAAAAAATCTTTTGATAATGTATCATCTGCATCTAGAAATGTTATATATTCTCCCGTAGCTTGCTTTACACCTGTATATCGAGCTATTGCTGCACCCTGGTTTTTTTGATTATAAAATTTAATTCTAGAGTCTGCCCTTGACGCTTGTTCTAATAATTCTCGTGTGTTATCTGTACTTCCATCATTAATGAATATACCTTCCCAGTTGTTATAAGTTTGTGCTAACAACGTTTCAATGCATTGTTCTATGAATTTTGATCCGTTATAAACAGGGATAATAAATGTTACTAACATTTTCTTTAACGAATTGGATAATTAGTTGGTTTGTGATAAAATCTGTATCCATTTTTTAATAATATTCTCCTTATTAAATCGTTCTTTCATGTCTGCGAGAGCTTCTTTTCCGAAAGATTTAATTTTACTTCTATTATTGATTAAGAGACTTATTTCATTTGCCATGCCTTGTATATCATTCATTGGTATGATTATACCATCAATGCCAGAGCGTATAATTTCATTTGGCCCATTAGGACAATCAAAACTGATACATGGGAGACCTTGTTGTTTAGCTTCTATTAAAACAAGGCCAAAGCCTTCAAATCTAGAGGACATGATATATAAAGAAGCTTGTGCGTAATATTCACTAATTTGATTAGTTGGAGGAATGAATTTTACACGATTTATTATGTGTAAACGATGAGCTTGTTCTTTTAATTTATTTTCATCTTCACCACTACCGATAATGTATAAAGTCCATTCTTTATTTGTTTGGCAAACTTTTGCCCATGAACTTAATAATAAATCGAATCCTTTTTGGTAGGTTAAACGGCCAACAGCAATGGCGATCTTAGAATCTAAGTTGGATATTTTCCCTTTTATGGGCGTAGGAAAGTTATATATTGTGTTTATCTTATGTTGCAGCAATCTAGGATAATTCTCTCTATCTTTATTAGTTAATACAATTGTTCTTGTGCTAAATAGTGCAGAACATAATCTCCATATGTATCCTAATTTAGATCCAGAATACAAATTGAAATGATCCCAAGAAATAACCTTTGTACTTGTGAATGCTGCTGCTGGAATTGATATTCTGCTCATTGTTGTAGCTACATTAATTACGTAGTCAGGTTTTTCTTTTGTTATGAGTTTTCGCAATTTATAACTGGCTTGAAGTGGCTTTGAGATTTTTCCATTTATAGATCTTACTTTTATACCTGGCAATAACGGAAAGAATGATGTAACATCATCACTTAATGTAATGAATTCTATTTCCCAATTTGTCATTTCAAATATCCCATTGGCTACATCAGTAGCGATACGTTCTGTTCCTGCTGAGTTTTTTAGCCATTCAATTAAGAAAAAACACTTCATTTTAGATGTTAGAACATTAATAGTTAAAGAATTTTTTTGCTCACAAACTCTTTTCTTAAGAGTATTGTATTGTATGGTATGCTAACCTTCTCTCTTAGAACTTTGAAATTTTCACTGAAATTATTATTTACAGTTGGAGGTATTAGATTTTTTATAACTTCTGCTAACTCTTCTACTGACCCTTTTATATATCCTATGGGATTATCTTTAAGTAGTGCGTTAAAAAAATCATTATATAGACTGAGAATAGGTTTCTCTAATTTTAGTGCATCCATTATTGCACCACTCGCTGTTAATTTATAGGAATTAACAGGATATAAATATAATATATAGTCTAATTGTGTTATTTGTTTTTCAAATTCTTCTCTAGGTAAAATGTCACTAGCCCCTATCCAAGTGATGTTTTTGAATGATGAATAGTTGTCAATTTCAGCTTTTCCAATAGATCTTAATATGATTTTGTTCGTTTTTATTTCATTGTCAAGGAGTTGAGATAGTTTTATCAGGTTGTCAGATCCTTTTTCTTTTTTCATTGCGCCAATAGTTCCAATAATAAGCGGTTTCTGCTTTAGCGGATGCAGAGGTGGATTATAATCGTCAAAAACATAGGGATGATTAATTGTTATAATATGATCCCTAAGTGTAGGATATTTTATGCATAGATTACTCTTTATAGATTCACCTAGTAAAAGAATATATGCAGAATGTGATTTAAATAAATATTTGAAACAAATAGAATATAATGATTTATAATAAAAAGAAGGCTTATAAAGTGGTATAATTTTGTTTTGTAATTCTAATTCCCCATGCATTGTAAATATTATTTTTTTATTGAGGAACCTGTTGAAAAGTAATATTAGCGGAAGTGATAAAGGATTAGTATAAACGTATAAAAGTATAGTTTTACGCTTTGAGCATAGGTAAGTAAATAAAGAAATGAAGAATCCATATATTGTTCTCAATAAAGCACCTATGGATGTGTCTTTTTCATAGATTCTACATTTTTTTAATGTGATGTTATCAGATTGATAATTGTACTTTGTTATCAGTTTATTTAGATTTGAATATGTACTTGCTCCTGAAATATATGTTACTTTAGAAAATATTCTGGAACACATAACTATTAAACTGAGATTGATGATTTCATGAAAGTTTTTTATACCGTAATAATCTATTAGTTTAATTTGTTTCATATCATGCGTTAATTGTTAGAGGAAAATACAGAATTATAAGGTATGTACAAGTCATAATAGTTGTGAACAACTCCTTTAAAACGTAAACAGAAATATCCGATAATAATAATATATAATAGATAAAAATTAAGTCTAGTTTTGATCCTATATTGAAAGATATAGGGGATAATAATGGATTGTGCCATGTCTGTATAAGAACAAAACCTTCCTAAAGCAGGAGATAAGGGAGTTAAAAGTAAGAATAAACAGAAGCTATAGAAATATAAATTGATGAATGCATTTAGCTTACTGTCTGTTTGTCTTACCCCATCTAACAAGATTAAAGAGATGAAAAAGAAAAGAGAACGATTGATAATTCCTCTTATTAATATCTGACTAGCACTATAAGCAGATCCAAAAGTTTCATCAGGAGATCCTAAATATACTTCTAATTTTTCTTGAATTCCTCCTCCAAATAATCCATAGATCACACCTATAATATGTTCTTCTACTAATAGGGAAAAAAGAGAAAGTATAACTATAGTATAAATGAAGAACTGTTTGGAGAATATTTTGTTCCAAATAAAAAAAGTTGGTATTGCTATGATCGCAGTAAAGTGAAATGTTGTCGCAATTAAAATTGTAACAATAAATAATTTAAAGTTTCGTTCGTGTATATATTTCCATGAAAAGACGTATAGAGCTATTGCGATACTTTGCCTGACAGGGAAGATATGACCTAATGATGTTGAAAACCAAATAAGCAATGCTAAAATGGGAAATGGACTGAATCTTCTATAACTCAATGCTATGGGGATTATAGATAAAAAAGCGACAGAACCTAATTGTGTCGTATAATTAAAAAGCGTGGAATTTACAGAGGTTAGAAATGTAAACCCAGGCTCCATATAACCTTTGCATGTTATATGATATTGCATTAAATAATACATGTAATAGGGATCCCAATCAGTTCCTCTTTCCCATCTAAACGTAGATAAAAAGAAAAAAGTAAATATAAATATCCAAAATATAGTATTATGAAAGTATGGTAATTTTTTTATCCTTACTTTCATGGTTTCAAGGCACGAAAAGAAAACTAAGGCAATGAATATTAGATATAAATACATGTTTATCGGAATTCGATAAAGTTAATTAGTAATCATTGTATATTGTTTCTCTATATTATGGAAAAACACATATATTCTGAGATTCGGGAATTCTTTTCTTAGAATTTTTATACGTAACCGAATAGGTGTAAAATTCTCTTTATAGATAGTCTTTAGAGCAAAAATATTCCTTTGGTTCACCCAATCACCTCCATTTGTTACCTTATTGGGATTGTCACCTATGTAAAGAAGCTTTTTCTATATTGCTGATCTTTATTTTATATGTAGCTATCCTATTCCCTTTATTTTAGCATATATATTGAAAAGCATTACTTGAAAGTTGAATGGAATTTGAAGTAATATTCTTTTTATATATGAAGATATATATTCCCTGTTGAAGTTGTTTGGAGTATATTTTAAAAGGATTGTTTTTAATTCATTAATAATGAGCTTTTTATCCTGTCTATTTATGGATGGATTCTTTTCAAGAATTAGAGACAGGTTTAGGGCATATATCATTTCTATAGCATAAAAGGAAGCAAAAAAAGAAGAAATTTTTTGTTCCCTTTTATGTAATAAATCTAGATTGTTACGAATGATCCATGCATTATCTTTATAATTCTTAAGACCTTTATGTGTCGTAATAGAGTTTGTCCTAATAAGGTATAAATAGGTGACTGTTTTACTGCAAGCCATTGAATTTGCAGATAAAGCTAATCTGAAGGAAAAGTCTAAATCTTCGTGGTATAGCCCTTCTTTGAAAAAGAGTTGGTTAGTTATGATAAGCTCTTTTTTTATTAATTTATTACAGGCCATCACATTCCATTTAAATAGAAGATAATCTTTCAGAATTTCTTCATTACTCCTCAGACAGGTCTCGGATAATAATGGATATGAACGATTTTCTGCTCCTGTCGTTTTTATTTCTCCTATAACGAAATCTATATTAGGGTGTATTATAGTTTGATAGACAAGATTCTGAATAGCATCGTTTGGCAATAAATCATCACTGTCTAAGAAAAAAATATACTCTCCTGCGGACTTTCTTATTCCTGTATTTCTAGCAGCTGAAAGTCCTTTATTCTGATCGTGATGAAATATTTTTATATTGATTTTCCCGTTATATGTGGATACAATTCTTTCAACAATTTCCATACTGTTATCAGTTCCACAATCGTCAACTATGATTGCTTCAATATCTTCATATGTTTGATTGAAAACAGACTGGAGACATGCTTCAATATATGGAGCGACATTATATACGGGTATTATAATGGATACTTTTATCATTTTTTTGCAACAATAATTTTACGATAATAGAGAATTGCAAGGAAAAAAGAAAGACCGGTTATTAATATTTTAATTGTGATGAAACTATCTTTTAAGAAAAGAGATACTGTGAATAGAATAATATTTATGCCGAATATATAAAATAAAGGCTTCATGCTTCCTAACATATATTTGATTTCATCTTTATAGAATTTGACAAATAATGGTATTAATGAGGTACTCCAATTGGCTATTAACATAGCAAAAGCTGCCCCCATATATCCCCAAATAGGTATTAAGCAGAATGCTAATAGGATGTTTAGTATGCCGGGCACAAATATCAGATATAATATGTATCCTGTTTTTTCTTTTATAAAAACAGCTGTTGACATGAAAAAATAGTTACTATACATGACAAGGGAAAAGCATATAACTGAAGCTACAAGATAGCTTTTTTGTAATTCTTCATTCTTAATCAAAATATAATATATTTCTTTCATCCAAATAGCTAATAAAAAAACAATTATCGAGCATAAAAGTTGAGTCGTTAGATAAAAGTATATCATTGATTGATATTCTTTATTACGATAAGCCTTTTGAATTGCTGGACTGATAGCTGTAAATATTCCAATTATAGCAAAACTGGTATAATCACCGAGTTGATGGCCGTTTGAGTATAAACCTATATCAACAAGGCTTACGCCTAAAATGGTCATTATGATCCGATCTGCAGAACTTAATAATATGTGTCCTAAATTGTGTGGTATAACGGGCAAAGCTACTTTTAGTAGTCTGATTTGTCGTTTCTTGGATTTCTCTATTTGGGGATATATCTTTTCTTGTATCCAAATGGGTTTAATAAATAGAATGAAGACAATAATAGTGGATAATGCAGATGCTATTATCCAACTTTGATATCCTAATTTAAAGAAACGTGCACAGATGAAGAATGTGATAATTGATATTAAGCTGCCTATAAGATTCCTTATAACTAAAGGTTTAGGCTGACCTATCAAAACATAAAAATTATTTGATATTAACCCGTTAGAACTGAATAATAAAGGAATAATTGCTAATCCAGCAATATACCACCTGGTATTTATAGGGATTTCTTTTAGAAGAAATAGATATGTGCAAAATAATATAACAGATAATGTAGCACATGAGATTAACATAGTTCCAAAAATTCTTCGCCATAATAATTTATAATTATTTTTTAAGACGAAGAAAGAATTTGGAAGATGCATATGTAACCCTAAAGTACTTATTCCATTGAATAATGATAAATATGCTGTTATTATTCCATATATACCATAGTCAGTTGGAGTTAAGTATGGAGTGACTATAGGTAAGACGATAATGCTGACTATAGATGATAATTTGGGTATCACTCCATACCAGATAGAATCTTTTATTATATTTTTTAAATTCATTAATTAAATGCCTTTTGTAGGAATTTCATTGAATAATTTTTCGTTTGTGTTAAAGATCTTTCTTCTTAGAATGCTGTAAAATGCATATAGTTTGTATGATCCTAGCAACTTCAAGAAGTGTGGAGTTGTAATAGTTTTACCTAAAAAATGTATTTGACTTCTATTGAAGTCCACATATCTACATTTATTCTGAGAATTACGATACATAAAGTTATATCCCCATTTTATTGCTTCTTGTTTACTTTTAGGTGATAAATGAGGAGTTGTCAAAAGTTCTTTTAGTTCTTGTAAGTTTTTAGGTATATAGCAGATTTTATCAGAATAGTAAAAAGAAGCAGCTAATAAAATAACAGGTTTTCCCCAATAGGTTGATTCAAGTCCCATTGTAGAACCAAAAACAATTATTTTATCAGAATGATCCATTAAATCATAGGTACTGATGGGATCTGTAGCTGGTATTATAGTAATGTTTGAATATGTGTCGGGTAATTTATATAAATCTGTATGATAGGCATATGGTAGATTTGCCAGATTGGGGTGTATTCTGAGATAGAAATGAATGTTTTTATCGTTTTCTGTTAGTTCAAGAACTCTTTTTATACCATCTAGTTGGGAGGGAAACACTTGTAGGCTGTCAAATTCGTCTCCAATTGAAGTATATTCATCTTCTGAGGTATTGAATATCGTTATGTTTATTTTATTGGAATCCCAATCTTCAGGTAATAGTCCTTTTTTCTGATTACTTATATAGACTTTATCGTTAGTTGGTACCCCCTGTCTTCTGTTATAGTAAAATTTATTCCCTAGTTCTTCTTTCTTTTCTAAAGATATAGTTGGATCAGACCATAAATCTTCTGTAATTTTAAAGTTTGCTTTAATATTGTGAGGCATACAGTTCTCATAAATCACTTTATAGAATTCATCTTTTATGCCTCCTACAACTTCATAACATTTTATTTCAATATGCTTGTTGATACATAGATCGTACATAGGTCTATCATCTCCAAGTCGACCATTGAAAATACAGACTAGATCTGGTTTAAGCGTGCTGATGCAGTTTTCAAGACTGTCTGTTAGTGTGCATAAATCATTTAAAATATAGTCAAAATAATTTCGGAAATTATGATCAATTATGGGTTCATTATTTCTAGTTAGTGTTACGTAGGATGAAACTGCCCCTAATCCAATATTGACTCCTTTATAAGTTATCCTTTTTATATCTTTTATGGACTCATATTGGAATTTTAGAGGTTGATGTAGAATCTTAAATTGATCTAAATGAATGATATGGCATTGTTTAGGAAGTATTTTTAAGGCATGTTTTGTACATGACTTACATGAAATACATATCTTTTTTTCTCCTTTTGGATTTGAAAAACATGTATTTATAGTATTATTACAATGTACAAAATATATATCATGACCTTGTTTTTGCATAGAGATTGCTTCATCAAGTAGAACTCCCATATGGTGATCCAGAAACACACTGGAATGATAGTACAGAATTTTCATATTATTTAGTTTAGATGTTTAATCAATTAAAGCATTCAACTTTGACATGTCGTATAGGAAAAGTGTTAAAATAGTGTTTTCCTCTTAATTAAATCAAATATTGGAATTGACTTTTAAACATTCATCCTGACTCATCTGTTTCTGTAAATCGGCTATTATCTGCTTCAGTTCATCAATAACCTTGATTCGTACTAAAGTTCGTCAAGCAGCATTGATTTTCCATGGAATTCATATCGGAATAAATATCTGCAACTTTTACCGATTGTGAATCAAATAAGGTACTTTGGGCTTAGGATAACAGCAACGAATACGTCAAAACTGGATGTTTGCAGGCAAACGTTTACGCTCTAGTTTACTTTATAAATCTTACAATTTGAAACGCTTCTGCCAACTGTTTTCCTACCGTATATCCACGATATTGAGCCATAATCTGTAAGGCTTTAGACGAACGTGGATGAGGAAATTCACGAACCTCAAATTGATAAGAAGACATCGCATTTATTTTAGCTTGCAAATCATCTTCTGAAACTTCAATAAACATATTGGGAGAAAAATGTCGTGGATCAGAAGATGCTTGCCATTCTGTTGCAGAAGGGGTTTCAAATGTAATAACAGTCTTAACACATTCTCCTTGCATTGGGCGGGTTGCTGTCATAACAGCTTGAAATGTTATTTGATGATCAATATTCAAATCGCCTCCATGATGGGTGAATATGATTTCTGGTTGAAAGATTTCCTTTTCATTTTCTATAACTTTTACAATATCAAGTAAAGCATGTGAATCAAAACGATTATCTGAAAAGTTATAGCTTTTCACACTTTGATACCCGATAATGCTTGCTGCAGAATACATATTCTGATGGTGCTTTTCTAGAATATCTTTCCAAACTTCAACATCTCTTACATCGGAACGTGAAGTTATTCCTTCTCCAAGTATTACAACATGCGTCTTGATACCTTCATCTTTGATTAATTTGTGCATTGAAGCTCCTAATCCTAGTAACTCATCATCAGGATGAGCTACAACAATCATTATTCTTTTATTTTTAAACATATCCTAATCTATTAAATTCATTGAAAATGGAGTTCCCTTCTCTACATCAACAGAGAATCTTTTACCTAAAATTTCGGAATAATACTTAGGATGCAATCCAAATCCAGGCCGAATAGCCCGTACATTATTACGACTAACCAAGTCTCCCTTTTTTGCATTTTCTATTACAAATAAGGATTTTGAGAAATGTCTATTCTTTAAGGCATTTTCAGATAATGTATAATCAACATGTCCTAAACATTTTTCAACATTTCTTATAGATTGAACCATCTCTTTAAATTCATCTGGTTCCATTGAAAATGCAGAATCTGGTCCTCCTAAACGTCTATCCAGAATAAAATGTTTCTCAACCATTTCTGCACCAAGAGCAACCGCTGTGCATGCAACGATACTACCCATTGAATGATCTGAAAGGCCAACACGACAACCAAATCGTTTTTTCATGTCAGGTATCATAGACAAATTTGCAGCATCTATAGGAGCCGGATAGGATGAGGTACATTTCATGAGTAAAATATTCTCGTTACCTACATTACGGCAAGTCTGAATAGCCAGATTTATATCATTCTCATCTGCTATTCCTGTAGACATAATTATGGGCTTACCTGTTTTTGCAACTTTTTCAATCAGTTCAATATCAGTAATTTCAAAACTTGATATTTTATAGGCTGGCACTCCGATACTTTCAAGAAAATCTACACCCTCAATATCCGAAGGTGTAGAGAAAAATCCCAATCCTAGCGAATATGCATATTCCTGTAATTTAGGCAACCAATCCCAAGGAGTATCTGTTTTTTTATATAAGCTATGAAGGGTTTCCCCATCCCATAGCGTACCACCATTGACTTGAAAATATTCATTGTCGCAATTTATTGTAACACCACCATCAGGATTATCATTCTGAACCTTCACTACATCTGCGCCGGCTTCTGCCATAGCCTTTATAGTTTTTATTGCTATATCAAAGTGTTGAATATGATTACACGATAATTCAGCAATAATAACTGTTTTGTCTGAATTAAAAAATTCTTTCATATAGTCTTATACTAATTATTAAATGAAAATTCTATTGCTAATACAAAACGCGGTTTTTCCGTGAGAATATTATTTGCCCATGCATATAGACTAATATTTTTGTGTGTAAAATAACATCCCATAGAAAGATCTACAGCTTTATCAAATTTCCAAGAATGAATTGCTCCAATTAGAGGAGTTATTCGATCTCCTTTTTGATTGATATTAAACCGATATCCCAAATAAGTCCACTGAGATGAAGTAAACATTCCATTTGTATTGTTCTCCAACCATAAGTCTGTTACATAAAAAAGTCTTCCTTCTTTGGTGATATCACCATTAATATAAACCGCAGAAGTCGTATAACTAAACTTATGATTTTGTGCTAAATCAAACGATGGGGTTAGCTGGATACCTATCTTAAAATATTTTGAAATATCAATACCAGACCGTACTACATATCCTAGATAGCTAGAACCATTGTTTGTAGAAAGATCTACTCCACATTGGAAAAATCGTCCTATGCCATATTGTAAAGTAGAATAAGTCTCCCAATTGTGAATCTTTGCTTGATATTTAAGACTGGAATAACCATATAAGTTATGATCCCCCACCGTAGTACCAAAATTAGGAATTTGAGCTTGGACAAAAAGTGGAATTACGATAAGTAGCAATAAAAAAAATCTCTTCTTCATCAAATCTATCCTTAATCGTTCTTCCTTATTAGCATTTTAACATCGTTTGCTACCATAAATGCTACAAGGATAAATCCTAGATAGCCATTTATTCCGTATAGTACATTCAGTAAAGGTCTATAGGGAACATAACAAGCTATTAGACATCCTATGCCACCTGCAAGAACTACAACCCACTTATATTTTGCCCCTCCATCATCTGTAAACTTTCTTATCCCAGTCCAAAGTAATGGGGTAGCTGATGTATAAATACCTAAATAAATTATTACAGAAAATGCTATGGCGATTAAAGGGTGAATCGTCTTCGCCAATACGAGGGCTGGAACGCCAACATTCCATGTGGTATCTATATTAGCAATTAATGCTATGCAACAAATAGTAGCAACACCAAAAATAGCCAATGTAGAGAGTAACATTCCATAATTCACTTCTCGTACATGGTGCTTGGATCCAATTTCTCCTAAAAAGGCTGCAAACCACAAAATGACAAAGCCACCATAAGAAATTCCTGATTTAAAAGGATTTCCATCACCCACTTGCACTATTTCATATTGTCCACTATCAACAGCATCTAATCCCGCATTAAAATTATTCCAACCAAGTATTGCTGTAGTAGATGCTACGATGATTATAAATAAAATTATAATAGGGCCAATCATTTTTAGAGTTCGAACTATACCTTTTAATCCAAAGATAACTGTTCCGACGACCATTATTGTCAATAAGACTGCTCCAACTCCATTGGGTAAATGCCACTGTTCCATTGCTGTAGAATTAGCGCCACCACACATTACTACGTAACTCATATAGCAAAAGATAGCGCTAAACCAATCAAATATAATTCCTATATATTTGCCACAATATACACGATATATATCTCCACCTTTAGATAACTTTAGTCTATGTCCATTTGAGACAAATGACAGATTTGTATAAACATAAATTATGGCTGCTACTAATATAACAATCCAAAAGGATGAACCGTATGAGGCTTCATACTGCATTACCTCTTGCATAGTAGCAAAACCGGCTCCAATGTAAAAGGCAATACAAGCCCCACAAAAGCCCAAGATTCTCTTAAACGAGATATTATCCATAAAATATAGTATAAATATTAC
>ERZ772818.1627-NODE-1627-length-18917-cov-4.570618_pt1 | contig 18917 bp, 25 predicted proteins | sample MGYA00580837_ERZ772818 | MGnify/ENA primary metagenome ERZ772818 (study PRJEB29015, sample SAMEA2737671) | human gut metagenome | biome: human gut; feature: human-associated habitat; material: faeces | place: China | collected 2012 ...
GCTCGATAGCTCAGTTGGTAGAGCAGGGGACTGAAAATCCCCGTGTCAGTGGTTCGATTCCACTTCGAGCCACCAAAAAAAGATAGTAATTTTCTTACTATCTTTTTTATATTTTATATCTCATAATCCTTTTCCAACTTACATTATTTTCTAATTTACATTATTTCCTTATAAGTTGTAACCATTTTTGCTCCTTGTTTAATCAAATCATTAGTTCCAACTGAATTAACAGAATTGATATTCCCTGGAACCACAAAAACATCCCTTCCTTGCTCCAAAGCAAAATCAACTGTAATTAAAGTACCGACTTTTCTCTTTTGCTTCAACAACAATAACACCATTGCTAATTCCACTAATTATCCTATTCCTAGCAGGAAAACTCATTCTATCTGGTTTTATCCCACACGGATATTCAGATACAATAGCACCACCACTTCTTATAATCTTTCTAGCTAACTCTACATTTTCTTTTGGATAAATGACATCTAATCCATTTCCTAAAACAGCAATTGTTTTTCCACAATCTTCTTTCATCTTTTTACAGCATACTTTTATTTTTTCATCATTTTCATATTTTTCAATTTCAACAGTCGCTCCAACTGTTCCCAAATGTGCATAACTATCAATTCCTTTTGCAAGTCCACTAACAATATTCACACCTTTTCTAGACAAATTATATGCAAAATATTTTGCTGCCTTTTTTCCATAATCAGAACAATCTCTGCACCCTACAATTCCAATATTCTCTCCATTAAGTATCCTCTTATCACCTCTTATATACAAACTTACAGGTGAATCATATATTTTCTTTAATAATTGTGGATAATCCTTCTCATATATATTAATAATATCGATATTATTTTCTTTCATATATTGTATATGATAATCTATTAATTTTTCATTTTTAGATTGTAAAATACTTGAAACTACTTTATCTCCTATGCCACTTATTTTTAAGAGTTCTTCTTTCGTTAAATTATATATTTTTTCCGGTGTTTTATATAATTGTAGTAATTTATTTTTTCTCACACACCCCAAACCTTTTATTAGACTAAACCATATCCAATATCTCTTACTATTCAGATTTTCCATTTATTTTCCTCCAGTTTTCATATTACTTATTATAAGAACTTACCTATAACACAAAAAGACACAATTATCTTGTGTCCCTTTTTTATTTTTTATAAAATTTTTCAAGGCTCTCTAAAATTAGTCTATCAAGCTATTCTGTCTTTTAGTAGCCTTAATAACATTATTCATAAGCATAGCTATTGTCATCGGTCCTACTCCCCCTGGAACTGGTGTAATATAACTTGCTTTTTCTTTTACATTTTTAAAATCAACATCACCTGTAATTTTACCATTATCCAATCTATTAATTCCAACATCAATCACAACTGCATCATCTTTTACCATATCAGCTGTTACAAAATGAGCTTTTCCAATTGCAGATATCAATATATCCGCTTCTTTCACTTTTCTTGCTAATTCTAATGTTTTAGAATTACATGATGTTACTGTTGCATTTTTATTTAAACAACAATGTATTAATGGCTTACCTACAATATTGCTCCTTCCCAATATTACCACATTCTTACCAGTCAAGTCAATATTATATTCTTCAAACATTTTCATAATTCCATATGGTGTACAAGACACAAATGTATCTTGATTTAAAACTAATTTTCCTACATTTACTGGATTAAAACCATCAACATCTTTTTCTGGTGATATTGTTCTAAAAGCTTCATTTATATCTAAATTTGATGGTATTGGGCTTTGTAATAATATTCCATTTACTGTTTTATCTTTATTTAATTTTTCAATTAATTTAATCAATTCATTTTGAGTTATATTTGCATCTAATAAATACTCTTCATATTCTATTCCAACATCTTCACAAGCTCTACTTTTATTTCTTACATATACTTTTGATGCAGGATCTTCTCCGACCATTATTACTGCTAATTTTGAGTTTATATTTTTTTGTTTTAATTCTTCACATTCAATTTTCAGATTTGCTCTTATTTTTTTTGCTAATTCTTTTCCATCTATAATTATAGCCATTTCTACTTCTCCTTTTAAAATTCTTTAATCTCCTAAACATTTTATAATTTAAATATCACTAATTATCTTATATTCTATATCTTCCATATCTGGAAACATTTCCTTAACCCTTTTTAATGTAAGCATGGACATTTTAGGTTGAGGATTTTTTGTGTGTTCTGTTAATAATTTTTGTGTATAACAATTTGGTGCTGTTTTAAATAATAAATATCTATTTCTAACATATGTGTAAAAAATTTGGTATCCATTATTTAAATCTTCCCACATCATTTCAAAAGTATATTTTTCTTCCATAATATTTTTCCTTTCGCTCACTTCGTTCGCTCATCGTCATCCAAAATTTTTTTCAAAAATTTAGTCCCCTAAAAGTTTTTCAAATTCATCTTCTGATATAATTGTAACCCCTAGACTTTGTGCCTTAGTAAGTTTACTTCCTGCATCTTCGCCAGCTAATACATAATCTGTTTTCTTTGATACAGAACCTGATGTTTTTCCTCCTAGTCTTTCAATTATATCTTCTGCTTCTTTTCTTGTATATTTTTGTAAACTTCCTGTTAATACAAATGTTTTTCCTTCAAATCTTTTGTCTGTACTTTCTTCTTCTAAACAATTCATATTAACACCTGCTGACTTCAATTTTTTTAGTAAATCTGTTGTCTGTTCTTGTAAAAAGAATTCTCTAATACTATTTGCCATTACTTCTCCAATATCTTTTATTTCACTTAGTTCTTCAAATGTTGCAATTGATAGGTTGTCCATCGTTCTATATTTTCTTGCTAGCATTTTTGATGCTTTTCCTCCTACATGTCTAATTCCTAATGCTGTTATTAATCTATATAAATCATTTTCTTTACTTGCATTTATACTATCTATTAGGTTTTGTGCAAATTTCTTTCCATTCTTTTTTAGTGATGCTATATCTTCAAATTTTAATTCATATATGTCTGATATGTTATGAATTAATTCTCTGTCTAGTAATTGTTGAATTATATTTTCTCCAAGTCCATCTATATTCATTGCTTCTCTTGATACAAAGTGAACCAAATTTCTAAACAGTTTTGCTGGACATTCAATTCCTGTACATCTTACTGCTGCTTCTCCTTCTTCTCTTACTGCTTCTGCTCCACATACTGGGCATATTCTTGGCATTTCAAAATCTTTTTCTTTCCCAGTTCTTTTTTCTTCAACAACTTTTACTATTTCTGGAATTACATCTCCTGCTTTTTGTATTACTACGGTATCTCCTATTTTTAACCCTTTTTCTTTTATGAAATCTTCGTTGTGTAATGTTGTTTTTGATATTGTTGACCCTGCAACTTTTACTGGTTCTAGTATTGCCATTGGTGTGATTACACCTGTTCTTCCTACTTGACATACTATATCTTTTAGTATGGTTTCTTTTTGTTCTGGTGGATATTTATATGCAATTGCCCATCTTGGTGTTTTTACTGTTGTTCCTAATATCTCTCTAAATTTTAGATCATCTATTTTTATAACTGCTCCATCTATTCCAAATGTTAGATTTTCTCTCATATCTCCAATTTTTCTAATTGCATCTTTTACTTCTTCTATTGTTTCACATGGTATACGCACAGGGTTTACATTAAATCCTAATTTTTCTAAATATTCAAGTTCTTCAAAGTGTGAATTGAACTCTTTTCCTTCTATTTTTTGGACATTAAATATATAAATATCAAGAGGTCTTGTTGCTGTTATTTTACTGTCTAATTGACGAAGTGACCCTGCTGCTGCATTACGTGCATTTGCAAATAGTTCTTCTTCATTTTCTTCTCTTTCTTGATTCATTTGTTCAAAATCTTTTTTAGAAATAAATACTTCGCCACGTACTGTTATATTTATTTTATCTTTTATCTCCATTGGTATTGTTTTTACTGTTTTTAAGTTTTGTGTTACATCTTCTCCTACAAGTCCATTTCCTCTTGTAGCACCTCTAACAAATTCCCCGTTTTTATATTCAAGTGCTGATGATAATCCATCTATTTTGGTTTCTACTACATATTTTACTTTTTCTATTCCGTTTTCTTGTGCCTTTTCTTCCATCTTATGACAAAATTCTTCTACTTCTTCAAAACTAAAAATATCTTGTAAACTTTGTAGTGGAACTTCATGCGTTACTTTTTCAAATCCTTCTTTTACATGTCCACCTACTTTTTGTGTTAATGATTCTTTGGATAAAAATTGTGGATATTCTTTTTCTAAATTACGTAATTCAACCATTAGCATATCATATTCAAAATCCGATATTTCTGGTGCATCATCATCATAATATTTTTGTGCATAATAATCTGTTTGTTTCCTTAGTTCCTCTATTCTTTTTTGTGCTTGTTTTTCATTCATTTGGTATCTCTCCTTTGTTTTTACTTTCACTATTATATACAAAATACAAAAAAAAATAAAGGAATTTCACAAAATTCCTTCACTTTATTTTTTATACTAAATATTTTTATATTCTTGCATTTTTTTATAAGCATAAACTGCTGATATTCCTAATACAACTACTAATATTACAGCTGGCATTGTATCAGCAACACCTGTTTTTGGTAAACTTGTATTATTGTAATTGCTTGTATTATTTGTTTTTAAAACAAGATTGTTTGCTGTATTATTTGTTGTATTGTTTGTAGTATTATTTGATACACTATTTAATGATTTATTTGTTGTTGTATTATTTAAAATAGAATTTGTTAAATCAGTAGCAGCTAATACATCCTTAGCCATAAATAATACTGAAAAGCTTATAATAACAACTAAAACTAAACTTACTAATTTTGATTTTTTCATATTAATTCTCTCCTTTGTTTATATATATTATTCTTCTACAATCAAATATTATTATACCATTAATTCAAATTGATTGCAACTTTTTTCTATATAATATATTTTATACTTTATAATTTAATAAGTCAATATGTTTTGATCATATTTTATTTTACATTTTGATTACAAAAATATTACATAATTAGACATTAAATTTAAATAAAACTATGTCTCCATCTTTCATTATATATTCTTTACCCTCTGAACGTACAAGGCCTTTTTCTTTTGCAGCAACCATTGAACCTTCTCTCATTAAATCATCATATGATACAACTTCTGCTTTTATGAATCCTCTTTCTATATCTGAGTGAATTTTTCCGGCTGCTTGTGGTGCTTTTGTACCTTTTTTTATAGTCCATGCCCTTACTTCTGGCTCTCCTGCTGTTAAGAACGACATTAATCCTAATAAGTCATAACTTCTTTTTATAACTTTGTCTAATCCTGACTCTTCTAGTCCTAGTGCTTCTAACATTTCTTTTTTATCATCATCTTCTAATCCAGAAAGTTCTTCTTCTATTTTAACACATAATGGAATTACTTCTGCTTTTTCAGCTGATGCATATTCTTTTACTTGTTTTACTAATTCATCATTTTCAACATTATCTAGTTGTTCTTCTGATACATTTGCAATATATAAGATTGGTTTTGTTGTTAGTAAAAACATATCTTTTACTAATACTTGTTCATCTTCATTAAAGTCTATTGTTCTTGCTGATTTTCCTTCTTCTAAAACTTTTAATATTTTTTCTAACAAATCTATTTCTTCTTGATATTTTTTATCAGCTTTTAAATTTTTTCTAGCTTTATCTAATCTTTTATTCACTGTTTCTATATCTGCAAATATTAATTCAAGATTTATTGTTTCTATGTCTCTTATTGGATTTACACTTCCATCAACATGTACAACATTTGAATCTTCAAAACATCTTACAACTTCTACAATTGCATCTGTCTCACGAATATGTGATAAAAATTTATTTCCAAGACCTTCTCCTCTACTTGCTCCTTTTACTAATCCTGCTATATCTACAAATTCTATTACTGCATGTGTTGTTTTTTCTGGCTTATACATTTGTGTCAATTTATCTAACCTTTCATCAGGTACTGCTACAATCCCTACATTTGGCTCTATTGTACAAAATGGATAATTTGCACATTCTGCTCCTGCTTTTGTTATACTATTAAACAATGTACTTTTTCCTACATTTGGTAATCCTACTATTCCTAATTTCATTTTTTTCCTCCATTATCTTAAATTATCTTAATTATATTATCACAATATGTCTTAATTATCAATACACACACTTATAAAGTTTTTAAATAAGTTTGCAAATTTATTTAGTGTTACATATTTTTTTAATATTTATAAAAACATCTGTTACAATTCAGTGAAAATAAAAATCCCCCGAAGGGGCTGAAACTTATTCAGTTCCAGCCCCTTCAGGGGAATAAAGTTTAAGTATTCCATCAGCATTGTACATTACAGTAAGTCCAGCAGCGTGTCCATTTTCTAAGTAAGAATACATTACCATCGTATCCGGATCGTACATAATATACTGATCAACATAAGAACCTCTAATAACTTCTTCTTCAACTAAAATAAATGTTCCAGATTTAGATTGAACATCTAAGTTAGATTTTTTACACCAAGCAGTTAATAGAGAAACACACATTACAAGGGTGATAATCAAACCGGTAATTTTATATTCTTTTGCAAATAACTCAAAATAGAGCCACACATAAGGCTCTATTTTGAGTTAGGAAATATATCACTATTCAATTTTTTTGTACGTAATCATGTAATATTCATTATCGTAGTTGGATGATGTCTCATAGACAAATGTGTCAATATTAACTATCTCATATTTGTCTTCATCAAATCTATTCAAAAAATTGAGATATTCATCAACATCATCTGTTTGAAACAATAAATAGCTACCAGACACTATTTCTTTTGGAAATGACATTTTTTCAGTTTTTTTATTTCCACAGCCACATACTCCGAATGAAATTACAAACACAGTTATTGCCCCTAACAAAAAAATCCGCTTCATAGTAATCTCCTTATCCATCTAGCATATTACCAAAATATCAGCAATATTTACTAAACAGGTACATTTATTATATTTCGCTGTACCCACGAATATTAACCACATTATACAATATTTTAAATAAAACTGCAAATTTATAACCTATTCTATTTCTAAATTTTTGATGTGTTTGGTTACAGCTGGTTGTGAAATATGCAAAATTTCACTTGCTTTTGTTAAGTTTTCTTCATCTGCTACAATTTTAAATATTCTATATAGTTATAAATTTATCATATTATACCTCTCTTTAAAATTCCTTCTAAAATTTTCATACTTCCTTTCCATTTCAATACTTCAATTTATATATTTATTATATCATTTTTTTACTAGAATACAATACAAATTAAGATTATATTTTTTAATATCACAATATTAAATATGAGAAAACCCGTTCCTAGAAATGAACGGGTTCTCTCATATTGATTATGAAAGTACAAATAGTAACACGGCAAACAAATTATTAAGACTATGCATAGAAATTGGAACCAATATATCTTTTGTCTTATGATAACGATATCCATAATACAAAGGTCTCATCATATAAAACCATATATAGTAAAATGGATTTGGATCATTTAGCACATGCATTCCTGCAAATATCACTGTTGAAACAATAACATATAAGATTTTATTTTTTATAAATCTATACGGTAAGAACCGAAAAATAAACTCTTCTATTATTGGTCCAATGATAATTATGATTATTGCATTGAAAATCGGTGCTTCATAAAACATTTCATATACACTTGTCTCATTTGCTGGTTCTCCAATCATTATGAAAGAAGTAACACAACAGGATATTAGAAAAATAGGCATAAACATAAAAATTTCGTTACCAATTTTTTCAATTTCGTCAATTATTATATATTTTCCTAATCCTCCTCTGCTTTTTTCGTACATTTTAATCCGCCACTCTACCATATACGTAGTACCACCAAATACTGCAATAAACATTAAAACAATAAAACTGATAATTTTCAATACTAATGGTAAGTCTATTTTCATAAATATCCCTATAAAATAAACATAGACTATAAATGCAAAAATTTTCCGTGTGTTTTCTTTCATTATAAATATAAGAAACCGCCCTATTTTAGTATTCATAAACATATCCTCCTTTTTTTAACTTCATAACTATTTTGTTTTCAAGTTATTATGAATAGCTTGCTAATTGCAAGGCCTTAAACCATTTACTATCATAACACAAATTTATGTAAAATTCAACTCTTTATAAAGATTAAGATAGCATAAAAATTTGCATTTTATATAGATTTATACTATAATTTATTTAGTATTCGTAAGTACTGCGAATTACAATAATGTACCAAGTTGGAAATTGTTACTAGAAATCTGATAACTAACAGAAAAAACAGGAGGAAAAAAAATGTCCAACATCAATATCAATTCATTGAACATGTCTGAACTGACAACCAAAGCCTTTATGGACTGCCTTTTCAAAGAAGGCGAAGATACTACTAACAACGTGAGCGTGGAAGGGCTTACCAGTATCTATAGACTCCATCCAGAGCGACTGGAAGAAAAGCGGGAACTTGTAATTAATCTCCTTGCTGAACTGCCAGCACAATTTAAGGATGGATATACTTTTTTGAATATATGCACCATGAAGGACGGTAAACAATGGACCGGTTCGCATCACGTTTGCGAGCAACTAGTAGTTATGGCAATCGGCTTAGGACTCATGGAGTATTGCACGCCGAGAAAAATGTGGGCAATCCTGCCTGGCAGTGTTCCATATCTTAGAATTAAATAAGGAACCTCCACCATAGTAAAATTATATTTTATATGGTAAAAGAAATGGGGTGATAGCATTTACTATCACTCCATTTACAATTAAAAAATTATTGATATATAATTCATTAACATTACACCAAGTATTGCTAAAACAATTAAAACTGAAATAACTATTACTTTTACCTTTTTAGTTATTTTCTTATTTAAAATCACAAATAATCCTATAACAAACAATATAATAGGAATTGCAACTCTTCCTATTCTTGAAATTTTTTCTCCAATTGTAGGTTCACTATATGCCTCCGAAATATTTATCTCCGAAATGCCATATTTCATTTCTATCGTCCTTACTGCACTAACTTTTGATATTAATCCTGCAATAAAAACTCCAAAACTCATAAATATTTTTTTTAATTTTTTCATTTTTAAACATCTCCTTCTAAAATTTTGCTTAAACATAATTTAGGTCGATTATTATTAAAATCCCATGTATCTAAAGAATCTCCTCTGCAATATTTCCAATCTTTGCAATTTTCACATTCTTTACATTTTAGCTTGTCTAAATTTCTAAACCATTTAAATTTATTTTCCCAAACATCAACAAAATCATCAGTTCTAACATTACCTTGTACTAATTCTTTTCTTCTTTCAACACTTGGGCAAACATAAATATCTCCATTATATAGAATGCTTCCAGTTGTAAATCCTGTTACACAAAAAAACATATGATTTCTTACTTCTTTTTCATACTTCATACCAACAAAATGTGTGCATCCATAGGTAACATCAAATTTTGAATTTTTCTTCTTTTCTTTTATAAATTCTAATAAGTATTTATAATCTTCTTTCTCAAGTGCTAATTCACTATTATCTTGTGCTCTGCCTATCGGATCCATATTTACAATTCGCCAAGAATCAATTTGAAGTTCTTTCATTTTTTGATACATTTCTTCTAATTCTTCAATATTTAATTTATTTACAACAGTAGTTATTTGCAAATAGTTAAGAAATTTAGCTTCTTTTAATTTTTGTATATTTTCTATTATTTTAACAAAAGAACCTTTTATTCCTCTAAACTCATCATGTGATTTTTCTAGTCCATCTAAACTTATTGATATTGTAGTCATTCCTGTTTCTTTCATTTTTTCTATACTTTCATCATTTATAAGCATAGCATTTGTTGTCATGCCCCAATGGTAACCTAAATTTCTTGCAAATTTCATTACTTCAAAAAGGTCTTTCCTTACAAGTGGCTCTCCACCAGTAATGTTTAATAAAATTTCATTTGCATCATATTTGTTTGCAATGTTTTGTAAAGCATTTTTTATTTCCTCGGTAGTTAATTCATCTTTAAAATTACAATCTTCACCAGCTCTACTTCCACAATGTTTACATTTTGCATTACATCTAAGTGTAGTTTCCCAAAATAAATTATATAATTTAGGTTTTTCAGCTAATATTTTTTTGCTTTTATAGGTAACTTCTGCTTCTCCATATTTGATTATATCTTTTATCATATTTTAAATTCCTTAATTTTATTTTTTTACATTTTATCACATTTACTATTTCTATTCTAGTATATTTTCTAATTTTTCTAATTTTTTTATTCCACTTCGTTTCACAATACTAAAAGCGTAACATATAACAACAGAGAGATCATTTTCACGACCTCTCTGTTGTTACTTTTATTCCGGAATCTGAATATTAAGATAACTCCTGTATTCTTCAATATTTTCCATCAAGTCCATATTGATTTTCAAACCAGTTTCAAGTACCTGTGCATAAGTTTCTTCAATTTTCTTTTCGAGTTCTTTGACACCCTCGGTAATTTCTTCGATCGTTGCTTTGGCAAATCCGTCTACGTATCCCATAGGGAAGAATCCCTGCAAGAAACTATAACTAGTCCATACACCCTGTTTGCTCAAATCAGGGAAAGTATAAATCAACGGAGACAGTTCAATGTCATTGGTCATCTGAAGGAAAACGATTTTATTTTCCTGTTCAATATACAGACCTTTGATGTATCTGATATGGCTTGACGGAGAATCGTACTGTTCCTCCATATATCCAGTAAACACATCACTGTCGTCTGCCTTTGCAAAGTAACCAATGAAATCATCTTTTAAATCACTCCACCGACCATACTGCTGGAACTTTCCAGAAATTTTGAATACTTTCTTCATTAGCTTGTCCTCCTTACACTTGTTTAGAGTTTTATACACTTGCTATTCTTTTTTAATTCATATAGCTCTGAATGATACAGGTCGTATATCACAAATTATGTAGATTTGCAACTAAATAAGCACACATTAATAGCATGAAATTAGAATACACTTAATGCATTAGCAAAGTATTATAACACTTTCATAAGTTTGGCATAAAGAACCTCATTTGTGAAGTATCTAACTTCACAAATGAGGTTCTTTCAAATGATTAGAGGCAAATTCTTACTTGTATCATACATATTCTCTGAATTTGTCCGGTTTCATGAGATAAGTAGCTTCGTCGATGTAAAAAGGTTCAACTATTTTACCCGGAAAAGCTCTTGCTGCGAAATGGCTACCAACAATGAAAGTTTTTACATAACTTTCTTTCTGGATTTTAAATATAATGTTCATTACTCCATTACTTTTATACATTTCACGATATGAATAGTTTCCCATTTTCATCCATTCTCTTTCAACTTTTGCGAAAAGTGAAGAATTACATACTTTCTTAACAGTAGTTCCCACCTCTTTTGCTTTCGTTTCATACGAAGCAGGAACATCCTTTGGAAGTACACTTGAAGGAAGCTCAACTATAGTTCCATCAAGTTCTTTAATCCGAAGAATATGGTCCGTAGCATTGACAATTACAGTGCCACTTTGAGAATAATACGTACAAAAATTAATAGTTTTTAACATATACTACCTCCATTTGTTGTTTTATCGGTTTATCCACCAATAATTTTTGTTTTTATCCTTGTTCTATCCAAGTAACTCTATTTTACCATATTTTATATAAAATTGCAAATTTGCATAACCTAAAATCAACCTGTCTAAGTTAATTCTAATAATTTTCTATATCTTTAATTCCAAATTCAGGAATAATAACATCTTCATCACAATTTATAATAAATTCTATTGCTTTAGCTACTTTTTCTGTTTCTAATCCTGTAGATGTATCATAATCATTTCCTGCTTTTTTAAATATATTTGTTTGCATAAATCCTGGGTAAAATCCTGTTACTTTTATTCCTTTTTTGCTTACATCTTTTTGAATAGAGCGATTAAATCCTCTCATAGCCCATTTTGAAGCATTATATACTGTTGAAAAATCATCACTATCAAAACTTGCTTGAGAACAAACATTAATAATTAACCCTTCTTTATTTTCATACATACTTGGTAATACTGCTTTTGTCATATATATTGGTCCTTTAGTATTTACATCTATGCAATTACTAATAACATCATAATTGCATTCAGTTAAATCTCCTGCTAACCAAACACCAGCATTATTAATTAATACATCTATTTTTTTATATTTTTGAAGTATATTATTTACTGCTGTTTCAACACTTAAGTGATTTGTTACATCACATACTTGATAATCTGAATTTGTTTCTATTGCAGCATCTGTTAATTTATCTTGTTGATTTGATAAAATAATCACTTCATTTTCTTCATTTTGAGCTAATCTTTCTGCTATTGATTTTCCTAATCCATCACTTCCACCTGTAATAACAATTACTCTTTTCATCATATTCACTCACTTTCTTAAATTATTTAATAATATATTTTTGATTTCTACTTTTTGGTTTATTTGGAATTGTCATTCTTAATTTGTTTTCTTCTAATAATTTATTAAAGTATATCATACTTTTCATAGATTGCAATAAATTATAGTAAATTATAGTAAATTTTATATATTCAATTCATTTTTTACTTCATCTAATAATTGATTAAGTATCATTTGTCTATTTTCAGATGTATCAATACATTTTATATTATATTTTTTACAATCACTTATAATCTTCTTCTCTATGTCTTTATAAAATTTAAAGTGATTTAATAATTCTTCATCTGACCTTCTAGTAGTCCATTCTTCTTTTGAATCAAATTTTCTACAATTGTCTAAAATTTGTTCAGGAGATAATTTTTCGGTTACAAAATAATAAACCATCATATCTTTTAAATCAAAATATTTTAATAAATCTTCGGGCAAAATAGAATCTCCATTTATTATAAAACCTAATTCTTTTCCATTTTTATTAATATTCTTTTGTATAAATAAATTCAAAAATTCTGGTAATCTATTTTCTTTTAAATTATCGTGAATAAATCCAATTGGAACATTTGGTACAGTTCTTTGTAATGCAGAAATAATCGTATCAACTTCTATAATTTGATAATTTCTAAATTCTTTTTGTATCATTTTTGAAAAAGTAGTTTTTCCAGTTCTACATATTCCAAGTATCATTATATTTTTCATGATTGTTCTCCTTTACTCATTTTTACAGCTTGTTTTAATAATTCTTCTAATGAGTTTATTGGCTTTTTATTATATTCTAAATTATATAACCAATCTAAATAATGTGTCCTATAAGCACCATCTGGTCTACCATATATGCATTTTTTACTTTTTAGCCAATAACCAAATTCTACATTTGTAGTTAGTCCTAGCATTGATGGAAATTTCCTTGGTACCCAAAATAATATCACATTTGAATTGATATAACACTCCCTTTCCCACAATACTTGTTCATCTTTTGTTTTAAATACTGGCATTTCATCTTTTAACTCGGGGACATATACTATCCCATCATAACCAATATTTTGTAATATATTTAAAGCCTCTTTTCTCCAACTAGTTACTTTATTATTTCTGGGAGTAGGTCCACATAACGATATTGCTTTTCTATCTTTTTCTATTGTATCTCCATAATATTTTACTTTCATATATACCTCACTTTGTAATTTTTGAAAATAAGTCATCATATATTTTATTGCTATCAAGTCTTTGAACAAATTTTATTTTATGTCTAAATTTTGTTAATTTAAATGATGTATCTTACCTTATTGTAGGACAACTTATTTCCATTGATTTTAATACATATGCTAAAGCAATTTGGTCATCTATTTCATTATATAAATCTGCATCTAATATTATATTTTTCATAACCGTTTCCTTTTTTTATTAATTTACCAAGATTATATCACATATTTTATAAAAAAATAAGAAGATATTAAAATTTTAATACCTTCTTAAAATAATTTATTATTTTAAGCTAATGCTATTAAATAGATACAGTGCAACTTGATTTTGTTCTTCTTTTGTCATCTCCATAATTTTAGCTATTGCAAACATTATAAGATGATATTTTGCAAAATTTATAAGAGTAGTTTTATATTCTTCATTAATTTCTTTTAACATACTATCAAAATATTTATACATCTCAAATTTATCGTACTTTAGATTAGTACAACTACTATCACTCAAACATATTGCTAATCTTAGTTTGTTTGTTAAGTCCATATTATTTATCAGATCTATTAAATATTTAACTTTTTTATTTTCCATATTCAGTTACCTCCATATTAGAATCTAGTATCATTTTTAGTTGTTTTTTCATTCCTCTTTTACAATCATAAGAAACTGGAACACCTACAATGTGCATATGTGGAGAAACTTCATCAAAGTGTATTGTTGCATTTGCTATCTTAAAATTTGGTACAATTTTAATTAAATCTTTCACTTGCTCATTGTATACATCAATCATTTTTAGCCTATATTGTTGGTCTTTATCATTCCAAAAATCCATATCTCCAAGTTCTATTATTATTTCACAAGCAATATCATTTTGAGATTCACATACTTTTTTGAAGTAATCTTCAATTTTTCTATCTTCACGAATTTATCCATTATTATATTCAATTCTAGCTTGTTCAAATTCTTCTAAATATAGTTGTTTAATATCATTTACAATGTCATTTGTTTCATAAATAGTTCTAATTAACTTTCTTTGATTATCATAATCTCTTAAATTGTGTTTATTAATATCTGATAAATCTTTTGCATTTTGAATTGCATTATTAGCTAGAGAAGTAGTACCAGATACATTTTCTTTTGCAACTTTTTTTGCTAATTTACTTTTGTTTTTATCACTTCCTAAATGAAATGAATAAGCTAATTGCTGTTCCATAAAAGCACCTCCTTGAACTTGCTTCGAAGAACAGGACTTTGGCTCTGCCATAAATCCTAACCCAGTAGACTTAAGTTAAGTACACTCTATAAAAATTTGTATTTATAGACAGCTTTAGCAGATATAAAATTATAGTTCTAAAAGTAGTGAAATTAAATTTTAGGAGGTTTTAGTTATGATAGAGATAACTTATCACAAAGAAGGAGATTATTTTATTTCTGACTTATATTTAGAAAAAGAAGATTACGAAAATGATTATATTATTGGAAAGTATGGTCATTTAAGATTAGAATATTTAAAAAATCATAAAAAAGCAGAATATATAATATGAGCAGAGAATTACTTGAATCTCTGCTCAAATTACATATATTGTCTTAAAATTTTTATTAATTATTTTGAACTTTTTCCTTACTCATATACAAATTATAATAATATCCTTGTTTTTCAATAAGTTCTTCATGATTTCCCATTTCTACAATCTTCTTATCATCTATAAATATAATTAAATCAGCATCTTTAATTGTATTTATTCTATGTGCAATTACAAAAGATATTTTATTTTTTAAAATAACTTTATTTGCTTCCATAACATTTTTTTCAAATTCCAAATCCAAATTTGATGTTACTTCATCAAGTATTACAACACTTCCATTTTTTAAGATTGCCCTTGCAAAACTTAATAGTTGTTTTTCACCATATGATAGTAAATCTGTTTCAGCATTTATGATTGTATCATATCCTTTATCAAATTTTTTTATTTTTTCATCAATTCCTATTTTTTTACAAACATTTATAATATCTTCTAATTGTACTTTATCATTTCCATTCATTAGGTTATCTTTTATAGACATATTTAAAATGACAGGGTCTTGGAATACATATGAAATATTTTTTCTTAATTCACTTAACTTGTATTTTGTATAATCAATTCCATTTATTAAGATTTGACCTTCTGTTAAATTATAAAATCGTGGAATTAAATTAACAAATGATGTTTTTCCCGCTCCGCTTTTTCCAACAACTGCAATTGTTATTGGCTTATCTATTTTTAAGTTTATATTTTCTAATATTGTGTTTACACCATCATAACTTAATTTTACATCTTTAAATTCTATTGAATCAATTTTTTCTAATTCTATTGTTCCTTTATCATCTTCTTTATTAATACTTACAATTTCTAAAATATTTATAAAACAATTATATTTGTTCATTACTCCATGTGCATGTTCTAATAGACTGTTCATATGGCTACTAATATCACTGATATAATCTACTATTAGAATTATTGTTGAACCTAATCCAACACCTATTATGAGTTGATTTCCACCAATAATCAAAGTTACGATTGTAGCAAAAAATGTTAATAAAGCAAATAAAGCTGTATGTAATCCTAAAATTTTACTAGATTTAATTAGTTCACATTTTGCTTTTTCTAACATTGACTTAATATCATTAATATTTATTTCTTCTAATCTTAATGTTTTTGTAGTTGAAAAGCTATCTATATATTCATTAATTTTGCCTTGCAAATCAATTATAGATTGCTGTAATTTTCTATAAGTTTTCATATTCTTATTATAAAATGGTATCAATATAATATAAGATAGAATGAATATTCCTATAACAACTAATGCAATTTTCCAGTCTATAAATAACATTATAATTGATGTAATTAAAATACTTCTTATTCTTACTGCAAATATTCCTAAAAAATTCCATACAAATAATTGTGAAGATTCAAAACTTTGCGTTGTTGTTAAAATAAATAAATTACCTACTTGTATTTTATCTAATTTGCTAATATCTGCATCTTGTATACTATTAAATACTTTATTTTTTATTTGCATATCATTATCATAATAACATGTTTTTCTTTGAATTTCCGAATATTTATCAAAGAAAAATCTAATTACTATAATTACAATCAAAATTGATGATAATATCAATACCATATTTACATTTTTATCTGGTATATAGTTGTCGATTACTTGAGATAGTATATATTGATAAAATATAAGATATGGTAAAGATTGTAAAAACATAATTATTCCAATTTTTAGTGTTTTATTTTTATTGGTAGTAAAATTAAACATTTCCTTTAATATTTTTTTATTAAGCATATTCTTCTCCTATTTTATTCAAATTTAAACTATATACTTCATTATAATTTTTGTTTTCTAATAATTCTTCATGTGTTCCACATATCGCTTCTCCATTATTTATATAAATTATTTTTTCAAATTTTGTAGCTAATTCAATATCATGAGTAACAAATATTTTGCTTGACTTGTCTTCTAATGACATTAAATTTTCTAATATTTTCTTTTTATTTATTCTATCAATTGCACTAAAAGAATCATCAAAAATCATTATTGGTTTTGGTTTTGTATATGCTCTTACCAATACTAATCTTTGTTTTTGACCTTTTGATAATACCATTCCATTTCTTCCAATTGCACTTTCATAGCCTTTTTCAAATTTTGTTACATCTTTATGAAATGAGAAAAAATTTGAAAGTTCTACTATTTCTGGATATGTTATTTGGGGTACTAATATTTTTATGTTTTCCGCAATAGTTTTTGAAAATAAATATGAGTCTTGTAATAATAAGCAAATATTTTCTCTTACACATTTTTTATTTAAATCTCTAACTTCATATTCTCCTATTTTTATGCTACCTTCATAATCATAAAATCCTACTAATGTTTTTAGTAATATAGATTTTCCGCTTCCTGTACTACCTGCAATCATTACTTTTTCATTTGGATTAATTGTAAAGTTTAAATTTTTCAAAACTGTTTTATCATTAACCTTAATGTTAGCATTTTTAAATGTTATTGTTGTATTTTCTATTTCAATATTTTTATTTTCAGTCTTTTCATCTTCTAAAGTTAGATTTAATAAATTGTCTAGTCTTTTATATGAAGCAATGCATAAATTTAAAAATTCTAATATTTCTGCTAAATCTGTAAATGCTCTTGTTATTTTATTAGAGTAATTTATCGTTACATATATACTTCCTATTGAAATAAAACCTTGAGCATATAAAAAGCTACTTAATATAAATATAAATGGAGCTTGAATTTTTACAATATTTACAGATAACATATTATACCAACTATCAATTATTACTTTGCTTTTATTTGCTTCAAAATTTTTTACATTTATTTTATTAAACCTTTCTTTTTCCTTTTTTTGTAAATTGTTAATCTTCATAAATTTTATATTTGAATAATTATCATTTAACTCTGAATACATTTCTCTTTGTACTTTTATTCTATTTTCTATAATTGGTTTGGATTTCTTAAAATACCATATTGATAATAGAATTATAATTGAAATTGCTGCAATCATAATACTTGATAATCTTAAATCTAAATTTACAAGTTGGGATATTGCAAAAATAATTATTAATACAATATCTAATATGTATGTAAATTGTTTTTCTATAAAATTTACTATATTATTTACATCATCTGTCGAATTTTGTACTAAATCTGCAAGTGAATTTTTATAAAAGTCTTGATATGTTAAATTCTGTATATGATCAAATAACTTTAGTTTTAAATCAAATTGGAATTCTTGTATTATTTTATTTTTAACTATTGTTCTTATATATGTTGATAAAACAATTATTCCTTCAATCAGTAGCAAAAATATACATACTATTGGAATAAATGACAATTTATTATTAAATACACTAATAAAATTCTCTATTATAGCATTATTAACATTTTGATTTAATAATTTTGTCAGTGCAAATATACAAAGAGTTTCGAAACATTCAACAATTTTGTTAAATTTTTTTCCGGAATAATTTCACTCTTGCCCTCCGTTACGCCGTCCGGATCGGGCGGACGGATATGCGACGGGGCGGCCTGACCGGCAGGAACGCATCGCAATTCCGACCGGAGAGACCTGCAGAACGTGGTCGACGTATCGGACGCCCAGAATATCATCAAGGGTAATCCCGATCTGAATCCGAC
>ERZ772818.1637-NODE-1637-length-18856-cov-5.179884_pt1 | contig 18856 bp, 18 predicted proteins | sample MGYA00580837_ERZ772818 | MGnify/ENA primary metagenome ERZ772818 (study PRJEB29015, sample SAMEA2737671) | human gut metagenome | biome: human gut; feature: human-associated habitat; material: faeces | place: China | collected 2012 ...
GCTATCGGAAGAGAGCTGCGAAGAGGCGGCCAGGTTTATTATGTTTATAACCGGGTTACAGATATTGATGAGGTTGCCCTGCGGATTTCCAAACTGGTGCCGGACGCAAGGGTGGATTTTGCCCATGGACAGATGAGCGAGAGAGAACTGGAACGGGTTATGTACGATTTTATCAATGGGGACATTGATGTGCTGGTTTCCACTACTATTATCGAGACAGGACTGGATATTTCCAATGTAAATACCATGATCATCCATGATTCTGACAAGTACGGACTTTCCCAGCTTTATCAGCTGCGAGGCAGGATCGGACGTTCCAACAGGACGGCGTATGCGTTTCTGATGTACCGAAGGAACACCATGCTTCGGGAGGTGGCGGAAAAACGACTTTCTGCTATCCGTGAGTTTACAGATCTGGGAAGTGGATTCAAGATCGCCATGCGTGACCTGGAGCTTCGTGGCGCGGGAAATCTGCTGGGAGCACAGCAGCATGGCCATATGAACGCAGTGGGCTATGACCTTTATTGCAAAATGCTCAGTGAGGCGGTCAAGGAAGCAAAGGGAATCCATACTATGGAGGACTTCGAGACTACCATTGATCTGAATATGGATGCTTTTATTCCGGACACCTACATCAGCAATGAATTCCAGAAGCTGGATATTTATAAGCGCATTGCAGGGATTGAGTCCCAGCAGGAGTATGATGATATGCTGGAAGAACTGATCGACCGGTTTGGGGAGCCGCCGAAAGCAGTGCTGAATCTGCTGGCTATTGCAAGACTGAAAGCACTGGCACATCAGGGCTACATTACGGAAATCAAGCAGATGCAGCGTGAGATCAGGATCACCCTTTACGAAAATGCACATCTGAACCCGGAAGGAATTCCGCCGCTGGTTGCCAAGTACCGCAGACAGCTGCAGTTTAAACCGGATAAAGAGCCGAAGTTCCTGTTTGCACCAGTGGGGGATATTGTGCAGGCGCTGACGGTGTTTGCAAAGGAACTGATGGAATTGGTGGAAGAGGAAGGAAAGAGCGAAAAGTAGTAGACGGCTGGGCTGTTGAATGCTTTCGGATATTTTGATTTAAAGTAGTCTCTGGGTGGGGAAGATCCGATGGAAATTCGCGAAAATTGTGTGAATTCTATCAGATTTTCCCCTTTCTACTTGCCCTCATGGGAAAAAAGTTTTATACTCTTATTAGCGTGTCCGCATTGGGAAATCATGCTGGCTGTGCGTGGTGACTAAGCGGCACATCAGTGAAAGGGTAATTGGTGATCAATATGAAGAAAATCGTGAAGAACACAACCGTAGTGGCATTAAGTGGCGTAATGGCAATTGGAATGCTTTCCGGATGTGGAAGTAAGTCTATAGATGGAGAGAAGACTGTTGCAACTGTAGATGGCACAGACATTCCTATGGGTGTTGTAAGTCTGTATGCACGTGAGTCACAGGCACAGACGGTTGCTATGTATAAGAGCTTTATGGGAAGTGCAGGAAATATCTGGAGCCAGGTAGTAGATGAGGATGCTGGTACTACATACGGTGAGCAGGCTGTAGGACAGTTCCTGGAGCAGGTTGAGCTGATGTACATCATGAAGGAGAAGGCAGCTGATTACGGTGTTGAGGTTACTTCTGATGATGAGACTGCTATTGCAGATGCAGCAGCACAGTTTATGCAGGACAATGACGAGGACACTCTGAAGGAGCTTGCTGTTTCCGAAGACCAGGTTAAGACTCTTCTGGAGCTTGAGACTTATCGTCAGAGAATTTACGATCCGATCCGCAATGAGGCTGAGGTTAACATAACGGATGAGGAGGCACAGCAGTCTTCTTTCAGCTATGTAAGTATTTCCATCAGTGGAGATGACCTTACCGATGATGATATTGCTACCCGCAAGGAGCAGGCACAGGAGATCCTGGATAAGATGAAAGAGGATCCGACAGCAGACATGGGCGAGACAGCCAAGGCTGTTGATGATACTTACAGCGGACTGACCGGAACTATTTTCACAAATGACAGTGATGATGAGGATATTTCCAATTCTTATGATGACGCTGTTGTAGAAGCGCTGAGAACTCTGAAGGACGGCGAAGTTTACGGCGAGCTGGTTGAGACTGATAGCAGCGTATACGTGCTTCGGATGGACAAAGTAAATGACGAGGATGCAACCGCTTCCAAGAAAGAGTCCCTTGAGAACACCAAGCGCAGCGAATACTATTCCGAGACAACTCAGAAATGGCTGGATGATGCTGATATTACTGTAAATGATAAGGTGCTTTCTACTTTGACAATTACAGATGAGCACAGTTTCACAATTAAAGAGACTACAGCGGATACAAGTGAAGATGCAGCAGCAGATACAACAGATGCTACTGAGGATACTACTTCTGAGGATGCCGAGGCAGCAGATGAAAGCGATGATGCTGATACTGCTGAGACAGATGCTGCAAAGAGCGACAGCGCAGAGGAAGCTGATACTACAGACAGCGCTGACAGTACAGACGAGACTGCAGAAGCGAACAGTGCAGACAGCAAGGCCGAGGACAGCAGCGAGAGCGCTGATTCTGAGGAGAACGCAGAGGATACTGCAGAAGAGACAACTGAGGAGAACTAAAAGTGAGATAAAGACCGAAACTTGTTATATCGTATGTATTGCAAAATGTTTTCTGAAAGAATTGAGATTATATAAAGTGGAGAAAATGATAAAAGAGCCTGCCTGGGGTGATTCGGGCGGGCCCTTTGTCTATACAAAGTAAAATACTTATGAAAAAAAGCTTTTCGCTACAAAGTAAGGTTTGAGAAAATGCAGGTACAGCAGATTGAACATGTGGATAACAATTACACAGGGGGACAACATGAAAAAGATACTTCTTATTGCAACCGGGGGGACCATTGCTTCCAAATATACAGCAGAGGGGCTGGCACCGCAGATTTCTGCAGATGAGCTGTTGGAATATATTCCTGAAGCCCGGGAATTCTGCACCATTGATACCGTTCAGCCTTTTGCCCTGGACAGTACCAATGTGTGCGCAGACCATTGGCTGAAGCTGGCCAGACTGATCGAATCCAAATATGAATTTTATGATGGCTTTGTGCTTTGCCATGGAACGGACACTATGGCATATACGGCTGCTGCTTTGTCTTATCTGATCCAAAATAACCGCAGACCTATCGTGATTACCGGTGCACAGAAACCTATTGACCTGGCAATTACAGATGCACGTTCCAATCTTCTGGACAGTCTCCGCTTTGCCTCTCACGACCGCGCTCATGGAATTTCCATTGTGTTTGGGGGAAAAGTGATCGCAGGAACCAGAGCAAAGAAGGAATTTTCCAAAAGCTACAATGCCTTTTCCAGCATTAATTATCCGGATATTGCATCCATTCACGATCAGAAGATCATTTTTTATATTGATGACAAAGACCAGTCCACCAAGCCACTGGTGTTTTATCATGAGATGAATCAGAAAATTTTTCTGCTCAAACTGATTCCGGGGATTGACGGGAAAGTATTGGATGCTCTTTTTCCATCTTATTCCGGACTGATCATTGAATCCTTCGGTGTAGGCGGTCTGCCTCATTACGAAAATGATAATTTTATAGATGCGATCGCGCATTGGATTGAAGCTGGCAAGCCTGTGTGTATGGCGACCCAGGTTACCCATGAGGGAAGTGACATGGAAGTTTACCAGGTTGGAAAAGTCATCAAGGAACGGTTCCCGGTGCTGGAGTCTTATGATATGACGCTGGAGGCGTCTGTGACGAAAATGATGTGGGCGCTGGGACAGACACGGGATATGGAGAAGTTTAAGGAGTTATTTTATACGACCATTAATCATGATTTATTGTTTCTGTAAGTAAGTCTTGAAATTTTCTGGAGTGTTAAGCTAAAATAAAAAAGCTGAAATCATAGAGCTGATAATACTTTCAGAGAATCTTTATGAATGGAGAGCAAGGCAACAGACTCAAATTCATATCAGAGATGGGATATCGGTTTTGAAAACATATTTTCTGGAATACTGGAGGACATATATAAATGAACAAAAAAGAAATTTCTGAAATCAAGAAACAGCTGACACCAGCCAACTGCAACATTACCAGAATTTGTGGATGCTATGTGGATGCTGAAAAGAATAAAAAAACAGAACTGAAAGAAGCATTCCTTTCCCTTTCGGAGGAAGAAATGTTCAAATATTTTGAAATATTCAAGAAAACCCTTTCTGGTACTCTTGGAAAGAACCTGATGAATATGGAATTCCCACTGGCAGAGGAAAAAGAGGGCGGCAAACACGAATTTCTCATGAAGCTCCGCGCCAGTAAACTGAAGGATGACGCTTTAATCGAGAGCTTTTATGACAAAATTATTGAAAATTACGATTATCCGGAAAATTACTACATAATCCTGGTACACGCTGTGTACGATATCCCGGGAAGAACTTCAGATGGAATCGATATGGATGATGCTTCTGAAGAGATTTATGAGCACCTTCTTTGCAGTATCTGTCCAGTGAAGCTGTCTAAGGCAGGTCTTTGCTACAATGCGGAGGCAAATTTGATCCAGGACCGTATCCGTGACTGGATCGTGGAAATGCCAGAGAACGGCTTCCTTTTCCCGTTATTTAATGACAGAAGCACAGACATCCACGGCATGCTCTACTATTCTAAGAATGCAGAGCAGCTTCACGATATTTTTGTGGATGAAGTGTTTGGCTGTACTGCTCCGCTTTCTGCAGGCGGACAGCGTGATTCTTTCAACATGCTGGTTGAGGAAACCCTTGGTGACGACTGTCAGTATGACACCGTTATTGGAATCCATGAGAAATTGAACGAGATCATTGAAGCACAGAAAGATTCCCCAGACCCGGTTGTGCTCACTCAGTCTGAGGTGAAACGTCTCTTTGAGGACTGCGGTGTAGAAGACGAGAAACTGGAAACTTTTGATAACCAGTATGAGGCTGTAGCCGGTGAAAAAGCCACCATGGTAGCCTCTAATATTACCAATACCCGTAAATTCGAGATCAAAACTCCGGATGTAGTGATCCATGTTGAACCAGATAAAGTGGAACTGGTGGAGACCAGGATCATTGACGGCCGCAAGTGTCTGGTGATTCCTATGGAAGACGTAGAGATCAACGGAATCCGTGTGCGGATGGGCGGGGAGAGCAGTGAGGAATCCGAGGAAGAGTTTGAGTAATATTCTTGGTTGTGATAAAATTTTTTGCCGAATATGAAATATAAAAGGCTTGTTGTAAAAGAAATAGTTGTAAAACAAATAGTTTTAAAACAGGAAGGATGCAATTCTTGGCGAGTTGCATCCTTCCTGTTTTTGCCTGGATGAGGGTTTCATAATGGGGGCATGCAAATTGTGGGAATGATTTTGGGGCGTAATCTGGAATTAAGAATATCAGAAGTAAAACCTAAATAATTCTACGATTGTAGAAAAAGTGATTGACATTTAATTTCTACAGATGTAGTATATAACCAACTTCTACAAAAGTAGAAAATGAAAGGGGATTTTACTATGAAAATGAAACTGGTTAAAATGATAGCACTTATGGCGGCGGTGACATTAAGTGGTTGTTCAGCTGGAACTTTAGAAAATACCGGAAATTCTGCCTCTGATTCTGCTGCAAATATAGTATCTTCAAATAAAATGGCTTCTTCATCCACGAAGGGATCAAATACTGTAAGTTCCATTGGTACGGCAGGTAATACTGCAAGTGGTGCAGCAGGTAATACCGCAAATAGCACAGCAGGTAATACTACAGGTGGCGCGGCAGGGAATACCATAGCCAGTACAGCATGTATTACAAGATGCCAATGGAAACGGTGTGACAGTTACAGAAACAACTAATGGAGATTATTACTATATGGATGATAATGGTACTGGTTATATTGACAACGGCGACGGAACCTGGACGGATGAGAATGGGAATAGTTATACAGAATAAGAGGAGGGATGCGGCTGAAAGTTTTTTTCAAAAAGGTGTCAGGCTGTGTACCATTCTCGGGCTATAGAAATGTGGTGTTTGGCTTTTTTAGTCATACACCCTTTTTTTGTATTAAAGACTGGCAAAAATCCTCAGTGGAATAAATCGCAGTGCTGTGTTAATATAGAAGAAAATTGTTATTGTTTATTGGTAACGCAAAATCGCAGAAAGGACGGCTGTCTTATGGGAATCTACCTGAATCCGGGGAATAATAAATTCAAAAGAGCGGTGAATTCGGATATTTACGTGGATAAAACAGGATTAATAAAATATACAAATAGTATTGTCGATACGCTGCAGTCCTGTGTATGTGTCAGCAGACCAAGGCGTTTTGGAAAGTCTATGGCAGCAGATATGCTTACGGCTTATTACAGTAAGGGCTGTGATTCCAGAGAACTCTTTTCCGGTTTGGAAATTGCCAAGGATGAAAGCTTTGAGGAACATTTGAATAAATACGATACCATTTTTCTGAACATGCAGGAATTTTTGAGCAGAAGTTCAAATGTGAAGGAATTGTTGGAGAGAGTAGAAGGCAAAGTAATCCGCGAATTGAAGAAACAGTACCCTGATGTGGAATTATATGACGAAAATGATCTGGCGGAAACTATGCAGGATATTTTTGCAGAAAGTGAGTGCCCTTTTATAGTTATTATTGACGAGTGGGATTGTATTTTCCGGGAGTTCAAACATGATAAGGCTGCGCAGGAGATTTACCTTGATTTTCTGCGTGATCTGCTTAAGGATAAAGAATACATTTATCTTGCCTATATGACGGGAATTTTGCCAATAAAGAAATACGGAACCCACAGTGCACTGAATATGTTCGATGAATTTTCAATGATTGATCCGGGCCCCTTGGCTGAATATGTAGGTTTTACAGAAAAAGAAGTAGAAGCACTTTGCCAGAAGTATCAGATGGATATTAATGAGATCAAAAACTGGTATGATGGTTATTCTTTTGAAGAAGTAGAATCTGTATACAGCCCGAAGTCGGTTGTGAGTTGCATGCGCCTTGGAAAACTGGGAAATTATTGGAATCAGACAGAGACTTTTGAGGCATTGCAGATTTATATTGATATGAATTTTGAAGGACTCCGGGATGATATATTAAGCATGATTGCCGGAGAAACAGTACCAGTGAACACCAGAAGCTTTACAAATGATATGACAACTTTCAGAACAGAGGATGATGTACTTACACTGTTGATTCACTTGGGCTATCTGGGGTATCGTTATGCAGATAAAACAGTTTTTATTCCAAATGAGGAGATTCGTTCCGAATATGTAAGCACTATTGCTGTGTCTGATTGGGGTGAAGTTTCTAAAGCATTAAAAAATTCAGCAGATACATTGCAAGCCATATGGCAGGGAAGAGAAGAGCAGGTCGCAGAGGGCATTAGGCAGGCGCACTTTGAAACATCTCATCTCCAATATAATGACGAAAATGCGCTTAGCTATACCATTTCGCTTGCACTTTATGCAGCACGTAATTTTTACACAGTACACCGGGAACTCTCAGGGGGAAAAGGCTTTGCAGATATTGTTTATGTTCCAAGAAAGCGCTTCTTAGATAAACCAGCATTGGTAGTTGAATTAAAATGGGATAAAAACGCAGAAGGTGCAATCCAGCAAATTAAGGAGAAAGAATACTGTCGCAGTCTGGAAGAATACAAGGGAAACTTGCTGTTAGTCGGAATTAATTATGATAAGAAAACACAGGTGCATACCTGTAAAATAGAACAATACAGAAAAGAGGAATCCATATGACTCTGGCACAACTTCGTTACGCGATTACGGTGGCGAATTCCAATTCTATGAATGAAGCTGCCCGGAATCTTTTTATATCACAGCCCAGTTTGTCCTCAGCAATCCGTGAACTGGAGGAGGAAATCGGAGTGGAGCTTTTTCGCAGGACCAACCGTGGAATTTCCGTAACCCCTGAAGGCGAGGAATTCTTAGGCTACGCCCGCCAGGTGGTAGAGCAGTACGAGCTGATCGAATCCAAATACGTTTCCAAGGAACATACCAAGAAGAAATTCAGTGTTTCCATGCAGCACTACACCTTCGCAGTAAATGCTTTCGTGGAAATGGTGAAGCAGTTCGGAATGGACGAATACGAATTCGCCGTCCACGAAACCCGCACCTACGACATCATCACCGACGTAAAAGACTTCAAAAGCGAGATCGGCATCCTTTACCTGAACGACTTTAACCACAAAGTCCTTGAGAAACTTTTCCACGAGTTCAATTTGGAATTCCACCCAATTCTGGAATGCAGCATCTATGTCTACATGTGGAAAGGCCATCCCCTTGCCGACCGCGACCTGATCACCCTGGAAGACCTTCGCGAGTACCCCTGCCTCTCCTTCGAGCAAGGCACCTACAACTCCTTCTACTTCGCCGAAGAAGTCCTGAGCACCTACGAATACAAACGCCTTATCAAAGCCAACGACCGCGCCACCCTCCTGAACCTGATGGTAGGCCTCAATGGCTACACCCTCTGCTCCGGAATCATCTGCGAAGAACTAAACGGCTCCGACTACTGCGCCGTGAAGCTAGACTCCGACGAGGTCATGACCATCGGCTACCTTGCAAGAAAAGGCACCACGATCAGTAAGTTAGGACAGAAGTACCTGGAAGAAATTGCCAAATACAAAGACAAAGCATTACGATAATCCATTCACTTACGTAAACTTCCATTTGCAACTAAAGCTGAACCTAACCACCCACTACACCCCCCACTTTCAGTTTGGGCGGAAACAGCGCAGCGCCTTCCCGCCCAAACGTCCGCTGCAACCAACTGTTCACCAACCAGTACACAGCCAGTGGGGGAGGGATAAATCTAAGCGAGCCATTTAAGGAGCGCCCTTAGTGGCGGTGAGATCCATGACTTACGGAGACTTATGCGAGAGGGCTCTCCCGAGCGCATTAGTCGCAGTTAGTCATTAGCTCACCAGAACGTTGCGACGGTGAGCGTGATTTATCCCTCCCCCGTTGGCGTCCACTTTAGCTATAGCTTTACCCTATAACTAGCCCTAACTTTTATGAATTAACACTTTTACTCCAATTGTGTTATAGTAACCATATCGACGATGAAACACCACTTAAAGGAAAGAGGAAAGAGGAAAGACATGTCTTCAATATTAATCCAAGATGTGAGCAAAACCTTCGAAACCAAAGACGGTTCCGTACAAGCCCTGAACCACGTAAGTCTCTCCATTGAAACCGGAGATATCTACGGAATCATCGGAATGTCCGGTGCAGGAAAAAGTACCCTGGTACGATGTATGAACTTTCTTGAAGTACCATCCGAAGGAAAAGTTTTGATAGACGGAAAATCCCTCAGCGAATTTTCCCCCAAAGAACTCCGCAAAGAGCGAGAGAAAATAGGAATGATTTTCCAGCATTTCAACCTGCTCATGCAGAAAAACGTACTGGAAAACGTCTGCTTCCCACTGTACATTCAGGGGAAGAAAAAAGCCGAAGCAAGAGCAAAAGCCCTGGAGCTTCTGGAAATCGTAGGACTGGCAGACAGAGCGAAAGCCTATCCCGCACAGCTCTCCGGTGGACAGAAACAAAGAGTGGCAATCGCCAGAGCCCTGGCCTCCGATCCGCAGATCTTACTTTGCGACGAAGCCACAAGCGCCCTGGATCCCCAGACCACATCCTCCATACTTGAACTTTTGCAGGACATCAACCAGAAATTTGGAATCACCATCGTGATCATTACCCACCAGATGTCAGTTGTCCGTGAGATTTGTACTCATGTGGCAATTATGAAAGACGGTGAAGTAAAAGAACAAGGCCTTGTAGAAGAAATCTTCAGCCACCCGAAATCACAGGTTGCCAAAGAACTGATCAGCAAGGACTCTGGAAACGACGTAGAAAGCAAAAAGCTTACCCAGTCCGAAATCCAGGACGGCGAAATCGTTCGAATCGTATTCTCTGAGAACTCCGCATTCGAACCAGTAATCGCAAACCTTATATTAACCTTCCACGAACCTGTAAACATTCTGAAGGCAAACACCAAAAACGTAGGCGGTGTAGCCAAAGGAGAAATGATCCTCCAGTTCATGAGTGACAGCACCAATGTACCGGAGATGAAGAAATTCCTTACAGAACGTGGACTTGAGATAGGGGAGGCGAACTGATTATGTGGACGAAACAAGTAACCGATATGATAATCGCAGGTGTAGGGGAAACATTATACATGACCCTGTTTTCCACCTTCTTCGGATATGTATTTGGAATGCCCCTTGGAATCCTGCTGAAAGTATCCGACAAAGAAGGCTTGCGGCCAAATGCAGTACTATATAAGATCCTGGATGTGATCGCAAATATTTTCCGAAGCATCCCATTCCTGATCCTGTTGATCCTGCTCATTCCATTCACCAGATTTCTGGTAGGAAAAAGCTATGGAACCACAGCCACCATCGTACCCCTTACCATTGCGGCAATCCCTTTTATCGGACGAATGGTAGAGTCTTCCTTAAATGAGGTAGACCCGGGAGTTATCGAGGCTGCAAGATCCATGGGAGCAAGCAACCTTCAGATCGTATTTAGGGTAATGCTGGTAGAAGCAAGAACATCCCTGATCTCAGGAGCTACCATTGTAACAGGAACTATCCTTGGTTACTCCGCAATGGCAGGAACTGTAGGAGGAGGCGGACTTGGAGACATTGCAGTCCGTTACGGATACAACCGCTGGCAGACAGACATTATGCTGGTGACAGTTATCCTTCTGGTAGTACTGGTACAGATTTTCCAGACTATTGGTATGTTGATCGCCAACAAGCTGGATAAAAGAAAATAAGTCAAAAAATGATTGTAATGTAGAAACTAAATATATTTTTAAAAAAGAGGAGGAACTTTATTATGAAAAAATTAATCGCAGCAGCACTCACAGGAGCATTAGTACTTGGAACCGTTGGAACATCCGTTGTTTTCGCAGCAGATGATGACAAAACCATTACAGTAGCAGCATCCGAGACACCACATTCCGAGATCCTTGAAGCAGCAAAACCGATCCTTGAGGAAGAGGGATACGATCTTGAGGTAACGGTATTTGATGATTATGTACAGCCAAACGAAGTTGTAGAGAGCGGCGATTTCGATGCAAACTACTTCCAGCACATTCCATATCTGAACAGCTTCAACGAGGAAAAAGGAACTCACCTTGTAAATGCAGGCGGAATCCACTACGAACCATTTGGAATTTATCCTGGAACAAAATCCAGCCTTGATGATATCGCAGATGGCGACACAATCGCAGTACCGAACGATACCACAAACGAGGCAAGAGCACTTCTTCTTCTCCAGGACAACGGAATTATCAAACTGAAAGACGGTGCTGGCCTTGAGGCAACTGTAAACGATATTGAGGAGAACCCATACAACGTAGAAATCGTTGAGCTTGCAGCTGAGCAGGTAGCACGTGTTGCAGAAGAGACTTCTTACATTGTCCTTAATGGAAACTATGCACTTCAGGCTGGTTATTCTGTATCCAAAGATGCACTTGCATATGAGACCTCTGATTCCGAAGCTGCCAAAACATATGTAAACGTAATCGCAGTAAAAGAAGGAAACGAGAACAGCGACAAGATCAAAGCTCTTGTAGATGTATTAAAATCTGACGAGATCAAAGACTTCATCAACGAGAAATATGACGGAGCCGTTATCCCATTCGAGGATAGCGATGACGCAGAGGCTGAGGACACAGAAGCAGCAGATGCCGACGAGAGCGCAGATGCAGAAGCTGACACAGCAGACGAGGCAGCTGAGGAGACAGACGCTGAATAATCTGTAAAAATTAAACAGGATTTTATTAAGCGAGTGATTATAAATCGGATTGAAATGCATTGGAAAAGATACATTTCAGTCCGATTTTTGCCTGTAAAAAAAGAAGTGTCCAATATATAGAACAGCACATAATTATGGAAAAGGGTGACCTGCAGCCCTCTGCAAAAACAGTTGAAAAACCTTATAAAATCTGCTATTATAAAAACGAATTTTTTAGGTATCGAGGTGAGGCCAAGTGAAAAAAAACGAATGTGCGAACCGGTTTGTCTGCCTGTTTTTCAGTGTGGCAGTTGCGGTTTTGTGTGTGCTTTTTGCAGGCATGGAAGCGAAGAGCATTATGCATGTTTACGATCTGAAACCGGCCTCAGCTTCTTTGATTTCACCAGAGCTTTCCAGAAGCACCCAGACAAGTGCAGAAGAATTGACAGGACTTCGGCAGGTGTCTGTAAGGCTGGAGGCGGACCAGCGCCTTCGCCACAGGTCAGGCGTGGAAACCCAGGTGCTCATCATGCTGGCAGTTCTGCTGGCGAATACCGTATTTTATAAAGCAAAGAAACATCTGCTGACCAGAAATGATGCTGACGGCAGACGGTTTATCATCTGTTACATCCATCATCAGGACGGACAGAAGCACTGAAGATCATATACCATTGTTTCATATTGCTGATTGCTGCAATTGTTTTCATTATGAGTAAAGCATTGCAGTGGAGAGCAATTATTTTCCATGTAAACAAACGTATATGATTGGAGGTATTGCACTATATGTTACTTAATATTTTTATAGGAGTAATGATTGTTGCAGCCATTGCTGTCGGTATCTGGATGGCATGGTTTGACAGTCATGGAGGAAAGAAATGATAGCACAGATTTTTGCAGTAGTAATTTTCCTGGCGATGTTCATTCTGATCATCACAGAAGTATGGGAAAGACATATTGTTACGCTGGGATGTGCGCTCCTTACATTGATTCTTGTATTTGGAATCTGTATGCACAGCCCCTCAGCAATTATTGAAACACTGAACATACATAGTATTTTTTCACCGGGATTCTGGCACACAGCAGGTGAAGCAAGCGAAGCTTCTGCTGGAATCAACTGGGAAACTATCGTGTTCATCGCTGGTATGATGATCATGGTAGAAGGCATGGCAAACTCCGGATTTTTCCGCTGGTTATGCATGAAGATCGCGAAATTGGTTAAATACCAGATCATCCCGATCTTTATCACATTTATGCTCCTGTCCTTTGTACTTGCTATGTTTATCGATAGTATCACCGTAATCCTGTTCCTTGCAGCGGTTACCGTAGAACTGTCACAGCTGCTGAAATTTAATCCGGTACCAATGATCCTTGCAGAGATTTTCTGCGCCAACCTTGGTGGATCTGCAACCATGTGCGGAGATCCGCCGAACATTATCATTGGAACATCACTTGGATTTTCCTTTGCAGATTTCGTGACAAACACAGGTCTGATCGCGGTGATCGCACTGGTACTGGTTGTAATCTATTTCTACTTTATTTTCCGCAAAGAGCTTACTGAAAATGCGGGAAAAATTGATCCGTCTACCTTGCCGGATCCGGAAGAAGCAATTGTAAGCAAGAAGGGCTTCACCATCAGCTGTGTGATCTTCCTCTGCGCTGTTGTCCTTCTGGTAACACATTCCCAGACAGGACTTACCGTATCCTGTATCGGTGTATTTATCGCAGCAGTGACACTGATCACTTCCGGAAAAGATGCTTTGGATCTTCTGAAAAAGGTTGATTACAAGACACTGCTGTTCTTCGTAGGACTTTTCGTAGTTGTTGGTGGTCTGGAGCAGACTGGAATCCTTACCATCCTGGCCGGATTTATTGGCAAGGTCAGCGGTGGCAACCTGAAGGTAATGATCGCCATTATTATCTGGGTATCTGCTGTCGCAAGTGCATTTATTGATAATATTCCGTTTGCAGCTACCATGATCCCGGTTATTGACAGTCTGGCAGCCGCACAGGGAATTGATATTTCCATTCTGGCATGGGCTCTTGCAATGGGTACTGACATCGGTGGAAGCGCAACCCCGATCGGAGCTTCTGCAAACGTAGTCGGTATCGCAACAGCAGCCAAGAGCGGTCACATGATCAAATGGGGAAAATACTGCAAGGCAATGGCACCTGCCACGATCCTGGTTGTCCTCGTTTCCATGCTGATGATTTATGCAAGATATTTATAATGCCATAAGGGGGAATGCAGAACTGTCAATTATCGGAGAAAAGGCAGTGCCAGGGATCTGGCATGCCATGAATAAATGACAGTTGGTCTTGCCCGCTTTTAATGGCATTTTATCCGGAAAAATCCGTGAAACAAGGACGGATTTCTCTGGTTAGAAGGGAGGATACCATGAAAACACAAAAACAGGTGATCATTTCCATCGGACGAGAGTTCGGAAGCGCAGGCCATGAAATTGCAGAGCGAATCGCCAAGCGCTATGGACTTTCTTTATACGATCACAATCTTTTACGCGAGGTGGCAGACAGCCATAACGTAAATCCAGAAGAACTGGAAATCTTTGATGAGATGAAGCACAACAAATTTCTTTACCGTACAGTGAAAGGAATGAGCAGTTCTCCGGCAGACAATGTAGCTATGATGCAGTTCAATTTTCTTCGGGAAAAGGCTGAAAAAGGAGAATCCTTTGTAGTCGTAGGACGTTGCTCTGAGACAATCCTGAAGGATTATGAGGGCCTGATTTCCATCTTCATTATTGGAGATATGGATCAGAAAATTGCCCGTGTAGCCCGTCTTTACGGAAAAACCGATAAAGAAGCTGAGCGTTTCATCAAAGAGAAAGACAGAAAGAGAAAGAAATATCATGACAGCCACTGCAAGACCAAATGGTCTGAGCCGCACGTCTATGATCTGAGTCTGAACAGCAGCACTCTTGGCGTGGAGGGAAGCGTTGAATTTCTTTCATCCTATATTGACAAAAGGATATCAAAAATGAAATAATAAGCTTAATGACAAAAGGTTCTGCCAGGACGCATACAGGTGTCAGGGCGGAACCTTTGTGGTTTTTGTGACCGTAGTCAGTAAGAGTAGTCAGAAATAGTTCTGATGTTGGGAAGGTGCTACCCTAAAGCCACGAACTCTCATTTATCCAGGAGGAAAATTTATGTTCACTGATGACGAAAAAGACTACATTATGCGTATGATCAAAGAGATTGCCCGTGTCCTTGCCAGTGTCATGCTTGGGAAAAAATATGTCCAGGTGGAATTGCCGGTAGAATCCAAATACCAGATTTCCGGAGACAAGCTTTACCATATGAAAACCATGGTGGACAGAGGCGAGATCAACGAGGCAGAGAACGAACTTCTTGACCGGATCGATTACGCTGACAAAGAAGCTCTGGCAGAAGCTATGTTTTTCTACGAATATGCTGCATCCAAAGGGGATGAATTTCTGGAAGCGCACAACTATTCCCTGGAGGAAATAAGGGATGGGATCCAGCAGCTGGCAGAAGATGCAGGATATGGAAATATTATAAATATGCTTGATATAAAATAGAATCTCTTGTGATATATGAAATACTGCGATTTTATTAAGTCTGCTCCCAAAAGTATTTTTGCCAAGTGGGAGCGCCATAGGCGTGGAACAGCTGGCTTTCCTATATGGAGATGTCGCCGACAGGCGGCATGTCCGTTTAGAGTGAAATTGTGATCACGCTTAAAATGATGAGGAGATTATAAGATGTTTCTTGAAAAAAACAGAGACCGGATAGAAAAAGACTTTGAAGATTTTTCCAGGGAACTGCCAGGAAAAGCGGAAGAAATAAAGAAGAGAATGGAAGCACTAAGTCCTGATATTGTGATCGGAATGAAATATCTGTACAGCAATATGCCCTACAGCGATGTGGGAAACTATACCTTTGACACTTATCTGGATTATGTGCAGCAGGGAATTTATCTCTGGGAAAATTCCCCTTATGTAAAGAATTATCCAGAGCTTTATTTCCTGAATTACGTGCTTTTTCATCGGACAAATGATGAAGAAATCAAACCATGCCGTACCTATTTCTGGGAAAAAATAAAGGATAAGGTCCAGGGGAAGACCATGGTGGAAGCTGCACTGGAAATCAATCACTGGTGTGCGGGAGAAGTGATGTACCAGGGAACGGACATGCGTACCGGCTCCGCACTGGAAATTTACAGAAGCGGTGTAGGCCGCTGTGGTGAGGAAGCCGTCTTTGTGGTAAATGTAATGCGAAGCGCCGGAATCCCTGCAAGACCGGTGTATGTGCCAAGATGGTCCCATTGTGATGACAACCACGCCTGGGTAGAGGTCTGGTGCGATGGCGACTGGCATTATCTGGGAGCTTGCGAGCCAGAAGCTGTTCTGGACAAGAGCTGGTTTACCAATGCAGCATCCAGGGCCATGATGATCGGTTCCAGATGGTATGACCGTGCTATGCCAGATGAAGAAGTGATCGGAAAAGATGGAATGAACCGGATCGTCAATCTTCTTGGGAAATATGCCAAAACCAGGTGGATCACTATTACAGTGGAAGATCTGGATGGAACTCCGGCAGCTGGGGCAAAAGTACGGGCTGAGGTAATGAACTATGGGGAATTTTCCCCGATTGCAATAATGGAAGCAGACAAAAATGGCTGTATTTCCTTTGAAACCGGTTTTGGAAGCCTGCTGATCTGTGCTGTTTATGATGGTGCTTACGGGGAAAAGGTAATCGACACAAGAGAGGACGACCATTTTACCTGTACTCTTGGTGAGGAATATGAAGATGAGCTTTGGGTGGATTTTGACATGAATGCACCGGAGGATACCGGCAGAATAAGCTGGAATATTACCCAAGAACAGGAAGAAGAGAATAATCGCCGGATTGCCGCTGAGGCAGAACACTGCCGACGTAAGATTGAGAAATTCCAGCCGCTGTGGAAGCGCTGCCTTTTTGGACATACCATGAAGGAAGTGGAGCCTATGATGGCTGTTTTGTCTGAGAAAGACAGAAGGGATGCTTTTCCAGAAGTGCTGGAGGGCCATTATCAGGAGGCCTCGGTTTATCGCGAATTTAATCCAGATGAGATTTACATTCCATATGTATGGAATCCCCGCGTGGAAAATGAGGTTCTTACCAGGTGGAGAAAGAAGATCCTGGGCTATTTTGACAAGGGGCAGAGGGATGCCTTTGAAGCAGATCCCAAGAGCATCTGGACCTGGATCGAAGAGAACATTTCAGTCCGCAATGACAAAGAGCGCCTGACTGCATACACCACTCCTGGTGCAGCACTGGAGCTTGGAATTGCCGGAGAGAAATCCCACAAGGTGCTTTTCGTGGCAATCGCCAGAACCCTGGGAATCCCGGCACGTCTGAATCCTGCTGATGGAGCTATTGAATATTGGGATGGAATGAGGTTTGTAGCAGTATTGGAAGAGAGCCGGAAGGAATCCCATCTTACAGTCTTCGCCGGGGAAAAAGGGGACTGGAATTATTTCCAGAACTGGACCATTGCGGTGACAGACGGAAGAGGATACCTTACCCTGGATTTCAGCGACCGCAAGTGGGAAGCTGGAAAACTGGAATTGGATATTATGCCGGGAGATTACCGGATCCTGACTGGAAACCGTCTGCCAAATGGAAACATTCTGGGAAAAAGATACGATTTTCATATTGAAAAAGATGAGACGAAGCGGGTGGAACTGGAGCTTCGGGAGTATTGTCTGGAGGAAATGTTCAACCGTCATTCCATTCCGGATTCCAAGCTGACCGATCGGGCTGGAAATCAGGTGCTGGTGTCCAAATTGACGGGAAAAATAAGCGGAGACGCTGCCAAATGTGAGAATGGCATAGCTGAACGAGGCATCCTCTTCTGGCTGGAAGAAGACCGTGAGCCTACTGTGCACATTCTTAATGAAATAATGGAATTGAAAGAAAAATATGAAAAAATACAAAAACAGATTATATTTATCCTTCGCAGCGAAGAATCTTTAAAGAATGCTACTCTGGTGAAATGTCTGGAACTGCTCCCTGAAATTCAGGTGTACTTCCACGATTTCGGCAAGGACAAGGAAATGACCGCCCGCCGCATGTACGTAGATTCCGGGAAGCTGCCGCTTATGACCATTACCGAGGGCCAATGCCAGGGTATCTTTGCAGCAGCTGGATACTCCGTGGGTATGGCAGATATGTTGGTGAGGATTTTTGAGGCATGAACCGGGATCAGATCAAATACGTAGCCATGTTTACCATGCTATTAAACCATATTGCAAACGTTTTCCTGGAACCAGGTACCTTCCTTTTTGAGGTGATGGTGGACGTGGGGTATTTTACCGCTATTACCATGTGCTACTTCCTGGTAGAAGGCTACGGCTACACCCGCTCCAAAGAGAAATACGGCAAACGGCTTCTGCTGTTTGCCCTGATTTCCGAAATCCCCTTCTGTCTTGCATTTACAGAAGAAGGAACCATCAGTTTCGTAAGCATGAACATGCTATTCACTCTTTTCCTGTGCTTCCTGATTCTCTATGCAATGGAAAAAATCCCTTCAGGAACCCGGCAGACACTCTGCATCTTGGGCCTGGTATTTGCCTCCGCCTACAGCGACTGGGCCTTTCTTGCCCCTATCTTCACCTATTGGTTCGCAAGCTGTGGCCTCCGGGATGCACAGGGGAAAATGCTGTCAGCCGGCAGCCGGAATGCAGATCAGAAAAGCCATCTGGCTGGCGGACAGAATCCTGAACGAAAAAAACTTTTATGGAAGGTTTTCAGAAAGGCAATGCTGTTCTTTGGTCTGTTAAACCTTGTAGAAAACATGGAGCAGACCACTCCTGCCAGGGCTGTTATCCAGTCCCTCGGCGCCACCGCCGGAATTCCGCTCTCAGCACTTTGCATCATCTATCTCTACAACGGAAAGCGCTCCGAAAAACATCGAACCTTTTCTAAGTGGTTCTTCTACATTTTTTATCCGGCACATTTGCTAATATTAGGTATATTGAGAATTGCTATTTAGTGTGTTGAAAGTTGTTCAAGGCGGACGCATTCGGACAATGGTGATTGCTCACTCGCCGGCGCAACGCTC
>ERZ772818.1644-NODE-1644-length-18816-cov-6.751239_pt1 | contig 18816 bp, 9 predicted proteins | sample MGYA00580837_ERZ772818 | MGnify/ENA primary metagenome ERZ772818 (study PRJEB29015, sample SAMEA2737671) | human gut metagenome | biome: human gut; feature: human-associated habitat; material: faeces | place: China | collected 2012 ...
GCGCACTACGTTCGGGACGTAGGGGTCGGGCGTTCGAGTCGCCTCATTCCGACAGTAAAAAGGTCTAATTCTAAAGAATTAGGCCTTTTTGATTGTTCACATCCTTGTTAATTACATACACTTCTTTATTAACATCCTGTTAATAAACTATCTACTTCAAATCTAATTTAATCATATCAATCTGATTATCAACAATTTTACTTCTCTGCAATTTATACCGTAGTGTGTTCATAATGTAATAAACTCCTCAAATAAACAGCTGTAATCCACAAAAAAAATAATGCATAATAAAAAGGCCGCTTCAACTCAAACGAGCTAAAGCGGCCTTTTCTATTTATACCTTTATGAATAAAAGGATATTTATGGGTTAACGTACATTTACCTGATGCTTAACGGGTTTCATAATGAAAGTAAACTCGTAATCAGTATAAGGAACCTGATATTCAGGTCTGGTAATACGTCCCCAACTGTCTTCACAACCTAAACCTGCCTGTAATTTATCAATGCAAAGATTGGTCAAGTCAGCTTTTTCTACTTCCGGAGAGTGTCTTTGGTCTTTTCTTACACCATCATCCAACGATTCGATTGTATAATGCAAAGCAGAAGCGGAGAATGGAGCAGAAGCAACAATTTCCAATCCATTATCCCCGGCATTCAGCATTTTCCACCAACGAATATCTGATTTTGTACCGTTTTCCTGCGGACGAATGTAAGAATAGAACTGATCGTCGACCTGCTGACGGTAAATTCCGATATTTGCATTCCATTTACGGTCGGCATAGTTTTCAACAGGACCTCTACCATAATATTCTATTGTCTCGAATACTTTAGGCATAGGCATCTGCATACCGAAACGGAACATATTAGAAACTTTAGCATTCTTATCGGCTTCCATCCGTTGTTCCACCTTAATAGCTCCGGCATTGTTGATAACATATTTCAAATTCAGTTTTGCAGAGACTTCTTTCATCTCGTAAGCAGCCTCAACAACTACCAAACCATTTTCTGTCTGCTGTTTTAATGAAAGCAATTTCATTTCCGGATTCTTCCAAACTGCATATTTATTCTGAAGTCCGGCTCCGTAATCATTATCTACCGGTGCACGCCAGAAGTTAGGAGTCAACGCTTCGCCATCTTTAATAAAGTTAATGCCATCAGCTTCATATTTTACCATAAAGCCTGTGTGCTTGTTGAATTCAGTTCTAAAGTTTTCTCCTTCCACAATAAGATAGTTATAGTCATTGTCTTTTACCTCGGCCGGAATTGTCTGAATATTAGCTTGGGCTACATTTTCCATTTTCATTTCAGGAGCTACATACTCATTCAATGTCAGCTGATTCTTCGCAACTTCAAATCCAGCAGGCAATAAACCTTCACGGTTTTTCAGTTTATAAGAAACATTCAGCAACCATTCTCCACACTTACAAGTCTTACCTAAATCAAGTTTGACGCTAGCGGTCTGCTGAGGAGCTACATTCAGTTTTTCGACACGACCTGTGCGGACTGTCTTTCCATTTCTCATCAATTCCCACTCCATGTAATAAGCGCTCAAATCACGGAAGAAGTTTTCATTATAAACTTTTACTTCTCCTTCAGCCAGGTTTCCTGGAGTAGTCCAGATATTCTGATAGAAATAGCCAACCTCATACATATGTGGATTAGGTTTACGGTCCGGACTGATCAAACCGTTGTTGCAGAAGTTATTGTCACTGGCATCGAATTTATTGAAGTCACCTCCATAAGCATAAATTGTTGCCCCGTTTTTGCCTTTCCAGCGGACAGACTGATCTACAAAGTCCCAAATAAAGCCTCCCTGATACTTCGGATACTTACGTACCAAATCCCAGTATTCCTTAAATCCACCCTGTGAGTTACCCATTGCATGTGCATATTCACACTGTATCAACGGCTTCTGTTTTGAATCGTCTTTTCCATAGTCTTCACAGCTCTGATAACCATAATACATCGGGCAGAAGATATCTGTTTTTCCATCATAACCTGCTTGCTCATATTGCACAGCTCTACTTGAATCTTCAGCTTTTATCCAATCATAGGCAGCTTCAAAATTCGGACCATAACCGGCTTCATTACCCAATGACCAGAAAATAATACTAGGATGGTTGAATCCACGCTGAACATTTCGTTGGTTGCGTTCCAGATGGGCCTTCTTGTAACTTGGGTTCTTAGCCAGCGTTTCAGGACCGTAACCCATACCGTGAGATTCCACATTGGCCTCAGCCACAACGTAAATACCGTATTTATCACATAAATCGTACCAGAAATTATCATCCGGATAATGGCAAGTTCTCACAGCGTTCAGATTAAACTGCTTCATGAGCTGGATATCCTGAATCATACGTTCACGCGAAACTACATAACCGCCATCCGGATCCATTTCGTGTCTGTCGGCTCCTTTGAACAAAACTGCTTGGCCATTAACCAGAATCTGTCCACCTTTAAGTTCAATCTTACGGAATCCTACTTTAACCGGAATAACTTCCAGTGTTTCATTTCCACGCTTCAAACTGGCACGTAAAGTATACAAATAAGGAGTTTCTGCACTCCATTTATTCGGATTTTCTACATTGAAGGTAGCTGTGGTCTTGCCCGATGCTTTTACTGTCTGACTTTGTACAAGCTCATTCTTTGCATCCAGCAAATCTAACTTCACTTCTCCACTGCCGTTCATGTCAAGACTGACTGACAAGCTTCCGTTCTGATACTGAGCATCTAAATCGGGAGTCACACGGATATCCGCAATATGCGTTTTATTTCGTGCATACAGATAACAGTCACGGCCTACCCCACTATAACGGAAGAAGTCCTGGTCTTCCAGGTAAGTTCCATCGCACCAGCGAAATACCTGAAACGCGATCAAGTTCTTTGCTCCCGGTTTTACATAGTTGGTCAAATCAAACTCTGCCTCCAATTTACTGTCTTCACTATAGCCTACAAATTTGCCATTGACCCACAAATACATGTTGGAAGTAACAGAGCCGAAATGAGCAACGATTTTTTTACCCTTCCAGTCGGCAGGAATTACAATTTCTTTTCGATATGAACCTACATGATTGTCGGTAACAGGAACAAAAGGCGGATTATTTTTAAACTGTTCCCTCCAAGGATAGCCTACATTTACATAAATAGGATCTCCATATCCGTGAAGTTCCCATACGCCAGGAACAGGCAGATTATCCCATCCTTTATCATTATAGCCAACCTTCCAGAAATCAGTAGGACGACTGTCTGAATCTTTAACCCAAAAGAATTTCCAAATACCATTCAAGGTCATAAAATTCTCTGATTTTTCTTTGACTGCCCGAGTTGCAGCCTCTTCATTTTCGTACGCAAAATAATTGGCATGCATCGGCGCACGGTTTACCGCATTTACTTCAGCATTCTGCCATTCTGTAAACGACTGTGCACCAGCGGTCAACGCACAGGTGCCCAAAAGTCCTAAAATCAGTTGTTTTTTCATATTATATATACATTAAGATTTATTCAACAATCCATCTTTTATCATGAGGAATAATTACCTTCGAATTATAATACATTGATTCCTTTGCAGGAATTTTAATTGCATAAGTCTTTCCTTTATGCACATGTAAAGAAGTAGACCGTAACCAAGGATTCATATTCTTCAGCAACGAATAATTAATACCTTGTCCACGGGCAAAGCGTGCCAGATCTTCTATATTCTCTGAAACCTTGATTTCCCGGTAATGAATGGGAGGATACAAATCAGACGCTTTCAATCTGAACCCAAACTTCTGTGGTTCAGAAAGCAACATCTTTGCAGCCATGACACGATAAGGATATCGTGTGGTTTCTTCTACCAGATAAAGGTCAAGCGCATCCTCTACATCCTGTCGGAGCAATTGTCGGGAAATACGTGCCTGACCTGCATTATAGGAAGCAATGACATTCATCCAACTTTTATAATTCCGATATGCATTCTTCAGATACTTACAAGCCGCATGAGTAGCTTTCTCCAGATGATACCTTTCATCTACCGTATTGCTTACCTCCAGGCCATAATCGCGTGCCGTACCTTCCATAAACTGCCACATACCCGCAGCACCAGCCCCTGAACGTGCCAATGGATTCAGGCTACTCTCTATAACCATAAGGTATTTAAAGTCATCGGGAATTCCATGCTGCTTCAATATGGGTTCCACAATCGGGAAATATCGATTAGCACGCTTTATTATCTGCAACGAAGTGCTATGCATATACGAAAAAGCCAATAATTCTCTATCCAAACGCTCCTTCCGGTCGTAACGCGACAAATCAACCGTACTATCACAAAGTGTAAACTGAGCAGATACATCCAGACAGCTATATAATGGAAGTGTTTTTTCAACGGTCTGCGTTGACGGCTCTTTTAGCTGATTTCCCAAAAGAAACGGCATACTTCCTATTAAAGCAGCAATAACCCAGGGCATATAGAAGTGTAAGGATATCTTTTTCATAGCATATCAATATAAAGTATAACAAAATTCGGATTCACCCTACAAAGGTAATAGAATTCTGCATATTGAAAAAAGAAAGAGCACAGCTCTTAGTAAAAACAAGCTGTACTCTTCTAAAATTTATTTAATTTCAAATGTTCCTTGCAGCGGGAGGTTATTGGAAGCTCCACCAACCATTACCTTAAATTCACCAGGTTCAGCAGTGAACTGCATATCTTTGTCGAAAATAGACAAATCCTTGCGAGTCAGGACAAAAGTTACATCTTTACTTTCTCCTTTCTTCAGGAATATTTTCTCAAAGCCTTTCAAACGGATTGGAGGTGTTACCACAGAGCTTACTTTATCATTAATATAGAGCTGTACTACTTCGTCACCGTCACACTGACCGGTGTTGGTTACTGTACATACAACTTTCTGCATCACATCTTTGCCATCTCCTTCTTCCAGCCTCAGATTGCTGTAGCCAAAAGTGGTATAACTCAATCCATAACCAAAAGTAAAGAGCGGTGTTCCCGGACTGTCCATATAGTCCCTCTGAGGACCTTGAGAATAATGAACCGGAATCTGACCTTCATTTCGTGGAACAGACATCGGCAATCTTCCGCTCGGGTTATAATCACCGAAAAGGACATCTACAATACCATTACCACCTTGTTCACCCGGATACCAGGCTGTCAAAAGAGCCTTTGATTTCTCGTTTGCAAGATTCATATTCAAAGGTCTTCCGGCAATATAAACTGTAACCAGAGGCTTACCTGTAGCAGCCAGTGCTTTCAAGAGTTTTTCCTGGTCACCCAGCAAATTCAAGGTTGCACGGTCAAAACCTTCACCACATTCCATATCTGACAAGATACCGTCACCTTCATTCGATACGGTAGCAGCCCCTGTATTGATATATTTTGTCTTAAAATCGCGTGCACTTGAACCACCTACTGCCAAGATAATCACATCGGCTTTCTGAGCAGCCTGTACTGCCTCAGCAATATTGCTCTGAGTTGTATCACGAATAGCACATCCCTTTACATAGTCAATCTGTGCATTGGGAAGCTTTGCACGTACTGCATCCAGAATTGTAACAACCTTCGAGCGCTCCTGCGGAGCAGTATAGTCGCCCAAATAGTTATACATCACATCTGCATTAGGACCAATTACCGCTACACGCTTCAAAGATTTGCTCAAAGGAAGAATGCCATCGTTCTTCAGCAATACAGTTCCTTCGCGAGCAATTTGACGCGCAATTTGACGATGAACATCACAGTTTACTACGGCCTTAGCTTCTTTAGGCGATACATACGGATTCTCAAACAATCCCATATTAAACTTCAGGCGCAGAACATTCTCTACTGCACGATCAATGTATTTTTCATCAATTCGTCCTTCTTTTACTGCTTTCACCAGACGCTTATATGCATTGGCACCCAAGTCCATATCTGTACCAGCTTTGATAGCCTGAATAGCAGCATCTTCCATATCGGCAGCCACATTTCCACCGGCAATACCGTCAATACTAGCCAAATCTGAATAAACAAAGCCTTCAAATCCCCATCTCTTTCTCAATACAGAATCAATCAGGAAAGTGTTGCTAGTACATGGTACGCCATCAATAGAATTGTACGAAGTCATCACAGTTGCAGCCCTACCTTCTTCTACTGCACGCTGGAAACCAGGCAAATATTCATCAAACAATGCGCGCATACCGATATCTGCCGGATTACCGTTATGACCACCGCGAGGAACACCATAAGCAGCCAAGTGCTTCAATGTAGAATACACATGCTTGCCATCTTTATAATCGGCACCCTGCATACCCTTTACAAATGCAGTTCCCAAGATTCCAGTCAGGTAGGGATCTTCACCAAAAGTTTCTTCTACACGAGACCAACGCGGCTCACGGGCAATATCCAAAACCGGACCATAACCAATATTTGCTCCCTGCGAGCGTGCTTCCAGACCAATTGCCTCACCCATTGAAAAAATCAGATTTTTGTTCCATGTAGAAGCTTGTGCCATTGAAGTTGGAAAAACTGTCGCTCCAATTGCCATATGTCCATGCGGACATTCTTCCGCAAACAACACCGGAATACCCAAACGTGTTTCTTCTACTGCATATTTCTGCAAGGCATTCAGAGCTTTGGCAGCCAGTTCAGGATTCAATCCTGTCTCCAGTGTTTTCTGTGTCCATGGATCGGCTCTCAGTACAGCCCAATATGAGCCTATAGGAGCCTCACTCATTTGTTTTTTATACAAATCAGAAATAGTCACGCTGTTTTTACCGGTTTTGGTATACATTTCCCAACCCAGTGGACAACAAATCTGACCAACTTTTTCTTCCAAAGTCATTCTGCCCAGCAAATCATCAATACGTTCTTCAACCGGAGCAGAAGCCTGTTTGTAAAGAGGTTGTTGTGCCATAACAGGCGCAACACTCATAAACAAACAAGCGGTTGTAGTTATCAATATAGATTTCATAAGATATTATTTTTTCAGTTTAAACTTAAATGCCAAAGGTTCGTTTTTAAGACCTTCAGGTAATTTAACTACAACTTTATCACCTTCACAACTGTATTTCACTTTTTTACCAGTCTGCAATAATGTCATCTTTCCTTTTGGCAGATTACCCTTCCACTCGATAGTTGCAGGCAATGTTTCACCATCACTTACCGTATAGATTGCATACAAAGTTTCACCATCTTTATTGGCAGTAAACCAAGTCTTTCCGTCATTATAAACAGGAGTTGTACGTGTGCTGTAGATAGCTTCTCCATTTGCACGCATCCATTCACCAATCTTATGCAAACGGTCCACAACCGACTGTTCGATAATACCATCAGCTGTAGGACCAACCCCCAAAGCCAGACAGCCACCTTTAGCAACAATCTCAGCCAAAATAGAGATTACTTTTTCTGGAGATTTGTAAGGAGCATTCGGAACCCATCCCCAGTCATTACTCAATGTAATACAACTTTCCCACGGATAATTCAGCTGAGTAGCCGGAATACTACGTTCCGGGGTCTGGTAATTTTCGTTTTTTCCACGAATACTGCGGTCTACTGAAATCAGTCCCGGATGTGTTTTTCTAGCTTTTTCCAATACACGGTCCAAATTTACATCGTCACCTGTAACCCAACCACCATCGAGCCAAAGGATATCCATGCTGCCGTAGTCGCTCATCAACTCACCCAACTGGTTCTCTGTAAATGTCTGATAGTTTTTCCACCAGTCCTTATGCTGCTCTATTTTATAATTCTGTCTGCGGTTAGGAGTAGAATAGTAAGGATTCCAGAACCACTCACAATGCCAGTCCGGTTTTGAGAAATAACAGCCAATCATAAAGTTCTTCTGTCGGAAAGCTTCGAAAACATACTTCGCTACGTTGTTTCTCGGATTATCCTTGAAAGCTCCGTTCGCAATAGAGAAATCTGTATATTTTGAATCGAACATACAGAAGCCGTCATGATGCTTTGTTGTAAACAACATATATTTCATACCGGCATCCTCCATGACATCCGCCCACTGCTCCGGATTAAAGTTCACTGGATTAAACTTATCTTTAAGCCCCCAGTACCATTTTTTATAGTCCTCATAGCTCATGCTCTTGTCACGAGGAATCCAGTCTTCATCTTCCGAACAGATAGACCATGACTCTACAATACCTGGTACAGAATACAAGCCCCAGTGAAACAAAACACCAAACTTCAAATCCTGCCATTTATCCAGTTTATCCAGAACTTGCTGGTCTGTTGGCCATACATAATCTGATGCAGCCGACTGCTCATGCACAAAACCCTGAACCTCCTGAGCATTTGCATTCATGGTAAAAGCTGTACCTATAAGACAATAAGCTAAAATATTTTTCAGTTTTTTCATGATATTCTACGTCTATAATTAGTTGTTTATTTTTTTACTTTAAAGCTGAATGCCAGAGATTCATTTGCCAAGCCTTTAGGCAATGTTACTGTAACCTTATCCCCGTTGCAAGTATATTTCACTGTACGGTTTCCTTTCAAGAGTTTCATAGTTCCAGTCGGGATATTTCCTGTCCATTCAATGGTAGCAGGTAGTTTTTCATTATCCGGCAAAGTATAAATAGCATAAAGTGTTTTTCCGTCCTTATCTGCAGTAAACCAAGTTCTGCCATCATTATAATGGGGAGTAGTACGAGTACTATAAATAGCTTTACCATTTGCTCTTAACCATTTACCAACTCCCTGAAGTCTTTCTACAACCTCTGGCTGAATAAGACCTTCAGGCGTAGGACCAACTCCCAAAACAAAACATCCGCCTTTAGCTACAATTTCCGATAATAGATTCACCACTTGGTTAGACGTCTTAAAGCCTGCATTAGGCACCCATCCCCATGCACCAGAAAGCGGCATACAAGTTTCCCATGGATGATTCAATTGCTTTTCTGGGATTGTATGTTCTGGAGTCTGATAGTTTTCATTCTTTCCTTTGATGGTACGGTCTACCGAAATCAAGCCTGGCTGCTGTCCGCCTCTGGCATTAGCCAGAACCTCATCCAAGCGAACTTCCTCACCAGTAATCCATCCGCCATCCAGCCACAGAATATCAAATTTACCATAATTAGTCATCAATTCTGTCAACTGGTTATAAGTAAAGTCCTGATAATTCTTCCACCAGTCAGGATGTTTTTCTCTCTTGTAGTTCTGCATACGTCCATTTGTATCAAAATAAGGATTCCAGAACCATTCACAATGCCAGTCTGGTTTTGAGAAATAACAGCCAATCATAAAATTCTTGGCGCGGAAGGCATCAAAAACATAACGAGCTACATCCTTCTTCGGATTATCTTTAAACGGTCCGTTGGCAATAGAGAAATCGGTATATTTCGAATCGAACATGCAGAAACCGTCATGATGCTTAGTAGTGAAAATCATATACTTCATACCAGCATCTTCCATCACGTCGGCCCATTGTTCCGGATCAAATTTGGTAGGATTAAATTTCTCACTCTGACCCCAGTACCATTTCTTATACTCATAATAAGAATCCATCGGGCGGGTTATCCAATCTTCACAGCAAATAGGCCATGACTCACAAACTCCAGGAACCGAATAAAGTCCCCAATGAAACAGTACACCGAATTTTTGGTCCTGCCATTTATCCAGTTTGGCCAAAACTTCTTTGTCGGTAGGCCATTCGTATCCATCCGACTGTTCATGTACATAACTATTCGCATCTTGTGCATTCAAGCTGCTCGATAAGGCTGCTCCCAATAAGCAGACCATCAGTTTTTTGATGTTTTTCATGATGTGTGATATGTATTAATAATGATTGATTGACAAATGTTATTTACCCACTATTTCTTCAAGCCATGCCAGATTAAATCTGTAGTGCAAACGGCTACTTAATATATGTATAGTATTATCAGGTGTCTGTGTTCCTGCCAAATAACCTCTTGGCTCTGCATGACAGGCATCCATCACAAAGTTTCCGGTCCACGCTCCCCCATCCAGAAAACGCTCCTGTCCATCTGTAATCAGACGTCTTACCGGCCATGTTTTTCCTTCGTCATACGATACGGCTGCATACATGCCATAACCTTTGTATTCTTTTCCATCAACTGTCTTAAATGACATGCCACGTTTATCTTTTGGAGTACGTTGCGGATGATCTGTAAACGAAACCAGTAACAAAGGCCCTTCGTTTAACCGCAATAAAACCAAACGCTGCCCTCCATCAATAGGTGGAAAAGGAGAAGCAGAATAATGCCAGGTCTTTCCTTTATCATGCGAAATACTCATAGGCATACGTTTTTCTCCTTCACTATTAGTTATACTGTTTCCTCGTCCTAAAGCTAAAATATCTCCGTTTTTCAGAGAAACCACCCCTGCATGTATCCCGGCAATCGTACTACCTGTTCCACCTTCCTTAAATTCAGGAAGCGGAGCACCATCCCAAGGGTCTTGCCATGTTTTACCCCCATCCTTACTGATGTGAATCGCTGTACCATCATGACTTTCCGGACCAGCATCACAGGCTTGGATAAACCATCCTTCTGGAGTCTTAGATGTACCCGAAATCACCTGATGCCGCTTGGTATGTTCGGGAGCAATAATCTCCGGCCGGCTCCATGTCAAACCGTTATCGGTACTCTTACGCATAATCATCATCAGATTTTGCCAGTCGCCCGATGCCTCTACCCCATTCAAATGAAACAACGTACCCTCCTTGTCATTAAACAGGGAAGTACCTGTCATATTACGGTCTGGGACTTTAAAGAAGAGAGAAGCTTTTTCCCATTCATCTGCACCTTTTCTAAGTCTGGACGAAAGAACGACCATACCTCTCCCGTTTTCCTGGTTGGCAGAAAACCATGCAGCAAGCAAATCTCCGTTATCACACCAGGTAATAGAAGGCTGATGATTATGTAGATAAAACGGTACATCTCTATCGGTTGGTTCAACCACGAATGGTATTGGAGCTTTAAAAAAGGCCTTTCCATTTGCTAACTTAGAAGCCAATGGATTAAAATCACACTCTACAACACGAAAACCCGTTTGTGAATGTTTATCTTCAGGAATCATCGCCATACGATTTGCACTCCTCAAATATTCAGTCGGTGTATGATGGCTTCCCCCACGAGTAACTCTATACATACCTTCAGCTGGACCAACGGGATCAATCTGTTCTCCTTCCTTATAAGGAGCATACCAATCTAAGCACCATTCTTCCACATTGCCATGCATATCATAAAGGCCAAAAGCATTCGGCGGTGTTTGCCCTACTTGCAGTGAAACCGGTTTAAAGTTACGCGCAACGACCTGATTCCGGCACATTGACTCCGGCAAACCGTCCCCAGTATAATAGGCAGTGTATGTCCCTGCCCTACAAGCATATTCCCATTCTGCTTCAGTAGGCAAGCGATAGTTTTTTCCTTCTTTCTTACTCAACCAAGTGCAAAAATCCACAGCATCTTGATAAGTAACATATACCACAGCATCATCGTCATTAACAGAAATACCATTCTTACCCCGCAAAGCCTTGTGCTCTGGACGGAATTGTTCGTATTGCGCATTAGTCACTTCGGTTCTTCCCATGCGGAAAGCATGTGTAATAGTAACTTTATGGATAGGTGCCTCATCATAGTTTTCTCCTTCACCTTTACTGCCCATATAAAATGAACCGGCTGGAATTTCAACAGTTGGAACCAAAGGTTGAGAAAATCCCAAAGCCGTAGAGGCAAGCATTAAAATTAACACAAATAAAATTACTAATATATTACGAAACATACTAAAAAAAGAAAAATTCCTATACAAATATAGATAATTCCAGCATGCCAATTAGTAAAATATTAATCTTAAATCAGACTTACTACGGAATAAAATATGTGAATAATACAATTATGATAAAAGAAATAATGGTATAGTATTCTAACATTCAGAAATAAACAACATAAAAGTTAATATATTTATTTCCTCTATATTACAATAAGCATTTTTTTATTTAACTTCTATTCACAAGAAAGGGGATGTAAAATTTACATCCCCCTTACTATTTTATTAAATACTAAAATTAGAAATTAGGTCCTTCACCAAAATTAGGAGCTCCCTGATCATACCAAACTCTTTCACGATTCAAAATACCCGGGTCTGTCGTACCGGTAGTAAATCCCTGAGCCTTATATGCTTCAACCTTAATTGAATACATCAAATCACTTTCCAAAGGTGTATTGATAGTCCATCTTCTCGGAATAGAGAAATTTGCATCATTAGTTGTAAAATCTACCCAAGGCAGTAATTGACTATTACGCATTGGAACACCAGAACGACGCACCTGAACAAATTGCTCATTAGGTTGCAACATGAAATTAATATATTGCTGAATATACACTTTTTCAAGATTTTCTGTTAAAGTGCCATCTAATTTTGTATAATCAGCAGAAGACAACAAATTATCAATTTCACCATCTTTCAATTCCAATGTTTCTTCAAGCTCATCATATTTACTGCTATAATATGGAATTTTATTAAGTTCGGCCAATCTGTCATACTCCATAACAGAAAGCTTAATACCTTCTTTCAAATACTCTTCAGCACTCTTACTTAGATTTGCGCCTAAAAGTTTCAACTCAGCTAAGTACAACTGAACTTCAGATGCACCATAATGCAAACCATACCATGCATTATCCTGATTATCGATAGTTGCTTGAGTATCAGGAGCATCAGGGAAAGTATAATCCTTTTGGCCCTGTAACATCTCACGATTAACACGAGCTAAAGGTACATATTGTTTTTTATTACCATCCTTATTCTCCAATTTAAACTTATCTGCATTAAAATATGCATCATTTGTTGCCGCATTGTTTCGAGCCTCTGTGCTAGATGGAGCTCCATAATATCTAACCCATGGTTCACCTTTTCCACCCCATTCTTTAAAATTACCATTTGCATCCAATACAACATTAGCTTTAATATATGGAGGAAGAGCAACTCCCTGCTTCAAAAACGCTTTAACAACTCTAGAGTTAAAATCATTTTTCTGGAAAATAAATCGAACGCGAGGATCTTCATGATTAACAAGGAAAGAAACAAGTTGCTCAGATCCTATACCTTTTCCTTGTCCATCTAAAACATCGTCACCCCAATGATATTCTTGAGCACCTCTACAATAAAAGAAGCCATCTTCCAAAGAACTCATTATACCTGCAGGACTATTTTCAACTTGTTGAGCAATTTCTAAAGCACGCGCTTTATTAACGTGAAGCATACGTACTGCAATTCTCAATTTTAATGAATTTGCAAATTTAGCCCATTTTTTAGTATCGCCATTATAAACGAAATCTTGTTTTTCCAAAGGCACTTGACCAGACAAATTTTGTCCTAATACATCAATTGTTTCATCCAACTGTGCAATCCAAGTTTCAAATAAACTTTCCTGAGTTTCATATTTAGGGGTCAAGAGCAACTCATGCAATCCCTTTCCAGCTTCTGTATAAGGTATAGAACCATACATATCAGATCCAAAAAGTCCCAAATAGACTAACAATGGATTACACATTACACGAATATTCTCATATGATGCTTTTTCAGTTTCATCCATTAATGAAAGAGTATACAAAATTTCCTCTGTATATAACTTTACATTAATAACTTGTGATTGACTGCTTTCATAAGCACCCATCATATTCATAGAAGACATATTACCTGTTTCAGAAACAGTAGCCTGAACCCATGGCATCGAATAAGCCAAATTATTATAGAACCACTGCTGATATTTTGATGGTTCAAAATCATACAAAGCCTGTGTAAATAAATAGCGTACATCAGCTTTTGTTACAGCAGATGGATTAGTATTTTCTTGAGCAAATTCATCTTGACAACCAGGGGTTGTTAATGTCAATGCTCCCAACATTGCTGCGGTTAATATTGATTTATATTTCATAATTGTTCTTCTTTTTGATAATGGTTTAGAAATCTACATTAATGGTAAAGGTATAGCTTGATGTAATAGGGTTATTAGAACGTTCACGGAATTCCGCAGACTTGTTACTACGAACACCTTCTGGATTCAAGCCATTAGGCAACGAATTATACAAATAACCTAAGTTACGAGCACTGAAACTTACGTTCAAGCCTTTTGCCCCTAATTTGCTAGCCCATTGATTAGGCAGTCTATATGATAATGTAATATCACGCAAAGCTAAATAGCTAAGATCATGAACCCAATAATCATTAACAGTGGCAGTACCCCATGAGTTAGTCCAATAATGATAAGTTGAAGCATGAACAGGCTCTAAGATACCTTTTTCAACCAAAGATGCAAAACTCTGGCCACTTACATCATAAGTTTTTCCATCAACACCAGTAACTTTTGTTCCACTTTCAAATACACCTTCAGGAATTACACCATCATGGAATGTCATTCCTTTCGAGTCTGCATAATTACTAGTCCATGTAATACCACCATGAGCTTCATCACGGAAATCCAAAGATGTTTCAGTATAACCATAAGCTTGTCCATAGTGATTTGAATATGAAGCAATCTTACCACCGACACGAGCATCCAATGAAACACTCAAACTCAAATCTTTCCAAGTAACACCAGTAGAAATAGATCCCAAGAAATCAGGCACCATACTACCTACAACTTCAGCAGTACCACTTCTCTGCGCATAGGCTGCACGGAAATCATCACGCCAAGTTAAAACAGTTTCACCATTTTCATTTTTCTTTGGCATTGCATCTGACATCAACAAACCATATGAACCTCCCAACATGGCAACAGAACCAACACGATAGTTACCATAAGCCACATCACCTTCCAAAGGAATATAGTTTGCTACATTTGGATGCAACTCTACTATCTTACTCTTATTCTTTGTGAAAGTAAAGTCCAAAGTCCACTCCCAATCCTTATTTTGGAAAGGTACAGTATTTAATGCAATTTCAACACCCGAGTTCTGGATATTACCTGCATTAATCAATTGTTTACTAACACCCGATTCTGACGGAATATCAATAGTCATAATCTGGTCAGTAGTGTTTTCCTTATAATAAGTAAGATCTAAACCTATACGGCTATTGAAGAATCTCCAATCCAAACCTACTTCCCATGAGTTTTTGCGTTCAGGTTTCAAGTTAGGACTAAAAATTTTTTTCTGATCATCACCAAACTTATTAGTGTAAATATTACTTCCATCAGACTGAAGCAATGATCCTAAAGTATAGTATGAATAAATTGAATAAGCACTTGCATCATTACCGACTTGTGCCCATGATCCACGTAATTTCAATAAGTTAATCCAACTTGGCAACTTATCACGGAATGTTTCATTAATCAGCCAAGAACCACCAACTGATGGATAGAAGTATGAATAGTTACCAGAACCATCTAAGTAAACCAAACCTGAAGACCAGTCATTACGTCCTGTAATATCCATAAAAATCTGGTTTTTCCATGATAAGTTCAATGCTGCTACAACTGACAACATTCGTTTAGTATCCAAACGATAAGCCTCTGTTTTAACCGTATTCTTAGAGTTTCCGATAAAATACTGTCCTGGAACTACCAAACCTCCATCAGTTTTTGACAACTGATGACCAGAATGAGTATTATAATACTCACCACGTAAGAAACCGCCTACATGGAAATCTTTAATATCCTTATTTACTGTAAATGTTCCAGCAAAAGTCGATTGTTTAGTATATTCTTGAGCAAATTCGTAGAAACCACCCAAATTTTTATAACCATCACCCAATTGTTTATCTTCCCACTGAACTGCATAATAGTTCATATTACCTTCAGCACGGAATTGCAACCAATCTAATATTTTATAATTGATTTCAATAGTTGGACGTACTACTGTTTCCTTACGAGTTTTATCATAGTTATCAATTTGGAACCATAAGCTTTTTCCAGGCACACTACCATAAGCATCACCATAATCTGTACTAGCTAAGCCACCATGTTCACCCAAATATTTATTACGGAAATAATTGGTATCATACATTGTTGGGAAAGTACCAGTTGCAAAATATTCACCAATATTACGCTGTGCGTTCTTTGGGGTTGATTGAGCAAAGCTCATTGAAGCATTAATATCTAATCGATCGCTAATCTTGTGTGAACCTTTCAAGAATATAGAGTAACGCTCGAAATCATTATTTTCAACAATACCTCTTGCTTTCTTATATGAGATTGAAGAATAATAAGTTGTTTTATCATTACCACCACGAATTGCAACATTGGTATTAGTATTCCATCCTAATTGATAAGCATCGTTCATATTACTTTCAACAGGAGAATATGCAGTAGTTGTACCATCATAATTTTCAATACTTCTACCATCATACATAGGTCCCCACAAACGAGATGTTTGTCCAATTACAGTTGGCTTACCATTACTCAAATAGAACTGGTTTAAGTTATCCCATTTATAGTAATTTCCATTAGCATCAGTTTCTCCATAAGTAACATTACCTGAATATTGTCCAGGACCATAAATCATCTGACGTTTCATACCTCCATGAGCATGATCTATACCAAACGACTGAGAAACCGATACACCAAATCCAGTTGCTCCTTTACCTGATTTTGTAGTAATAACCACAGCACCATTCAAACCACGTGAGCCATAAAGTGCTGTTGCCGCTGCACCTTTCAATACAGAAACAGTTTCAAAATCATCTGGGTTAAGGTTTTTCAACATATTACCATAGTCATTAGCATTGCTATCCCAGTCAGACGAAGCTGTTCCAGAAGTTTCATTAGACAAAATGACACCATCAACTACATATATAGGCTGGTTATTACCACTTAATGTTGAAGCACCACGAATTTGAATTTTAGTAGCACCAAACATACCACCATCAGAACTTGCGATTTCAACACCTGCAACTTTACCTTGCAAAGAAGAAACAGGGTTAATAGCATTAGTTCGTAAATCATCACCTTTTAATTCTGTTACAGCGTATCCTAAAGCCTTCTCAGTACGTTTCATACCCAAAGCCGTTACCACAACTTCATCCAAAGTTTGTGTATCGTCCTTCAAAGTAACGTTAATAGGCTGACCGTTAAAAGGTACTTCCATTGTCTGATATCCCACGAAAGAAATCTGGATAATATCACCTTTCTTTACATTTTGCAAAGTAAAGTCACCATCGATACCTGTAATAGTACCATTAGTTGTTCCTTTCACAATTACAGATGCACCAATTACAGTTTCACCTGTAGCGTCTTTCACAATACCTGTACAAGTTTCTTGCTGCTGTGTTGTCTGAATGCCTGCAACTTCAGGAGCTGCATTTGCATAAGTAGCTCCTGTGGATGCAAGACCCATCAGGGTTAACAGCATACTTACTGATTTTACTCGTTTTAACATAGTTTGTTTTTTAAGTTTGAAAAATCGAAAAAAGGATGTCTTCAAAGTATAAGCGTTAACGCTTTACATTATTTTGCAAATATATCCTATTTTTTTGAAGAATCAAGGGGTTTTACCTAAAAAATCAATTTAATTTTAATATTATCGAAACAAAAAAATATACTTATTGTAATGTTAAAGCAAATATTAACATGGCAATAATATGCCTACAAAGGCATTTAAAGGCATTTAAAACACAATCTTTTCGTATTTTTTAATTGCATCTTTTATTTATATAGATAAACCATTTTCAAAAAGATGATTGAAAGTAAGAAAAAAATCAAATAAAGCCGTAACTTTATAGCAACCAAAAAAACTGAAACAATGATTATTAATTCTATTCTTGACACAGATTTATACAAGTTTACTACATCCTACGCGTACATTAAGCTTTTCCCATATGCAATGGGTACATTTCAGTTTATTGACCGTGATGAGACCGAATATTCTGAAGAATTTCTAGCTAAGCTTAAAACAGAAATAGAAACATTAAAACATGTATGCCTCCGAAACGACGAGTTGCAATATATGTATAAACACTGTCGCTTTATACCTTTAGTGTATTGGGAATGGTTATCCTCATTCAGGTTCAACCCTGATCAGATTGAGATATATCTTGATAGCAAAAAGCATTTACACATTTCTATTACAGATCTTTTGTATAAGGCTACTTTATATGAGGTACCTATCCTAGCCATTGTATCTGAAGTTAAAAATCAATTTTACAAACAATTTCCAGATTCAGAGGAAGTATTAGCTCGCCTTACAACAAAAGTAAAGCTTTCAAATGCCAATAAACTTCCTTTCTCAGAATTCGGCACACGAAGAAGATTTTCATTCGAGGTACAAGATCTAGTTGTTGGCTATCTTAAACGCTATGCCAGCTATTGCAATGGTACATCAAACTGTTATTTAGCCATGAAATATGATATGCGTCCTATGGGAACTCATCCACATGAATGGTTTATGTTTCATGGCGCTCAATTTGGCTATAAACATGCCAATTATATGGCTCTTGAGAATTGGGTTAATGTTTACGACGGTGATTTAGGTACTGCCCTGTCAGATACTTATACTTCTGAAGCTTTTCTTAGTAATTTTAGCCGTAAACAAGCAAAATTATTTGATGGTGTCAGATGCGATTCTGGTGATGAAATACACTTTATAGACCAATTAATCGCACGCTACAAAGAGTTAGGAATTGATCCTACTACCAAGACTATTATTTTTAGCAATGCGCTCGATTTCACTAAAGCCCTAAACATATATAAGTATTGCCAAGGCAAAATCCGGTGTTCATTCGGTATCGGAACTAATCTTACGAATGATACTGGATATGCCCCTTCCAATATCGTAATGAAATTAATACAATGTAAAATGAATGCACATCAAGAATGGAGAGAGTGCGTAAAACTAGGCTCACCCGATTTTTAGTGGGGTTAGGCATAAAGTTTCACCAAC
>ERZ772818.1651-NODE-1651-length-18777-cov-28.073443_pt1 | contig 18777 bp, 12 predicted proteins | sample MGYA00580837_ERZ772818 | MGnify/ENA primary metagenome ERZ772818 (study PRJEB29015, sample SAMEA2737671) | human gut metagenome | biome: human gut; feature: human-associated habitat; material: faeces | place: China | collected 2012 ...
CGTTTACGGCGTGGACTACCAGGGTATCTAATCCTGTTTGCTCCCCACGCTTTCGAGCCTCAGCGTCAGTTACAGTCCAGAGAAGCGCCTTCGCCACTGGTGTTCTTCCTAATCTCTACGCATTTCACCGCTACACTAGGAATTCCCTTCTCCTCTCCTGCACTCTAGACTTCCAGTTTGAAATGCAGCACTCAGGTTAAGCCCGAGTATTTCACATCTCACTTAAAAATCCGCCTACGCTCCCTTTACGCCCAGTAAATCCGGACAACGCTCGCCACCTACGTATTACCGCGGCTGCTGGCACGTAGTTAGCCGTGGCTTCCTCCTCAGGTACCGTCATTATCGTCCCTGAAGACAGAGCTTTACAACCCGAAGGCCGTCATCACTCACGCGGCGTTGCTGCATCAGGGTTTCCCCCATTGTGCAATATTCCCCACTGCTGCCTCCCGTAGGAGTCTGGGCCGTGTCTCAGTCCCAATGTGGCCGATCACCCTCTCAGGTCGGCTACGCATCGTCGCCTTGGTGAGCCGTTACCTCACCAACTAGCTAATGCGCCGCGGGCCCATCTCATAGCGGATTGCTCCTTTAATTGCTGTACCATGCGGTACTACAATCTTATGCGGTATTAATCTCCCTTTCGGAAGGCTATTCCCCTCTATGAGGCAGGTTGCCCACGTGTTACTCACCCGTCCGCCGCTAAATCCGTTCCCGAAGGAACTTCATTCGCTCGACTTGCATGTGTTAGGCACGCCGCCAGCGTTCGTCCTGAGCCAGGATCAAACTCTCAATAAAAAGTTTAATCTGTTGCTCAAATTACTTTGAGTCTTTATAAGACTTAAAAGAATTGCTGGTTTTATATTAACTATTATTCTGTTTAATTTTCAAAGATCATCTCGCGTCTCTCGACTGCTTTTTTATGATAACATTTCTGTTTTCATCTGTCAACATTTTTTTTAAAATTCTTTTTTAGAACTTTTTTCTACATGTTAACCTTTGTTTCGAGGAAGTTCGTTTGCTCCCTGGAACGTTTATTATCTTAACATTTTAAATGAGGCATATTTCTTTATTTGCATTCATTTTTACTTATTTATTCTTTATATACTCATTATTCCTTTAATAATCTAACATTTTCATATGTTGATACACCTGGTACAGTGTTATATACTTCCCCTTATATAATCATAATAATTCTTTATTTTTTAAAGTTAAATACCAATTGTCACGAAGATATTTATATATATAAGATATAAATTGCAGGAGGGCTTATATTTTGAAAAAATTAATTTTAATAACTTTAATTTATTCCATTTTGCTAATAGGTTGTAGCAAGGCTGGTGATACAAATAGCTCAGATTCAACTTCAACTACTTCATCTACTGAGGAAAGTACTTCTTATTCAAGTACTAAAGTTACATTGCCATCAAGTACGACTAATTATAATAAAGGTACTCAAAACTTGAATTTTATTGCATCTGACTTATCTTATAGTAAATTTATATCAATGGGACAATTGCTATTCTTTTCAGATAGTAATAATAACAATAAGCTTTCAGTGACATCTTCATCATTATCAGCAAATTATATTCAAGATGAAAATATACATGATATCTATGACTATTCAGTGGAATCTATGACATCCATTGATAATATAATATATTTTACAAATACATCAGATAATAATAGCCTATATAAATTAGATTATGAAAGAAAATCCATCAATTTAGTTTCTTCTAATTACTTTAGTGAAATATCTAGTTCAGAAAATGATATAATTTATATAAATAAAGCTATGGGTAATACTCTTGGATGCTATAGTACAAAAAATAATACTTCTATACAGCTATCTTCAGATAAATGTGGTTCTTTCATTGTTAATGGTGAATACATACTTTATAAAAACTTAGATGATAATTCATCATTATATATAATAAAAAAAGATGGTTCTGGCAGAAGGAAGCTTACAACCACAGGAGTAGACAGTTTTGCAACATTTAAAAACCATATACTTTACATAAATGCTGAAGATAACTATTTATATTCATTAGATTTAACATCAGAAACAAGTAAGCGAATTGATTTATTGAATGGTACAAATTTAAAGCATTATGACCAAACCTTTTATTTTATCAGTATAGAACATTCAAATCACCTTTATTCTTTCTCTATTGATAATGAATTAAATATAATAGAGAAAACTCCTATTATAAATGATGCTATAAACAATTATTACCTTACAGAAAGCGGAATATTTTCTAAACAAGGTATAAATATAAATAAGAACTATTTTACATCATATAAATAAAAGCAGGCAAAGCCTGCTTTTATTTCATCTTATTTACTATTTCTTTAAAGTAATTTCCTCTTATCATAAAGTTAGGGAACATATCAAATGATGCACATGCTGGTGATAAAGTAACTATATCTCCTTCTTTAGCTATTCTCTTAGCTGTCGTTACAGCATCTCTTAATGTTTTTGCCATATATATATTCATATTTAACTTTTCTGCTTTTATAACCTTATCAAACTCTTTTTTTATAGATTCTTTAGTAGCACCTAAAAGAATTAACGATTTAATATAAGGATATCCTTCTTTAGCTAATACATCAAATGGTATATGCTTATCATATCCACCAGCTATAAGAATTACTTGTGTATCAAAAGCCTTTAATCCTGCTAAAGTTCTTGTAGGACTTGATGCTATTGAATCATTATAATATTTTACACCTTTATATTCTCTTACAAATTCACATCTATGCTCTACACCTTGGAATGTTTCAGCAACTCTTCTCATTGTTGAATTATCTACATCATCCCTTGTAGCTTCAAAAGCTGCTAAGAAGTTCTCAACATTATGCATTCCCTTTATTACTATATTTTCTCTTCTACATACTTCTTTTCCATCTAAATATAGTATTCCATTTTCATATGAAGCTCCATAATCTAATCTAACTCTTGATGAAAAATCTCTTACTCTGCATTTTGCTTCATTTCTAAAGCTATTAGTAATTTCATTTTCACAATTTAGTACTAATATATCCTTACTTTCTTGATGTAAGAATATATTTTTCTTAGCATTAATATATTCTTCCATGTCTTTATGCATATCTAAATGATTTGGTGCTAAATTAGTTACTACTGCTACATCGATAGGAAGATTCATAGTCATAAGTTGGAAACTTGAAAGTTCTAAAACTACCATATCATCTTCTTTGATTTCTTCTATCTTAGAAAATAAAGGAGTTCCTATATTTCCACCAACCCATGTCTTATATCCTTGTGCTTCAAGTAATTTAGAAATAATTGTTGTTGTTGTTGTCTTTCCATCAGAACCTGTTACTCCATAAATCTTACCTTTACAGTATCTAACGAATTCTTCCATTTCTGAAGTTATATATGCACCCTCTTCTTTTGCCTTTACAAGTGCTTTATTATCTATTCTCATAGATGGTGTCTTAAACACAACATCAAAACCTGTAAGTTTATCTAAATAATTTTTTCCTAATTGGAACTCTACACCTTGTTCTTTAAATTCAGCAACTATGCTTCCTAACTTTTCTTCTGTATTTTTATCAAAAGCAGTAACACTAGCCCCTAATTCTACTAAAAATTTTATTAACGGTATGTTGCTTACTCCTACACCTACTACTGCTACCTTTTTTCCTTTTATATAATTTTTAAATTCTTGAAAATCTTTTTTCATGTTTCCTCCACACCAATTTTCTTTTTTTCATTCAATATAACTTCATTTTAAAATTTATTTTAATTATAACATTATAAAAAATTATATTCCATAACTATTTCCATTAATTTACATAGAATTTCATGCAAATAAAAAAGAAAGAAGCTTAAAGCCTCTTTCTATATCAACTAAAATTCTAAACTCTTAGCTATAAAATCATTTAATTCTTCTATTTTAACTCTTTCCTGAGTCATGCTATCTCTATGTCTTATAGTAACACATCCATCATTTTCTGTTTCGAAGTCAACTGTAATACAGAATGGAGTACCAATTTCATCTTGTCTTCTATATCTCTTTCCTATACTTCCTGTTTCATCATATTCTATGTTAAAGTTTTTAGCTAATAATGAATAAACTTCATCAGCTTTTTCTGAAAGCTTTTTAGATAATGGTAATACAGCAGCCTTATATGGAGCTAAAGCTGGGTGCAAGTGAAGCACTGTTCTAACATCTCCACCTTCTAACTCTTCTTCATCATATGCATCTATTAAGAATGCTAAAGTAACTCTATCAGCTCCTAATGATGGTTCTATAACATATGGTACATATTTTTCATTTGTTGTAGGATCCATGTATGTCATATCTGTTCCTGAATGTTCAGCATGCTTATTTAAGTCATAATCAGTTCTATCTGCTATTCCCCATAGTTCTCCCCAACCAAATGGGAATAAGTATTCTATATCTGATGTAGCATTTGAATAGAATGATAATTCTTCTTGTCCGTGATCTCTAATTCTTAAGTTTTCTTTATTAACACCTAAGCTCATTAAGAAATTCCAGCAGTAATCTTTCCAGTATCCAAACCACTCTAAATCAGTTCCTGGCTTGCAGAAGAATTCTAATTCCATTTGTTCGAATTCTCTTGTTCTAAATGTAAAGTTACCTGGTGTTATTTCATTTCTGAAAGATTTACCTATTTGAGCTATACCAAATGGTACTTTCTTTCTTGAAGATCTTTGAACATTTTTAAAGTTTACAAATATACCTTGAGCTGTTTCTGGTCTTAAGTATATTTCACTTGAAGAATCTTCAGTTATACCTTGGAATGTTTTAAACATTAAGTTGAACTTTCTTATCTCAGTATAGTTTAATTTACCACACTTAGGACATACTATGTTATTGTTAGTTATATAATCCATTAATTGTTCATTTGTCCATCCATCTGCTGAAGCAACTTCTGCACCATTTTCAGTCATATGATCTTCAACTAACTTATCTGCTCTAAATCTAGCTTTACATTCTTTACAATCCATTAATGGATCTGAGAATCCTCCAACGTGACCTGATGCAACCCAAACTTGTGGATTCATTAATATTGCACAATCAACACCTACATTATAAGGACTTTCTTGTACGAATTTTTTCCACCATGCTTTTTTTACATTGTTTTTGAATTCTACTCCTAATGGGCCGTAATCCCATGAATTTGCTAACCCTCCATATATATCTGATCCTGGGAATACAAATCCTCTACTTTTACATAGAGCTACTATTTTATCCATAGTTTTTTCTACTGCCATTTTTCATACCTCCAAATAATTTTATATAATAAAAAAAGCCTTAATACCATAAAGGGACGAAATTATCATTCCGCGGTTCCACCCTTCTTGGCACAAGCCCAACTTTCACATATTATGCTCAAAAGCTCCCTTCATTTTAACATTCTAATGATTCTCACCAGCCATCATCTCTCTAAAAGAATATATTAAAATTACTCTTCTTTTTCACTGCACATATTAAATTATACATTAATTTTATCAAATGCCATTTATATGTCAAGTATCCTCGAAAAATTTATTAAAAACAATTAAATTATAAGAAAAAGAGTTTTATATAAGCAGATATTATCTGTTCATATAAAACTCTTTTAAAATAAAAGTGGCTCCGCGAAGAGGGCTCGAACCTCCAACCTATCGGTTAACAGCCGAGTGCTCCACCATTGAGCTATCGCGGAATGTTATACTTTTATTAATTTAAAATGGCTCCGCGAAGAGGACTCGAACCTCCAGCCTATCGGTTAACAGCCGAGTGCTCCACCATTGAGCTATCGCGGAATATTATATGGTTTTTTAAATTTAAAGTGGCTCCGCGAAGAGGACTCGAACCTCCAGCCTATCGGTTAACAGCCGAGTGCTCCACCATTGAGCTATCGCGGAATATTACATAGTTCTTTTAAATTTAAAGTGGCTCCGCGAAGAGGGCTCGAACCTCCAACCTATCGGTTAACAGCCGAGTGCTCCACCATTGAGCTATCGCGGAACGTTACCACAAGCAATATTATATATAGTAATTTTAAAAAATGCAACCCTTTTTTTAAAATTTTTTTTATTTTTTACTTTTACTCTTATAATTCTCTTATAAATTACAAAAAAACGCTGTAAATTTAATTTACAGCGTTTAAAATACTAATTATTGTTTAAAGGTTTCATTGTTGGGAATAGTATAACGTCTCTTATTGATGCTGAATCAGTTAAGAACATTATTAATCTATCAATACCTATTCCTAATCCTCCTGTTGGTGGCATACCTGTTTCTAAAGCACCCATGAATTCTTCATCAATCATGTAAGCTTCATCATCACCTAGTTCTCTTTCTTTTTCTTGTTGAGCAAATCTTTCTCTTTGAACTATTGGATCATTTAATTCAGAGTATGCATTACATAATTCTCTACCAAATACGAATCCTTCAAATCTTTCAGTAAACATTTCGTTTCCTCTCTTCTTCTTTGTTAAAGGAGAAATCTCTACTGGATAATCAATTATAAATGTTGGTTGAATCATGTGTTGTTCACAGAATTCTTCATATAAAGCATTTAATACTTCACCTTTAGTTACAGTATTTAATGGCTTAGGGAATTCTAAATGTTTTTCTTTTGCAACAGCTTGTGCATCTGCATCAGATTTAAACTCATTAAAGTCAACTCCTGCATATTCTTTAACAGCATCAACCATAGTTATTCTTCTCCATGGTGGCATGAAATCTATTTCAGTTCCTTGATAAGTAACCTTAGTAGTTCCATTAACCTTTTTGCATACTTCTGCAACCATGTTTTCTGTTAATTCCATCATATCATTGTAATCAGCAAATGCTTGATATAATTCAATCATAGTGAATTCTGGATTATGTCTTACTGACATACCTTCATTTCTGAAAGTTCTTCCTAATTCATATACTTTTTCAAAACCAGCTACAATACATCTCTTTAGATATAATTCTGGAGCTATTCTTAAGAACATATCTAAATCTAAAGTATTGTGGTGAGTAATAAATGGTCTTGCAGAAGCTCCACCAGCTATAGTAGCAAGCATTGGAGTTTCAACTTCTAAGAATCCTCTACTATCTAAGAATGCTCTTATTCCACTTATTATTTGACTTCTCTTTATGAAAGTATCTTTAACTTCTGGATTAGTTATAATATCAACTTCTCTTTGTCTATATCTTAAATCTGGGTCTTTTAATCCATGCCATTTTTCTGGTAATGGTTTTAATGACTTACAAATTAATTCAACAGTTTTAACTTTAACAGATACTTCACCTGTTTTAGTTTTAAATACTTCACCTGTAGCAGCAACCCAGTCACCTAAATCATTAGTTTTGTATTGCTTTAGAGCTTCTTCTCCAACTTCATCAATCTTTATGAAAAGTTGAATCTTTCCATCTCTATCATATATATCAGAGAAAACAACTTTACCTTGCCCTCTTTTAGACATTATTCTCCCAGCAACAGTTACTTCTTTTCCTTCTAATTCTTCAAAGTTATCTTTAACTTGCTGAGATGAATGAGTTCTTTCTACTTTATATACATCAAAAGGATCTTTTCCTTCCTCTTGTAATTTAACTAACTTTTCTCTTCTAAGAGCTTCTTGTTCACTAAATTGTGACTCAAGCTCTTGTAAATTCATTTCTTCAGTTGACATTAGTATCCCTCCAATTAATCTCTTCTTATTCCTAAGACTTCAAACTTATTTACTCCGTCTGGTACTGCAACCTCAACTATATCTCCAACCTTTTTACCTACTAGAGCGCTTCCAACTGGTGATTCATTAGATATTTTAAAATTCATTGGATCTGCTTCCGCTGAACCAACAATTGAATATTCTACTTCTTCATCAAAATCATAGTCTTTAACTTTAACAATAGTACCAACCGATACTACATCATTAGGTAATTCACTCTCATCAACAACTACAGCATTTTTTAACATATTCTCTAATTGAAGAATTCTTCCTTCTGTAAATGCTTGATCGTTCTTAGCTTCATCGTATTCAGAGTTTTCACTTAAATCTCCATATCCTAATGCTACTTTGATTTTTTCAGTAATTTCTTTTCTTTTTACAGTTTTTAAATATTCTAACTCTTCTTCAAGTTTTTTTACACCTTCATAAGTCATTATGAATTGTTTTGTTTGGCTCATATCTTTCTCCCCTTCGAACATTCACTTTACTGATGTCTATTTTAATATATTATTATTCTTGAAATCATTTTAAATATTATAAATCAGCACATTTAATATGTCAACAAACCCATAGTTTGCTTACATTATTACTTGACACTTTAATTTATATTCATTTTAATGAATTTTGCTATAATAATTATATACAAATTATTATATAATTTCTATATTTCTTAAACTTTCTCTGTATTCCTCTAATATTTCTATTACTCTAGCACTATCATCTACAGTATTTATTATATTCCTTATTTCACTACTATTATGTAATCCCTTAATATACCATGATGAATGTTTTCTCATTTCTCTTACAGCTTTATGCTCTCCATCATATTTAAGGGCTAACTCATAGTGTCTAATACACATTTTTATCTTTTCTTCTGGAGTTATAATTAGAGGCTCTTTTCCTTTATACAGATTATCTATCTGTTTAAAAATCCATGGATTACCCATACTTCCTCTAGCAATCATAATTCCATCTACATTTGTTTCTTTTTTTCTTCTCAGCGCATCTTCTGCTGTAAAAACATCGCCATTTCCTATTACGGGAATATTTACGCTTTGCTTTACTTTAGCAATTATATCCCAATCAGCTTTACCTTCGTACATTTGCTGTTTAGTTCTTCCATGTACAGCAATAGCATCAGCTCCTGCTGACTCCATAACTTTAGCAAATTCAACAGCATTTATATTTTCATTATCAAATCCTTTTCTAAATTTAACAGTAACCGGCTTAGTTGAAACCTTTTTTATAGCTTCAACTATATTACCAGCTAACTTTGGATCTTTTAATAATGCTGAACCTTCACCATTTTTAGTTATTTTATTAGCAGGACATCCCATATTTATATCTAAAATACATATATCTTCCCTTGGATTAAAATGTCTTTCTACCATTTCAGCCATTATTTTAGGATCATTTCCAAAAATTTGCGCTGCTACAGGCATTTCTTCTTCTGCTATTCTTAGTAAACTTTGAGTATTTTCACTTCCATAATATAGTGCTTTAGCACTTACCATTTCAGTATATACAAGTTCACAGCCCATTTCCTTACATAATCCTCTAAAGGAAATGTCTGTTACACCTGCCATAGGCGCTAAGAAAACTCCATTTTCAAAATTAAGGTTTCCTATTTTCATTTGTTTTACTCCTTATTTTTTTCGTATATAATTCTTAACCCCTCTAAAGTTAAACTTGAATCTACTTTATCTATTATATCCGTTTCTTTTGCTATTAAATTAGCTAATCCACCTGTTGCAATTACATATGGATTATCTATTCCAAGTTCATTCATTTCTCTTTTCATTCTTCTTACTATATATTCAACCTGCCCTATATAACCATATAATATTCCCGCTTGCATGCTTGTTATAGTGTTCTTACAAATAACACTCTTTGGTACTTCTAATTCTATTCTTGGTAGTTTAGCTGCTCTTTCAAATAACGCATCTGATGCAATTTTAACTCCTGGTGATATACATCCACCTAAATAGTCACCTTCTTTTGTTACTGCACAATAAGTTGTAGCAGTTCCAAAATCTAATATTATTAAATCTCTTTTGTAAATATCATGAGCTGCTACAGCATTCACTATTCTATCTGCACCAACTTCTTTAGGATTGTCATATCTAATATTTATTCCTGTTTTAACTCCTGGTCCTACAACTATAGGTTCAATATTAAAACTTTTTCTAACCATATTTTCCAAAGAATGCATTATATTTGGAACAACTGAAGATATTATTATACCCTTAACTTCTTTAGGATTTAAATCATATTGATTAAGTAATTGCATAACTTGAATTGAATATTCATCTGAAGTCTTTTTCGTATCAGTGCTGATTCTCCAACTAACTATACATTCATTTTCTTTATATACACCTATAACTATATTAGTATTTCCTACATCTACTAATAAAATCATAAAAGCACCACCTTAATATAATTAAAGCAGCCTTTAAGCTGCCTTTATTATCAAATATTACGTAACAATTTAAATTAACACTCTAATTTTAACAATTACGTATCATTTGTCAAGTATTATATTTGTAAAATTTTAGAATAAACCTACTATTTCACCATTTGGCAAAATATCTATTCTATTAGCTGCTGGAACCTTTGGTAATCCTGGCATTGTCATTATGTCACCAGTAAGCGCCACTATAAATCCAGCACCATTTGATACTCTTACTTCTTTAACTGTTATCTCAAATCCTTCTGGTCTTCCAAGAAGAGCTGGATTATCTGATAATGAATATTGTGTTTTAGCCATACATATAGGTAGCTTATCAAGATTGAATTTTTCTAATTCTGCTATTTGCTTACATGCTGCTGCAGTATAATTTACACTTTTTGCCCCATATATTTCTCTGGCAATAGTGTCAATTTTTTCTCTTATTGAGTCTTTTTCATCATATAATATTTTAAAGTCAGAAGAATTATTTTCTAAGATATCACTAACTATATCTGCTAATTCTAGTCCTCCTTCTCCACCTTTTTCCCAAACATTACATAATGCTACTTTTACTCCTTTTTCATCACAGAATTCTTCAATAAATTTAATTTCAGCTTCACTATCACTAACAAATCTATTTATTGCAACAACAACTGGCACATTATATTTTTGCATATTTTCAATTTGTTTTTCTAAATTTACCACACCTTTTTTAAGCGCTTCAACATTTTCTTCGTTTAAGTCCGCCTTAGCTACTCCACCGTGGTGTTTTAATGCTCTTATTGTAGCTACTATAACAATACATTCTGGTTTTAAATCACCATATCTACATTTTATATCTAAGAACTTTTCAGCACCTAAATCCGCTCCAAATCCTGCTTCTGTAATAACTACATCACCTAAAGCCATAGCCATTTTTGTTGCTATTATAGAGTTACATCCATGAGCTATATTAGCAAAAGGTCCTCCATGAATTATTGCTGGAGTATTCTCTAAAGTCTGTACTAAATTTGGTTTAATGGCTTCTTTCATTAATAATGCCATAGCACCTTGAACTTCCAATTGTTTTGCATAAACTGGATTACCATCTAAATCATAAGCAACCATGATATTGCCTATTCTTTCTTTTAAGTCTTGAAGACTTGTAGCTAAACAAAGAATTGCCATTATTTCTGAAGCTACAGTTATCATAAAGCCATCTTCTCTTAAGAAGCCATTTATTTTTCCGCCCATTCCTACTACTATGTTTCTTAAAGCTCTATCATTCATATCCATAACTCTTTTGAATACTATTCTTCTTGCATCTATTCTTAAAGAGTTACCATGATGTATGTGATTATCTATAGCTGCACATAAAAGATTGTTAGCTGTTGTTATAGCATGCATATCTCCTGTGAAATGAAGGTTTATATCTTCCATAGGAACTACTTGTGCATATCCACCACCAGCTGCTCCACCTTTCATACCGAAAACTGGTCCTAAAGATGGTTCTCTTAATGCTACTATAGCTTTTTTATTTCTTTTATTTAATGCTTGCCCAAGCCCAATAGTTACTGTAGATTTACCTTCTCCTGCTGGTGTTGGATTAATAGCTGTTACTAATACTAGCTTTCCTTTTTTATTATCTTTATTTCTTTCTAAAACATCTAAAGATATTTTACATTTATATTTACCATATTGATCAATATCATCTTCACTTAAGTTTAACTCTACTGCAATTTCTCTTATATTCTTCATTTTAGCTTCTTGAGCTATCTGTATATCACTTTTCATTTAGTCTACCTCCACAACTAATTAATTTTATAATTAATTATATCATTGAAAAAATATATTTGAAACCTTATATCGAACATTATTTTAAAATTTTATAATATTTTTCGTATTTTATTAATTTTTACCACTTTTTTTATACACAAAAACATATAATGTATGCCTTTTTTCTATTTTTTTGATTTTTTTCAAAAATAATGAGTTATATCAAAATATATTCTGATACAACTCATTATTTTTAGTTGGCCTCAAAAATTTCTTCAAATTCCTTGCCATCAATTTTTTCTTTTTCTAACAAAGTACTAGCTACTGCATGTAACTTATTAACATTTTCCTTTAATAATTCTTCAGCTGTGTTATAAGCATTGCTAATTAAACTCTTAATTTCCTTATCTATCATTGCTCCTACTTCTTCACTGAAGTTTCTTCCTCTTCCTAAATCCCTGCCTAAAAATACTTCATTGTTATCACTACCGTATGATATAGTTCCTATTTTATCACTCATACCATATTCCATAACCATAGCTCTGGCAATAGAACTTGCTCTATCAATATCATTTTTAGCACCAGTACTTATATCTCCTAGAATCAGCTTTTCAGCTACACGACCACCTAAAAGTCCAACCATTTCATCTAATAGCTTTTCTTTTGATGTATATGCTCTATCTTCTGTTGGAAGATGCATTGTATATCCTCCAGCCATTCCCCTCGGTATTATACTTATTTCATGGACAGGATCTGAATTCTTTAAACATTTCATTACTACAGCATGACCTGCTTCATGATAAGCTGTAAGTTTTCTATCATGCTCGCTTATTGTCCTACTTTTCTTTTCTGGACCTGCTATTACTCTTGTTATAGCTTCTTCAAATTCATCCATACCTATTTTCTTTTTATTTTTTCTAACAGCTAAAAGCGCTGCTTCATTAGCTAGATTTTCTAAATCTGCTCCACTGAATCCTGGAGTTCTCTTTGCTAGTACTTCCAGACTAACATTAGTATCTAATGGTTTCTTCTTAGTATGAACTTCTAATACTGCCTCTCTACCTTTTCTATCAGGTCTGCCAACCATTATCTGTCTATCAAATCTTCCTGGTCTTAAAAGAGCTGGGTCTAATATATCAGGTCTATTAGTGGCTGCTATCATTATAATACCTTCATTAGCCCCGAAACCATCCATTTCTACTAGTAATTGATTTAATGTCTGTTCTCTTTCATCATGTCCTCCACCAAGACCAGCACCTCTTTGTCTTCCCACTGCATCTATTTCATCAATAAATATTAATGATGGGGAATTTTTCTTAGCCTGTTCAAATAAATCCCTTACTCTTGATGCACCAACACCAACAAACATTTCAACGAAATCTGATCCTGAAATACTAAAGAAAGGAACTCCTGCTTCACCAGCTATTGCTTTTGCTAAAAGTGTCTTACCAGTACCAGGGGGCCCTACTAATAAAACTCCCTTTGGAATTCTTGCTCCCATTTCTACATATCGCGCTGGCTGCTTCAAGAAATCAACAATTTCTTCTAATTCTGCTTTCTCTTCATCAGCTCCTGCTACATCATCAAATGTTACTCTTTTACTATCTGGAATAACCATCTTAGCTTTACTTTTTCCAAAGTTCATTACTCCTCTTCCACTGCTTCCTCCACCTTGTGACTGCTGTGTAAAGAAGAAGATAAATACTACAAATAATATAATTATCATTATAGTTGGAAGTAGACTTACCCATATACTGCTATTAGACGGTGCAACATATTCTATTTTGATATCATCTTTAGGATATTGTTCATTTAAAAATTCAATCATAGAACTTGGTGCATATACCGTATACTTCTTTTCATCCTGTGTTGTTACTTCAATAGTCATCTTATCAGCATTTACATTTATGCTTTCAACCTGATTATTTATCCACTTTTGTTGAAAATCACTATATACCATCCTATTTGATACACTACTTCCATCAAGCATGAAAGTTGCTACTGCAAAAAACAATAACAATCCTATTATCCAAATAGTTGCACTTGAATACTTTTTCATCCAAGGCCCCCCTTTCGTCTAGTACTTTTAACTATATATTTCTTCTTTTAATATACCTATAAAAGGTAAATTTCTATACTTTTCAGCATAATCTAGACCATATCCTACTAAAAATCCATCTGGTGCTTCAAAACCTACATACTTTACACTAACATTTACAGCTCTTCTAGCAGATTTATTTAATAATGTAACAATTTCCACTGAAGAAGCACCTTTACTACTTAAGTAAGACATTAAATATTTTAACGTAATACCGCTATCAACTATATCTTCTACAATCAATACATCTTTTCCTTCTATGCTTCTATCTAAATCCTTAAGTATTTTTACTACGCCACTACTTTTTGATTCATTTCCATAAGTAGATATTGCCATAAAATCTATTTCACAAGGATTATGTAATCTCTTTAGTAATTCTGATATAAATACTACTGAACCTTTTAGCACTCCCACAAGTAATAATTCTTTGCCCTTATAATCCTCATCAATAATTTTAGCTAATTCTTTAGTTCTTATACTAATATCCTCTTCACTAAATAAAACTTCCTTAACGCCTTCTTTCATAAACTTATTCCTTCCCTTCAAAAGATATTTTCAGTACTCTATTAGTACCGTTTGTAATTTTGAAACTTTCAGAAACCTTATATCCAACTATCCAAGCTATTTCATCATCAAAACAAATAAGTGGAATAATGTCTCTTTCTTCCCTAGGAACTTTAAGGTTGATAAAGATATCCTTTAGCTTCTTTGTACCTTTTATGCCTAAAGGCTTCATCTTATCTCCATCTTTCCTAGTTCTAATTACAATTCTCTCTTCTATCTTATCATAATCAAATAGTTTTATTAAGGGATTATTGGAAAATTCTATACCTTTTTCTTTGTCTATTACTTCCATTTTAATAATGTAATTTTTAAATTCAATTTCCTCATTTATACTTTCTTTCATAACAGAAACTTCAGTTTCTTTTTTTACATTCTTCACATTCTTTTTCTTCTTAAATATAATATCTCCATAAGTATTTTCCGCTATGATGCTGTTAGTTAAATTTATGCTCTTTCCTGTTCCTCTATTATATAAATCAATAACATCATATATATGTTTCATTTCAAAATTCTGATGGCTATTGGATATCTCCTTAAAAGCTCGCTTTATCACTCTTGTTACTATGGCTTCTTTTTCTTTTATAAATAAATCCTGTTTTATAATCAACTTATCATTTGTGTACTTACAATACTCTTCATAACATTTCTTAGACTGCTCTTCAATATATTCATTATCTTTGCTCAATATCAATGCCATCCTATTTAAAGTATCTATTATGTCCTTATTAAAGTTTTCTTTCATATAAGGAAGTATATCTAGTCTCACTTTATTTCTACTATAAACCCTTTCCATATTGCTTTTATCTATTCTTGGCATTAAATGATTTTCGGCACAATAACTTTCTATCTCATTACGGTTTAAACAAAGTATAGGTCTTATTATTCCTCCTCCCCTTATAGCCTTTATACCTACTAATCCTTCTAAACCAGTTCCTCTCATCATACGCATAAGTATTGTTTCTGCTTGATCATTTGCATTATGAGCCACAGCAATTTTATCATATCCGTATCTTTCTCTTATATTTTCAAATGCCTTATAACGTTCTTCCCTGCCAGCCATTTCTAAAGAGATATTATTTTCACTAGCAACTTTATTTATATCTATTCTCTCTATATAGCAGTCTATTCCTAATTTCTCACAGATATCACTTACATATCTTTCATCTTCAAGTGCTTCTTCCCCTCTAAGCATATGATTTATATGTATAGCTCCTAAATTTATATTTAACTTTTCTTTTAAGCTATACAGTATATGTAAAAGACAGACTGAATCTGGACCACCTGATAAAGCTACCAGTATTTTTTCCTCTGCCTTTATCATATTATTATCTATAATGAAATCTTCAACTTTTTTAATCACTCTATATCCCCTGCTTTTCTTTATATTTTCATCCTTAATGATACCTTTACATTTTTTTAAAGTAAATATATAAATCTAAGATATAACATTAAAGAAGGGACTAATCCCCTTCTTTAATATAATGAATATAATTTTGATACTACTACTGTCATATCATCCATTACCTTTCCATTACTTAATTCTTTTGCCTTATCTAAGATATCTCTTGATAATTGATCAGGATTAGTGGTGGCCTTTTCTAAATAAGTCCTAAGCCATGAATAATCACCAATATTATTTTTATCTACATCTAAAATTCCATCACTTATGGTTATAACAATATCTCCATGTTTTAATTTCTTTTTCTTTTTATTATATTCAATTTCTTCTACTGCCCCAAAAGGTAATGAATTATCACTTAGCACATCTACTTCTTCATATCTCTTAATAAATGTTGCTACTGCACCTGCCTTTATAACTGAAAGCTCTCCTGTATATAAATCAATCATAGACATATCTAATGTTGCAAATTTCTCATCTTCACTAAATTTCATATTCATAATTGAATTAATAGCTTTTACAGCATTTTCTTCATCATAACCACACTCAGTAAATTCATCAATTATATCTATGGCAACGCTACTTTCTAGTCCCGCATCAGGACCTGATCCCATACCATCACTTAATGCTATCACATATATTCCATGCTTGTTCTTACCAAAATTAAAACTGTCTCCTGAATACTTTTCTCCATCCTTTGGTGTTGAGGCAACATATGATAACATATGATATTTAGGACTTTCTTCAATAACCACTGAACACTCATTAGTTTCTGGATTTATTTTGCAACCTTCATCGCTTATGGAGAAAGGTACCCTTAAAACTTCTTTCAAAACAGGTAATATGGCTTTTCCACATATATTTTCTCCATAGCAATTTTCCATAACTATCTTAATTTTTAATCTACCTTTTTTATCTGTATATGAATATATATTCTTATAAGATATATTTTTTCTAGACAGAGCTTTCTTAAGTACTTTATCAAGCTCATAGCAATTATCTACATCTCTTGTAAATTCCTTTATTACATCATCCATAGCATGAGATATGCCAGCTATATTCTCTGCAATAAGCTGTCTTCCTTCACCCATCCTCTCTTTTAGCACTTCATTAACAGTATAAATATTATATAATTCTTCACAGCTCTTAACTAAAGTATTACTTTTAACACATTTTTCTTTAAGACTTTTATTTATCTTTCCTTTTCCTTGTTCAAACATTTCTATTAGTTCTGAAAATTCAAAGAAAGTATTGTTTAACTCTTTTTCCCAGCATTTGCTCCTCATTTCGCAGTTATTACATACTCTATCTGCAAGATTTCCTATCATAGCTGTACTTTTATCTTTCATTTCTAGCTTATGATTACCTGATAATTTATTCATAGATTTAGCTAATCTATCTAATATTTTTTTAAACCCTTCTATTCTTTCTATAAATTCACTCTTCACTCCATCTATCTGTGCTTCATTTATTATTCTATTTTTTTCTTCATTACTTAACTCTCGCAAAATACCTTCTATAACCTTAGCAGGCATTAATAACATAATCACTGCTGGTATTGCTATTTCCACTGCTCCATATATATTTATAGTTGCTGAATAACCTATAATTATTGAGCTTAAAATCAAATATGCCAACGCTGAAAAAATCTTTCCTGTTTCTTTAAATACACCAACTACCAATCCGCAACAGCTATATAAGCTTATAAATAATAATATATTTTTACTAGTTACACCTACAATTATGCCCATGGTCACACCAATAACTGCTCCTATTGACGCTCCACCAGCATATGCTATCACTATTATAATTGATAAGGCTGCAATATTCCTGATACTTACACCGAATAAAGCAATATTACCTGCCCCAGCAACCATTAAACATAACACTATGGCCATGCTTATTAATTCTTCCATATTAAAAAAATAATTATGCTTTATTTCATCTAAACATCCTACACCATAATTAACAACATAAAATACAGGTATTATACTTAAGCTTTCAATTAATGCAAAGGCTATATTAACAGATAACCCTTGACTACCAAAAATACTTTTAATTATTAAAAATTCTATTACACATATTATGCATATATTATTGATCTTAATCTTTTTTCCTACTTTATTGGTTATACAGGAAATCAGTAATATAGAAATTGCCAAAATAGGATATACATACGAATCACAATCAGTACTAAAAACACTTAAATAACCTATAATTACTCCTAAAAAAGCAAATATAGTTTCTTTGCTTTTTCTTTTATTTATAACAGAAATTAAAAATGCCATACCAAAAGGTGCTATCATTAATCCATCCACCACTGAAAATTTAACCCTACTTAACATAAATCCACATAATAATATAAGTATAATTTTAGCAGCTGTTAATTTATATTTAGTAATTTTTTCCTTTTTACTATCAACTCTATTATATACCGGAACTCCTGCACCATATTGCATTTCAATCACACCTTTCTTAACAATAACTTAATGATATCATTTACTATTAAATTATTATGTCATTTAATGTTTTCCGGTATTTTTTTTCGTAAGACATTAATTTTCTATTTTCATTTCATCATGCTAGTTTTTTTATTTTCTTTCTTTTATATTCATATTTTTTTCCTCTTTAGATAAACGCTTTTTGTCGTAATTATCTATTTTTATTATTTTTATGAAAATTAATTATTTAATATTTTTTATATTTTTGCATATATTATTTTTTATATAAAAAAAAGAGATTCAAATCAAATTTGAATCTCTTGGTGCTGAAGACCGGAATCGAACCGGTACGGTATCGCTACCGCAGGATTTTAA